>Ga0209212_1003361_pt1 | contig 21245 bp, 25 predicted proteins | sample RifGroC2_FD_183996 | JGI IMG/M metagenome (GOLD analysis project Ga0209212, IMG submission 183996) | Groundwater microbial communities from Rifle, Colorado, USA - Groundwater C2 (SPAdes) (version 2) | ecosystem: Environmental > Aquatic > Deep subsurface > Groundwater | place: Rifle, Colorado... | reverse complement strand
ATCGGGGGTGCGAATACGAATTTTCAGACGCGATGCTATACTGGCCCCACGCGCCTGTAGCTCAGGTGGATAGAGCAGCTGCCTTCTAAGCAGCTGGCCGCACGTTCGAGTCGTGCCAGGCGCGCCAGATTTCCCTGTAATTTCATTTCGTTAGCTCCGTTGAGGCTTCGGTCAACGCCCGGGGACTTTCATCCCGGCGCGCCGGGGGCGCATTTTTGCCGGAAACAAAGCGCTCTAACACCTCGGGGGCCTCCCGCAACGCGCCGGGGGCCAGCCCCGCATAATGTCGCTCCGTGGTCGCCACGTCCGAGTGGCCGAGAAGCTTCGCGACATGGAATATCGGGACCCCGGCGGACGCCAACAGCGATGCGTAGGTCGCCCGCAGGGAATGGACCCGCAGGTGCCGTAGCCCCGCCGCCTTGAGCGCACTGGCATGGGCACCACGCACCTTCCACTCGTCCAGCGGGGTGGGCACTTCGGGCAGGTCTTTCAACTTCGTCCACTCGACGAACACACGCTCCGGGAGCGGACGGCCCGCCCGCAACACTTCTTCGGACAGCATCCGCCGGTGCGCTTTCAACGCCTCCACCATCGCGTGGGACAGGTTCACCCGCCGAACGGAGCCAGCTGTTTTCGGGGTGGACACGATCCCCCGCCAACTTGCAACACGGATGTCAATGAACCTCCCGTTGAAATCCACACACGACCAATCGAGTCCAATCGCCTCCCCGAGCCGAAGGCCCCCGAAAATGAGCAGCCGGAAGAAGACGTGATACCGGGGAGCCCGCTCCAGCAAGGCGTCAAGGTACGGGCGAACTTCCTCCGGGCGAAGGAAGTCGGAGCGGGGCGGCGCATCCACCTTGAATATCTTCGACGGCGAAAGTACCGGGTTCGCCGGAACGAGCTCTTCCTCAATCGCCCACGCGAAGATGGATCGGAGTGTCCGTAGTACGTTCGGGATGGACCGGACGCCCTTCCCGGTCGCCGCCCATCGCGCCACGGCCCCCTTGATGTCCGACCGCTTGATGGCGGCCAGTTCCCACTCCCCCCACTCCGGCTCCAAGCGCCGGGACAGGATGCCCTCGTAATAATGCCGCGCCGAAGGCTTCAACTTCAGGTGGACGTGCTCCCGCATCCACCGTTCCGTCGCCTCGTGAAAGGTGATCCCTTTCGGTTCGTCGGGGTCCGGCAGTTGGAGTTTCCCATCCGTTAGCTTCCCCTCGTACTCGCGGGCCTTGAGCTTTGCGGCTTCCTTCGACCCAACACGGATGTACTTCCGCCGCCCCCCGTGGCAGATGATGATCCACCACACCCCGGAGCCTTTGACCTTCTCTCGGAACTTGACGCCCATCGGTCAGGCCTCCTTTCCCCGGGGAAGCCGGACCTTCTTCGCCGGTTGCGCGGGCTCGGGCGCGGCGTCCGGGATCCCGATGGTCGGGACTTCCTTCTTCTCCTTGGCGGGCGTGGGCGCGGCCTTCTCCGGAGCACCGAACTCCTTCGACTCGAAGTCCGCCAGCGCGTTGCCCTTGTAGTGGCCACGGTTGAGCATGTGCCGGATCTCGCTCACGAGCCACCTGCGCCCGGTGCCGTCGGGGAACTCCTTGTCCCAGATCTTCTGGAGCTCCGCATCGTTCCGCTTCGCCTTCTCGTTCTCCTTGAGCGACGTGAGGAAGAAGGTGGTCTTGTTCATGCCGGACTTCCCGGTGATGCCCTTGCCGACCGCGCTTTCCTTCTTCGCGCTTCCGTTCTTCGCCTTCATGGCTTCCTCCTTGGGGGGTGTGTGTCAACTGCCCTTGCAAACGGAGCAGTTTTCGATGAGGCACGGCACTATGCTGTGCCTCAGCTGCGAGAGCACGTTCTTCTGGCTGGTCTCGTGGATGCAATGCGTTTCAACCGTGGAAGTTACCAAGCCGGGTTTCAAACGCACCCGGTAGGAGCCATCAGCTTCGCGCCACGCTTCGGACACCAGATTCGAGTACGGCGCGAGCCACGGCGGCAGTTCGTCACCGTTCCAATGCGGCGGGTACTTCACTGGCTCGGAACAGGATTTCATGGCTTCCTCCTTCGGGTGTGCGTGGGTTTGGTGCGCCCCGCGAGGTAGGCGTCAATTTGACGGCGCATCCATTCCGCGAACGTAAGGCCGTCGTCCAGCAAGGCGTGGTAGAGCTTGCGCCGCGTCTCCTCGTCCACTTCTGCGTTCAGCCGGGGCATCGTGGGACCTCCTTTGAGTATCTACTCATTAATATAACTGAGTATTAAGGAAAAAGCAAAAGATATTTTATTGCGGCGTATTAGGCACTTAGGCCGGAAGGATTCCCGTTTCCTGGGATTTGTGAGTGGGATTGGTACTGCTGTGTCCCCGACCCCCTATTGCATTCCCCGGCTGATCCGCATATAAAGACGCTTATCTGCATACTGCGCACCCGCTAGTTGGCGTTCCGTTCCCAACCTCCCACGCCGGAGGGTGCTGAATGCAATCTCATGCGATTTTTCATTCCGTCACCTTGATTCTCTTTGATCATTTTGCCCGTTAAAATCCGGATAAGCCGGATCGCTAAGATGCGTCCTCGTGATACTGAAATGGGAGGAGAGGCAGCACTGGCTGCAAACCGCCGTGGCCCGCGCTGTCTAATCAATTGTTAGGAGGCGTCAGACCAGCGTCGTCGCCATGGCGAAACCGCACGTCACCCGCACTTTAGGCCCGATTCACTTTGAGGACCTTGATCCTCATCGATTCGAGGATCTCGTCCGTCAGCTCGCCTACGACTTCAAACAATGGCAATCAATCGAGTCGACGGGACGGGGGGGTGCCGATGACGGATTCGACATACGCGCGTACGAAGTGCTCCAACTGTCAGCAATTCCGGACGATGAAGAGACGGAAGACGAAGGCCCCCACCTGATGGAGGGCAATCTATGGATGATTCAGTCCAAGCGCGAGAAGGAGCTTGGTCCAAAACGGGTCAGCGCGATTATCAGCGATGCAGTGATTGCCGATAGCCCTCCTTACGGCTACATCCTTGCCGCGCCTACGCATTTCTCCAAAGCCGCCCATGACAAGTTTCGAGAAGAGCTTAGAAACCGCGGCGTGATGGAGTTCTACCTGTGGGGAGCTGGTGAGCTTGAGGACATGCTATATCAGCCAAAGAACGATCACATCCTATTCGCGTTCTTCGGCATTTCGCTTACGAGTCGCCGGCGTTCAAGGACGACCGAGATTCGGGCGGCAGTTAACGTTAAGAACAAGCTGCGGCGCGTTCTGGGCGACAATCCAAACCATAAGTCCGTGCTGCTACGGGATCTACAGGATGCGCATTATCCATATGAGGGCGAGTACAAAGACTTTGATAAACGGCCTCGATGGAAAGAGTACTCGGCTGTGGCGTTCCACCCACTAGGCCTCATTGTTTCTGTCGCAAGGCATTACGCATACTTTGACAAGCCAAAGGCCGAATGGGACTTCACGAAGGCAGTGAATAACATCATGCCCGTGCGGGGCCGTCGTCGAAAACGCCACGATGCTGAAAAGGAGGAGCTACGGAATGCGGTCAAGGACTTTTGGGAGCAAATGCCGCGGGCCAGCCAGGCTACCTTCGTCCACGACGGGTTCGTCAGATTCGACTCGATAGCTTTTATTGACGACAAAGGCGATACCGAATACGAGTGCCCGCACTTGTTTGTGGACTTTCACAACGAACGGGGTCCGTTCTCGGGTCGGCACCAATACCTGGAGATTAATGAACATCAGTACGAATCGATTGAGGGGCTTAAACGTATAAAGATCTTTCCGGAGGAGTTTCCAAAGCCGAGTTTCGGAATGGTATACAAGGACAAATTCATTTCGGTAGATGACAGAACTCGCGCAAGCCTCAAGAACAACCGGGGCGGTATCACTCTCTATGACGCCGACAATAAATACAGCTATTTGAAGCCCACCGACGTCATTGGCGTGGAGAAGTCCGAGGACAAGGAAGGGAATAAAACGCTTCTAAAGATAACCAGCGTTAGGGTCACGAAAGGCAAGGAACTCATAGATGCCTGCAAGGACAATCCTGCGTTGAAGCAAGAGATAGAGCACCAAATATCTCGGCAGCTAAAATCTACCGATACCGTTCAGATTGTAGAAGCACTTGTGGTCTACGACTGGCAAATTGAGCAAAACCGTCCCGTAGTATGACTATGTACGTCGGCGCGTCTTAACTAGCGATTGAGGCTGATGGCTCGCGCTGGATAGTGAATGAGCGGCCGCAGCTTAGCCTGAACGTTGGGCGGACCTATAGGATAATGCCATGAAGATGATATTTTTAGGCGACACTTACGATGTAATTAAGCAGAGCTTTCTGCGCTGGCTCACCGATTTTGGACTTTGGGCAGTCCACCCAATTTTTTCCGAAAATGTATCGCCCGAAGATGCAAAAAAGTATTCTGCACTCTTAGGAGCTAGACTTATTTCAACAGATATATTGACTGCAAAAACGAATAGATCAGATTATTTCCGAACGGCAATGACCTGCACGGATCATCTTTTTTTAGATCCAGATACTGGTATTAGGATGAATGCTAATAATGGAGTAAATAAGCAATCTTATATATTTATCGAAGAATTAATAAATATTTCACGTCGCAGTTCTGATTTGTTGACTATTGTATATGATCAAAGTTTTAATAGAGGAAATGAGTTACAAGAACTTAAAGATAAAATGGAAGTTTTAAAATCTAGTGGGATTTATTGTTCGGCATATGTGTCGCATACAAAATTTATATTACTCAGTTGCAACCATGATTTGATAAAGAACGCTATGTCGACTGTGCTTAAGGAGTCTAGATTGCCAGCGGACAGGTTTATTTGATTAGAGCCGCCCAACAACAGGTTGAGGCGGAAAGCTGCCTGTGGCTGCGGCCTGAGCGCCCGCAGCTTAAACGGGCGTTAAGTTCCCCTAGGAGAAATAAATGGCGATAAATTTCCTGGAGCAGTTGGCAGCCGAATGGTACGAATTCAACGGGTATTTCGTACGTCGTAATATACTCGTCGGAAAACGGGCGGCCGGTGGACATGAGTGTGAGTTGGACGTCGTAGCACTTCATCCTGAGAAAAAGCATCTGATTCAAATTGAGCCATCCATGGATGCGGATAGCTGGAGCGTACGAGGAGAAAGATTTAAGAAAAAATTCGACGCAGGTCAGAAATATATTCCAACCTTATTTTCTGGATTTGATTTGCCAAATAAAATAGATCAAATAGCCCTTTTCGGCTTCGCTGGGAAAAGACACCCAGAAACAATAGGTGGCGGAAAAGTTATGGTAACACAGGAACTTATTCCAGAAATATTTCGCAAACTTAACCAATATGACATTGGAAATAAAAGCATTCCAGAGCAATATATAATATTAAGAACATTGCAAATGGTTTTAACTAATAAAAAGGATATCATCTCTGTATTAAAAGAAATGGGAGCTTAACAAGCACTTGAACCTGACGGTTGCCATACTTTTACCTGTGATGCCCCGCAGGTCAGTCTGAGTATTAGATTCCCGTTAACATTATCGATTGGGGTCCCCATGATTAGCCCTTTCATCATCGATGTTCCAGATTCATTGAAATTAAGCACCAGTATCAGATTCGCAAATTGGTTAAATAAATTGCCGCATTCAGATCACTATATTTTTGATTTTGCCAATATGAAATACGCACCACCATTTGGCTTATTATATATTTCAAACACAATAAGAGAGTGTCGTGCGGCTAGACCGACGTCTCGATTCCAGGCAGTAAACTACAGCCACAACACGTATGCGGGGCACATGGGATTTTTTACGTCATTTGGATTAGATTTTGGAAAGCAACCGGGTGAAGCAATAGGAAGTATTACTTACTTGCCAATTAGGGAAGTTGTCTTTAATTATACAGAAGACCCAGAAGGGAATGTTATCGCGACCGATCAAGACGCGATTGAAAAACATGCCAATGACATATCAAAGGTTTTGGCGAGGGCGGAAGAAGGGGACCTCGTGGACACTCTTACATATTCTTTCCGCGAAATACTGCGCAATTCCTTAGAGCATAGCATGGCCGGAAGCGTCCGTTATTGCGCACAATATTGGCCGACGAGTAACCTTGTTGAAATCGCCGTGATGGATTATGGTTGTGGACTAAAGAGATCTCTATCTGCAAATCCATTCTTACAGATAAATTCAAACCATGATGCAATTAACTTCAGCTTGATGCCAGGAATTTCAAGCAAGTATTATAAGGGATCCAGAAAACGAAATGACGTGTGGCAAAATAGCGGGTACGGTCTTTACATTACAAGTAGGCTGTGTGGGAACGGCGGGAGCTTCTTTATAGCTAGCGGAGATACAGGAGTACTACTCAAACGTGGCGAAAAAAAATGGTTGGGCATTGATATTCAAGGCACAGGCATTCGTTTCATGTTGGACACATCCATAGTGAGACCATATAAGGAGTCAATTCGCGCGTATTATGAAGAAGGCCGCTCCGCTGTGAAGGCAATCGTTAATGGTGAAGATTTGACGGCGTCCATAGCGTCCAGATTGCTGTCGAAGGATTTTCCAAAAGGAGTCTAACAAGCGTTCGAAGCCGACGGCTGCCCTGTGGGAGATCATGAGGCCCCGCAGCTCAGCCCGAGCGTTTGGCGGACCTTGCGAGAGGGAAAAAATGATATACAACAAAACTATGTAGGAGACTGAAATGGCCGAGCCTTATACAATTCGCGTTTTCGTTCCTGATGGAGACCCAGAGGGAGTAAAAATCGTCGAGCTTCTTAACTGGACGGGCGTTGGTATCGCCCTGCCACGTACAACATGGCCAAAGATACGTGACCGTGCGGAGTTCAAAAGATCAGGCGTTTACGTACTCACAGGCTCGGCCGAAGGTACAGACGATGAACTGCCTACCATCTATGTAGGGCAAGGAGACGAGATCGGGACGCGGATCGAGGCTCACTACGCCAATAAAGATTTCTGGGATTGGGCTTATGCCTTTGTCTCCAATAACAACGCCTTGAATCGTGCGCATATTACATGGTTGGAACACCAGTTACTCCAGCGGGCGCAAAGAGCTGAGCGCTGTCACCTTGATAATTCGAACCAGCCGAGAGAACCAGGTCTATCGGAGTCAGAGCGGGCTGACACTATGGGCTTCTTGCGCGAAATGCTCAGGATCCTCCCGCTTCTCGGGGTTCGTTCCTTTGAAAAACCCACTCCAGTTGCTATACCCGGGGCTTCTGCCCCGATAGCTCCGGTCTGCGTCGGAAGGGTCGACGATCGGGATACGGTAGTTGTGCCTGCCCAAGAGGAAGGATTCAGGAGGGTGTTCTTGGAAGAGAACTGTTGGTACTCCATTAGAATCGGCGGGGGCATGCTTGATAAGATCAAATACATCGCGGCGTATCAGACAGCTCCAGTTTCGGCCATCACACACATTGCTCGGGTAGATCGGATCGAGCCGTACGGCGATGAGGGAAAGTACCGGCTCGTGTTCGTAGAACCAGCCCAGCCTCTTACTAGACCGATTCCGCTAGCGGATGCGCCGAGAGGTTGGATGCAAGGCCCACGATATACGAACTTCGCGAGGTTGCAGTCGGCGCAACGGGTTACCGACCTCGTTACTCAAGCTCCTGAGGCGCAGGATAGATAAGTTAAAAAGGGGAAAGAAGTATGTGACCGACCAACAACAGGCTGGAGCTGACGGCTGCATTGCGTGAGATCATGAGGCCCGGCAACTTGCGCGTTAGTACGGGCATGATAAATTGGAGATCTGACGGATGAACCCGAACGACGAGGTGCGGAACCAGATCCTTTGCTACTTCTACAATCGAAACATGAACGCGACGAGCCACCACGGCAAAAAGGGCTCCGCAGTCAAAATCAGCGACGCAAAACGGGAGCTGAAGGATCAACACGGACTCACCCAGCAGCAGGTAGTCTCCAACCTCACTTACCTCATCGACAAGGGATGGATCAACAAAACCGAGGTCGAGAAAACCGTCATGGTGAGAGGAGGAAGCGTTCCATCGACAGTAACGTGGTACGAAATCTCATCTGCCGGTATCGATAAAATTGAAGGCGAATCAGAGTTCAAGGCGAATTCCCGCTTTTCTGGCATTAACATCACCGCAACTGGCCAGAACATCATTGCCCTTGGAGACGGAAACATCGTCAATGCTCGCTACGCCGATCTGCGAAAAGAACTGGACCACCTAAGTGAAGCAGTGGTCGGTAGCCCCAAGCTCCAGGAGACTGAGAAGCTGGACTTGGTCACAGATATCGAGACGATCAAGGACCAGCTGGTGAAGAGTCAACCCAATCGGACCATCATCAGGGAGCTGTGGGGCGGAGTGGAGAAAGCGGTAACGGCAGCAGGCTTCGTAGATCTCGTTCAGCGCGTCGCACCGCTTCTAGAGGGGCTTCTGTTTTGACGAGTCAGCGGTGTAACAACAAGGTGCAGCGGACGAAGCCATCGCAATCAATGTGGCCTCGCCGTTGAACTGCGCGTTACATTGATTGCTGCAATTGATGGAGGCAATGATGCGTGAAACGATCAGGTTTACCGGAGGGGAGTTCTCCAAATTCATAGAAGGTGATCGCCTTAGAAATAATCCACACATGATCCCCGATTCCCCTGGCGTATACGTTGTCATAAAAAAAGACAATTCATCGCTTGTATACATTGGTCAGGCTAGGGGAAAAGATAAAACTAAACCGAGAAGTTTGCGTGATAGGTTCGTCAAAGAACACTTTAAAAAACGTGCAAGGGGGAGCGCCCTGAGGCGGCATGTGGCAATAGAAATAGGCATACCCCTTTTTAGAGATAAATCTGGCCATATGGCAGCTGATCCGAAGCACGAAGATTCGCTTTCCGATTTCATAGACACCAAACTATGTATGTCGTTCTTGGCTGGAGTTTGGGATCACGTTAAAGGAATGGAAGAAGACGCAATTAGGGAATTGAACCCTTTATGGAATGTTCAACATTCTGTTGATTAAAATTGGTAACAGTTTCAGAACAGGCTGAAGCTGACGGCTCACCAGGTGAACTTCATGAGTGCCCGCAGTTTAGCCTGAGCGTTAGTCGTTCGTGAGGTAGGGATATGGCAGGGGAATTATCGGCAGAGAAGGTACGAGAAAAGCACATCCGTGATATGGGTCCGGAACTTGGGTCTGTGTATCACGAGCTATCAGATGAAGTTGCTTGGTTGCATGCGAAATGGAATCAATACCGGCAGCTGTTTGGGCATTCTCCAGAACGCGTTGAGTTACTTAACACAGTCGGCAGTCATTTCTTCCACATCGTTCAAGATGCCCTTTGGGATAACGTCATTCTTCATATTGCTCGCCTCACCGACCCGATAAAATCAAGTGGTAAAGACAATTTGACATTGTTGAGGCTCCCCGAGGTAATTCCTAATGCCGCTCTGAAAGAGGAGGTGAAAGCGTTAGTCGATGCCGCCTTATTGAGTTCTTCGTTCGCACGCGATTGGCGCAACCGCAAATTAGCTCACATCGACCTTGCACTGGCCCTGCAAGAGGGCGCCCAGCCTCTTCCTGGGATCAGTCGTGACAACGTGGAGAATGCTCTCTCGAAAGTTCGATCTGCGCTGAACAAGTTATCTGTGAAGTACTGGCAGTCAGAAACTGCGTACGAGCATTTCATCGCTGCGGGTGGAGAGGGCAATGACGTCATCTATTTCATTCGTGTGGGGTTAAAGGCTGAGGATGCCCGAATGGAACGATTGAGGCAAGGGAAGCCGCTGCCAGAGGACCTTCAACATGATGACGACGCCTAACAACCAGCTGAAGTTGGCGGCCCGCATTTTTCTCGCTGAGGTACCGCCGCTTAGCCGGAGCGTTGGGCACACACCTAGGGGGATACGTGAGTAATAGTCTTTTGCCACCGGTGATCCCAAGGTCGGAGGAGACCAAGAAAGCGGTTCCTCCAGCGCAAGGAGAGGTCATCACGAGCTTTGCCACCGGCAACACCTACACTATGGGTGGGATAATCGGCGAAGGGAACTTCGGCGTCGTCTTCAGTTGTGTTGATGTTTGGGGGAACGATCTGGCTGCGAAGGTTCTCAAGCCCGTAGGCACATACGAAAAAGTCCGATCATCCGCTGAGGCAGAGTTACAGAAACTCCTTGCACTGAGACACCCGAATATTACGTATGTGTTCGATGCCTTCGAGTTTAGGGATACTTTTTACATCATCACGGAACGCTGCTACGGCCCTCTTACGCAACTTTTTGCACTAGAGGGGTTTCAGGGGCTTCTCTGGCTTATGCCAATCGCACGCTGCCTTCTGCAGGCTGTGCACTATGTCCATCTCAATCAGTACGCGCATCAAGATATCCATCAGGGTAACGTTTTCACATCCTTCGCAAAGGATGAAATGAGACCTACGGGGCCTGGCGCAATACAATTTAAACTCGGCGACCTCGGCGTGGCCAAGGTTTTCGGAGAACTCAATCCTGCTAACACACGCGCGCAGTGGATGCTTCCTCCAGAGGCTCTCGACCCATCTGAATTTGGCCCCATCGATCATCGGATCGACATTTACCATGTTGGGTTGCTACTATTACAACTCGCGATTTCTCGCGAACTACATTTATCACGTGACGAAATCCTTGCAGGTCGTCCTCGCGAGATGGCGTTGGCGCTCTCGCCCCCTTACAACTTTTCCCTTGAAAAAGCATTGCGTCGACATGTCCCATATCGTACGGCGAGCGCCATGGAGTTGTGGCGTGATCTACAGACGCCTGAACAAGCCGCACTGCAGGCAGCCCAGATCGCGGGAAAGAAGTGAGCTGCTACCCAACAATCGGCTGAAGCTGACGGCTGCCCTGCGGGAGATCATGAGGCCCCGTAGTTCCAATGCAGTGATATCGACAATTCCCATGGCGATTACTACAAGAGAAAGAGAGGACCAACAATGATTCTTCCGGACAGCTACACGCAAAAACCCAATGCCATAGCCGCATACTTCGATGCGGTCCTCGATGCTCAACCACCCGAAAGGTTCTCAATTAAATTCCTTGAGAATCTAGGCTTCGCAAGCACGAATGACAGGCTTTTCGTCAGCATTCTCAAAGACCTCGGATTTCTTAATGCTGATGGAGTTCCACAGCAGCGCTACTTCGATTTCATGGATAGGTCGCAGAGCCGGCGCGTGGTCGCAGATGGAATTCGCGAAGCTTACGGTGATCTATTCGCTGTGAACACCAAAGCGAACGAGTTAACCGTAACCGACATAAAGAATAAATTGCGAACGCTCTATGCTGGCAAGAAAACCGACAACGTTATTGAGCGCATTGCGAAGACATTCGCTGCTCTTTGCGAGTATGCAGACTTTTCGAAACCTGAGTCCGGGCAGATCGTGGCACAAAAAGACAAAGAAAACAGCAAAGAAACTCCACAGCCCAAAAAAACTGAGGCTGGCATTAAGGCAGTCGGACAAGCGATCTCCCTCGATTCGCTTCAATATCACATAAACATCGTCCTGCCAGAGACGCGGGATCAAGGCGTATACGACGCAATTTTTCGTTCCCTTCGTGAGCACTTAGGAACACGACATGGATAATCTCTACTCATTTGTATATAGGGGTACTCTTGCTGAGGAAGCTCTTGACAGGGTCGGCCGGAATCGTCGCAAGCATTTCGGTCTTGAAGAAGCGCGGGAGATGCAAAAGACCCTCTGTTATGACCTACTTGAACCAGAAGCGCTGGCAGATGCTCAACGAATGAGTACAGTCTACACGGCCATCCACGCTTTCGAGAACATCATCAGACACTTAGTGTCCAGGGCAATGGCGGATCTTCATGGTGAAGATTGGTGGTCGAAGGTTCCAGAGCGAATCCGCAAGACTGTAGCAACGAGAATGTCGGAGGATGCAAAGTTCCGATGGCACGGTGCACGGGGTGCCTCAGAGATGAACTATTGTGACTTCGGCGATCTCTCGTCAATTATTGTCACCAACTGGGCCGCATTTGAGGATCTCCTTACGAACCTTGAATGGGTGAAAGCTATTCTATCGAATCTAGAAAAATCCAGAAATACCGTGATGCATGGTGGCGTCTTGGCAAAAGAGGACGTCGAGCGCATCGGAATAAATATAAGAGATTGGATCCGGCAGGCTGGCTGAGATTCCCGCGATCACCTGATCGTCCATGGATCCCATGACCGGAAGCCAAGGAGTATCAGCACTACTCCCTACCGATGGCATTAACATGGAAAAGAACCTTCCCCAAAAATTGCAGCGGAAAGATCTGAGTACACCCAACCTCCGTTTGTTATTATGGCCAGAATGAATAATCCCGAGGCCTTCTCCCGCGTTCTGATCGACAAGGCGCTCACCGACAGCGGCTGGATTCTGACCGATCCGAAGCATGTTCGGTTCGAGCTGCACGGGGCGAGTGGCCGGGCCGACTACGTCCTCCTCGGAAAGTACGGCCCCCTGTGCGTCGTCGAGGCGAAGAAGGAGGACGCCGACCCGTACGACGCCAAGGAGCAGGCCCGGGGGTACGCGGAGAACCTGAAGGCCCCCTTCGTCATCCTGTCCAACGGCAAGGAACACTGGTTCTGGAACCTCGCCCGCGCCGAAGAGAAGGACGCCTTCCGGATCGAGCGCCTTCCGTCCCTCTCCGACCTCGAGAACCTCCGCCTCAAGAACCTGCAGCCGCCTCGGCCTCTCATGACGGAGGCCGTGACGGCCGACTTCTTCCGGGCCTACCGCCCCGACCTCAAGATCCGCAACTACCAGATCCGGGCGATCGACGAGATCGGGAAGCAGTTCGACGGGGAGGGGAAGCGCAAGTTCCTCCTAGAGATGGCGACCGGCACCGGCAAGACCCTCCTGTGCGCCGCGCTCATCCGACGATTCCTCCTTACGCGTAATGCCGAGCGCGTCCTGTTCATCGTGGATCGGATCGAGCTGGCCAAGCAGACGATGGAAGACTTCGGGGTCCTGCTGCGGGAGTACAGCCCGGTCGTGTTCAAGAACGCTCGCAGGAAGCCCGCGGAGCTGCTCGGCTCCTGCGTCGTCGTCGCTACGATCCAGTCACTCATGACCGACCGGCGCTACCGCCAGGAGTTCACACCCTTCCACTTCGACCTCGTCATCAACGACGAGGCGCACCGGTCGATCTACGGCGACGCCCGGGAGTGTGTGCAGTTCTTCCAGGCCACGCGCGTCGGGCTGACCGCGACGCCCAAGGCGTACCTGAAGAACATCGACGCCGGCCAGCTCGCGGTGGAGAACCCGAAGGCGCTGGAGGCGCGGCAGCTCCGGGACACCTACAACTACTTCGGCTGTGAGCCGGGGATGCCCACCTTCCGCTACGACATCGTGGACGCCGTGAAGGACCCGGAAGGGCCGTTCCTGTGCATGCCCAAGATCCACGACATCCGCTCCGACATCACGACGAAGGCGCTGGAGGAGAACGGCTGGGCCGTCACGGTCAACGAGCAGGAGGAGAACGTCAAGATCCAGGACTTGGAGCGGAAGATCTTCACCCCGGCCCGCAACCGCGTCATGTGCGAGGCGTTCCTTCAGCACGCGCAGAAAGGCCCCGACGGCACCCTCGGCAAGTCGATCATCTTCGCGGTCAACCAAACGCACGCGACGAACCTGACCAAGATCCTGAACGGCCTGCAGCCGGAGCTGGCAGTGACGATCACCTCACGGGTCCCCGGCGCATCCGACATCGCGAAGGACTTCCGCGACGGCAAGCGCAAGGAGAAGGTGGCCGTCTCCGTCGACATGCTCTCCACGGGCTACAACTGCCGCGACCTGCTCAACGTCGTCCTCATGCGGCCGATCTTCTCGCCTACGGAGTACATCCAGATCAAGGGGCGCGGAACTCGCCTTTACACCTTCCGGATTGGAAGCACCGAGTACGAGAAGAAGTTCTACTTTCTGCTCGACTTCTGCGCCGTCGCCGAGTACTTCGAGGAGAAGTACGACTACACGGAGCCGCTCCCGCTGCCGAAGCCCATGGAACCGCCTTCCCCCCCGCCTCCTGGACCTGGGCCTACTCCGGGACCCGGCCCGGGACCCGGGGAAAAGCCCGGTCCGCCGGAGCCCGGTCCTCCCACCCCGCCGAAGACGATCCCGGTGTGGGAGGGAAAGGACGTCGTCGTCTCCTTCGAGGTGAGGATCGTCGGCCCCGATGGAGAGAAGGTCGACGCCATGACCTTCCGGGGCTCCTTCGAGCGCGACCTGCACGACTACGCGCAGACCGACCATGAGTTCCGGCAGGCCGTGGCAGCGGAGGACGACGACGCGGTCGAGACGTTGCTGCAGGAGCGCTTCTTCCACCGGCCCGAGATGTACTACTCCGTCGACAAGCTCATCATGGCGTATGGCGTGCCGGCGCCGACGACCGCCTTCGTCTACAACGCCCTCAACGTCAAGCCGCTGCCATCCAAGGAACAGGTGGTCGCCGACACGGTCGACTCGCTCTCGGCCCGCTTTAACCTGAGGTGGCGCGACCAGAAGCTACTCGACGCGACTGCCAAGCTGGTCGCCGACGACCCCGGAGCGCTGACGAAGTTTCTCGAAGGCGATATGACCATGTTCACGCGCGGCCAGTTCCTGCCACTGGGAGGGATTGAGGCGTTGACCAAGTTCGAGCAGCGCGACGCGGTATTCGAGGCGCTCAGACATTCCGCGCTCGTCCGGCAAACCCAAATCGGAGCATCCGCACAATGAGCAACGGGACAAACTTCTTCTCGTCCGGCCTGCGCGGCAAGGTGGACGAGCTCATGGACATCCTCTACTCCGGCGGCGTCAACAACCCGATGGACTCCGTCGAGCAGATCTCCTACCTGCTGTTCCTGCGGCTACTGACCGAGAAGGACGAACAACTCGCCAGCCTGAGCAAGGGGTACAGGAGGATCTTCTCCGGCGAGTGGTCGCGGTACGCGTGGGGCAACTTCGTTACGCTGACGGGCGACTCCCTCTTCGACGCCGTCCGCTCTGCCATCGAGAAAGTGCACGATCTGCCGGGCCTCTCCGACACGGGGAAGTTGCTCTTCTCCCGCGCGACCCTCAAGATCTACGAGCGGCCGACGCTGCGCGCCGTCGTCCAGGGGATCCACGGGCTCGACCTCACGGCGCACGATGGCCACGACCTCAAGGGCGACATGTACGAGTACCTGCTCGGGAAGATCGCAGCCTCAGGCACCAACGGGCAGTTCCGGACGCCCCGGCACATCATCGAGATGATCGTCTCCATGGTCGACCCGAGGCCGGGCGACCGAGTCTGCGACCCCGCGTGCGGCACCGCGGGGTTCCTCATAGCCGCCTACTCGCACATGCTCAGGGGCGCAACCCGGCCCGGGGACCTCGCCAAGGGGATCGTCGACGGCTCCCGGCTCTCCGCCGCTCAGTGGAAGCACCTCGAGGAACAGGCCTTCACCGGCTACGACAACGACGCCAACATGGTCAAGATCGCTATCCTCAACCTCTACCTGCATCGGCTGGAAAAAGCGAAGGTCGAGTTTCACAATCCGCTGACGACGGGAAAGGGCGGCGGCTACCCGGGGCTGACCTACGACGTCATCCTCGCCAACCCACCCTTCTCCGGCGCCATCCAGAAGGAAAGCATCCTCGCAGACATCAACCTGCCGACTCGCGACACAGAGCTGCTTTTCGCGAAGTGGTTCATCGATCACCTGAGCAAGGGTGGCAGGGCAGGTGTCATCGTCCCCACAGGCGTGATGTCCGGCTCAAACAAGGCGGCAAAGAAGGTCCGCGAGCTGCTGCTAACCGAATGCGCCCTGCACGTCATGGTCGCCATGCCTTCCGGCGTGTTTAAGCCATATAGCGGGGTGAGCACCGCGGCGCTGGTATTCGAGAAGGGAAAGCCGACGGAATGCGTCTGGTTCTACGACATGACTGCTGACGGCTTTTCTCTGGACGATAAGCGGACGCCGATCGATGCGAACGACATCCCCGACATCCTCGCGAAGTGGGCTACACGGGAGGAAGGGCCAAACAGCTTCCGGGTGCCGATCTCGAAGATCATCGAGAATGCCGGTAGCCTCGCTGCAAACCTTTACAAGACAATCAACGTTGAGATGGTAAATCACGATTCGCCGAAGGAAATCCTGGCCGAAGTGCTCGGCCTGGAAGAGCAGATTGAGAAACAGGCGAAGTCTTTGCTGGCTAAGGTCTGAGGGTGAAAGTTCGGCAGGTTAAGATTGGCGATGTTTGCATGGGAACATCGCAACGGGATCCGAGAAATCATCCGGCGCGTACCTTTCGTTATGTCGACATTTCAACGATTGATCGAGGGACGAAGCAGATAGTCGATCCTCCGACTATTCTGGGCACGGACGCCCCCAGTCGTGCACGCAAGCAGATACAAGTGAACGATGTCCTGGTCTCGACCGTTCGCCCTAATCTGAATGCCGTTGCAATCGTCCCGGAATGGCTGGATGCAGAAATCGCGTCGACAGGATTTTGTGTGTTACGCGCCAATCCGGACGCCATGAACGCCAGATTCCTCTATTACAGGGTTCGCACTCCAGAATTCGTCCGGTTTCTCTGTGACCGCACTACGGGTGCCAGCTACCCGGCAGTCACCGATGGCATAGTAAAGCATGCTCCGGTTCCCCTACCCTCCCTACCCGAGCAGGTACGGATTGTCGAGATCCTCGACGCGGCGGAAAAACTACGGCAGCTTCGCGAGCAGGCCTACCGGCGGACGGCGTGCCTCATTCCGGCGCTCTTCCACGAGATGTTCGGGGACCCCGCCACGAACCCGAAGGGGTGGCCGATCGTCCCGGTCCGGGAGGTCATGACAACCTGCGAGTACGGGACGAGCACAAAAGGAAACGATGAAGGACGAGGTATTCCCGTTCTTCGGATGGGCAATGTGACAGTGGGAGGCTACCTGGATGTGTCCGATCTCAAGCACGTCGAGCTACAGGAGGCGGAAAAGGGGAAGTATCTCCTCCAGGCGGGAGATGTGCTGTTCAACCGGACGAACAGCCGTGAGCTTGTCGGGAAAACGGGGATGTGGGACGGTAGATTCCCTGCAGTCGCAGCCTCATACTTCATACGTCTTCGGTTCGACGACAAAAAGGAACACCCTCAACACTTCACGACCTTCATGAATCTTCCGAATATGAAGCGCGAGTTGGCAGCGATGGCTCGTGGGGCTGTTGGTCAAGCCAATATCAATGGGAAGGAACTTCAAGCGATCCGCTTCCCACTTCCACCCATTAAGCTCCAGCGCGAGTTCGCCGCCCGCGTCGTCGGCGTTCAGGCGATGGAGGCGAACCAAGTATCCTCGCGCCGTCGCCTCGACGACCTATTCCAGTCGCTCCTCCACCGGGCCTTCCGAGGAGAGCTCTGAGTCATGTCCGACCTGACCGGACCCGAGAAGCGGAAGTTCGAACGGCTGTTCGGCATGAATAGCGGCTATGTCCTCAACTTCTCGAACCGGACCTTCGCCGACTTCTTCATGGACAGCGTCGGTAAGGACATCTATGACCCTCAGTTCAACTCCGGCAGCGGCTCGAAGGCGAGCCTCATGAGAGGGTTCTGGGCCAAGGACTCGAATTACGCAGTCGGCAAAGTACTGGGAGACCTGCTCGATTACGTCGTCGAGACCAACCCTTCTGGGCACGACGTGGCTCTAATCACCGACTGCCGAAGGATCGTCACGCGGCTTCTCCAGGCGACCCCGATCCCGGAGATGGATGCCTTGACCCCGAATGCCGACGGCGCAGACTTCGATATCGTCGCGAAACAGGTACGGGATGCGATCGAGAGGAACGAGCTGGAGGCCGGCCTCGACCGACTCCATACCTTCGTCATAAAGTACGTGCGGACACTGTGCGTCCTGCGCGGGGTTACCGTCACGAAGGACAAGGCCCTTCACAGCCTCTTCGGGGAGTACGTCAAGAAGCTCAAGGAGGCGGGGGCGATCGAGTCGGAGATGACCGAGCGCATCCTCAAGACGACCATCTCCGTCTTAGAGGCGTTCAATCATGTCCGGAACGACCAGAGCCTTGCCCACGACAACCCCGTATTGAACTACGATGAGAGCCTCCTGATTTTCAACCACATAGCGAACTCGCTCAGGTTCCTCCGCGACCTCGAAAAGCGGGTCGGTAGCCGCGAGCGTGTCGCGATCGTGGACGATTATCCCAGTGATGACGAGATCCCCTTTTAGCCTCCTGCCGGGAAGCCAGAACGGAACTGTTACACCGCTCGATCCTCCCAACCATCTGGTTCGATTAAAGAAGAAAAGGCCGCCGGTCCTATCAATCATTCCGGTTCGGGCACGGAATTCTGGATAGCCTCTAGTGCTGCCTTGATGCGCGCTGCGATTTCCTCCGGTGTTCCTTGGCCGATGTTCTTGGGGTCAAGATCCATGAGGAACGCGATTCGTTCCTTCGGTGAGAGCAAGAGGAAGTCGCGAACGAGCAACGTGTCGGTGTAGACGTATGCGAGGATGCGCTTCATCCACGGCTTGAGGTACCCCCCGGTGGTGCCGAACGGACGCCCGGGTCCTCCAGGTCCTACGGGAAGCCCGGCGCGCTCCCGCGCTCTGCGCTCTCGCTCCGCCCGCTGGTGTTCCTTCTTCTTTCGATACGCCTCTTTGTTTTGCTCCGGTGTAGGCTTGAGTGGCACCTTTCGTGGCATCGGCTTATTCCTTTCCTATCCCCTCGGAATTTCGGCGGACGCCCTTGCCCCGCTGCTCCCGCCGCTGGATTTGCCCCTCCTGCTTCTTTATTACCCCTAGGAGCGCCGCAAATCGTCGGAGCTCCCCCTCGTCCACCCTTGCCCAATGCGGCCCTCCTTCTGCGTCTAGTTCGCGGATGTATGCAAAGAACTCCGTGAGCTCGTCGGGAAAATCCTCTTCGTTCAGCAAGACGAGCTCTGGTGCTGCGGCGTTTTTTCTCATGGTTGCCTCCTGCGGTGTTCGCGCTTGTACTCTTCTTCGGCCTCGCGCGTGTACTTTTCATCGCACTCGCGCAGGCAAGCGTTCCTGAACATCCTTTTGATCGCGTGGGCCGTCGCCTGTTCGCAGAACTTCAGCAACTCCCCCTCCGCCGTCCCGTCTAGACCGTGGTGGGTGAAGAAATGCTCCCCGAACGCCTCACCAAACTTTCGGGCCGCCTTTCCCGACACCATGCACGGGCGGCACCACAACAACTCCGGCTCGCGTTCGAAACACCCGGCATCCGTAAGCTTTCCGCAAATCATGCACGGGCCTTCATAATCGACTTCCTTGCCTTCACTCATCACGTCCTCCTTTCCCCTGTCTTTTTTTCCCCGCCCGGAGGCGGGTTGTCTGCCGTGAAGGTTGGCCCCCGGGGGGCCGGTTTCCCCCCCTGCGTGCTTTGCGCGCTTTACACGGAGTTCCGGAAAGTCCCCTGGAAGCACTTCTCATGAGAGTTTCCGTAATTCTTTGCTAAGCGCGCAAAGCGCGCACCCCTCCTCAACCACCGATCCGGAGCGACAAACCCAGACGGGTCCTGTGGTCGCGGTCTCGTCGGAAGCCTTTTTCGTCAAGCCGCATGCCGAACGCCACCTTCGTCAGGGGCGTTTCGCCCCCCGTAAGCGCCCACCCGTTGTAGCGCTGATAAAGGGTGACCGAAAGGCAGCGTCGCCCTTCGCCCGTGTCGCACATCTCGTCGAGGAACCGGGCAACCTGATCCTCGGCCTCTCGATACTCGGCCACCGCCGCCTTCACCTTTTGCGGAACGCGGAGCCCGCCCCGCAACCAGTCAAGGCACCCTCGGACCATCCACGCCAGAATCCCGGCGCACTCTCCCGGGGACTGCAACTTCTCGCCCAGCAGCCTGTCGCGCTTCGATTCGGGTACGGGGTGTTCGAACGGCACGACCAACACCCGCCGCCAAAACGCCCCGTCGCCTGTCCGCACCTGGGGGCGGTGGTTCCCTTCGAACCGGATCTTGAACGTGGCCCGGAACTCGAAGTACTCCTTGAACAAGAACCGCGCGCTGATGGTGTCTTGGCCGGTCAGTTTCTTGATTAGCTCTTCATTGAACGCGCGGCCTTCCGGCGTCTCCGTCGCAACGACCAGCCGGGAGCCCGCCAACCCGGCGAGGTCGTTCCGGGTCTTGTCCTGCCGCAGATCAAGGAAGGTCGCCATCTCCGCAGCCTGCGCATAGGAGCCCAGGACGTAGGTGTGGGCGCGGGTATCCGTGCCCTTGCCCCCTACTGGTGGACCGAACGCATATATGAACACCTGCTCTCGTGTGTCGCCTGTCATCGTGTACCCCGCGAACCGTTGACGGAATCCCACCAGCTCTTGATCCCCGCCTGACGATTCCGAAAGAAACCGCATGTACACGGGCGCGGGCGCGTCAATGCCCCGCCATTCGGCGGGCGAGATGTGCGTTAGAAGATCCTCGGGTCGGTGCGGTTGTAGCCGAACGGTCGCCTTCTTCGCATCAATGACCAAGGTGCCGTTTTGCACGTTGAATTTGAAAGGGTCGGTGTCGAAGGTGGTGGGGGCGATGCAAACGCCTTCCTCGGTGGACGCCATTTCCAGAACGGCCTGCAGCTTCTGCACCGACTCCAACCGAGCGGCGCATTTAGCCATGCCCCCGCGCCGGTCCGTATCGGCTTCTTCCGAGGCCAGCCGCAACAAGAACGGCGGGAGTTCTTTCGCCAGTCGCTCGATCTCCCCGGTTTCCGCACGCACCCACCGCTTGCCATCGTAGACATACCACCCGCCGCGTCGGTTGCAGAACCGCACCCGGTGCCCGTACAACTGAACGAAAAGCTTCCCCGCCCACAGGTCCGTGGACCGGAAAGGCTCCAGTCCGTGGATCGCTTCCGCTGCCGGGGCGCGCCTCGTTGTCAGGAGACGGAGTTTCATGACCGCACCGCCTGCCGCAGCGCCGCGCGGAACCGCCCCACGTCAGGATCCCGGCACCACAACTCCGACGGATCCTTCGCCCCCAAGTCCTCCCCGCGTATCACCTGCAACTTCACGCCCGGCAACTGCTCACGGCATCCCTTCACGAAAGCCTCGCCGCCGCTCCCGGGTTCCCGCCACACGAGCAACCATGCGAACTGCGCGACGTGCTCCTGAGCAAGGATGTGTGTCATCGTCGCACCGGGAATACCCAGCGCCGGGAGCCCCGCGTGCCACAAAGTCCAGCAGTCGCTCTCGCCCTCGACGATGAAGCAGAACGGACGGCCCTCCCCGGACAACCGCCACAGGCCATACGGGACGATCCA
>Ga0209212_1003360_pt1 | contig 21252 bp, 17 predicted proteins | sample RifGroC2_FD_183996 | JGI IMG/M metagenome (GOLD analysis project Ga0209212, IMG submission 183996) | Groundwater microbial communities from Rifle, Colorado, USA - Groundwater C2 (SPAdes) (version 2) | ecosystem: Environmental > Aquatic > Deep subsurface > Groundwater | place: Rifle, Colorado... | reverse complement strand
TCAAGGATGTGGACAGTACCCAGATCAGAAGCGCCAGGAGTAGGCAATTGCAGGCTGCAAGCGTGCGGCGAAGACGTCCGAGCCACCAGGACGCAACAAGCAGGATCAGAATAAACATGCCAGGCGGGAGCAGGGCGGCGCTAATGCATTTTTTCAGGAAAAACATCTGCTGTCCTGTCTTTTACAATGATCATTGCTGAAAATCACATCTGCTATTCATCCCATATTTACGCCTAGTATTCAAACTCAATTTCCAGTGACAGTGCTAAAAACTTAAGATCATACATCTAGAGCTTGCAGCTCAAGCAAATCTAGTAGTTTTACCCTGTCGGAAATTATTACATATTAATGCCTTTATATGTGTGTTTTACACACGCAACAAGTAAATAACTCAACAATAAAAGCATGTTAACTCAATAGATCTAAAATAAACCACAAAGAGCGATCTGTCGAAATATCTAACGTTTTTCTTCAGCTTGTATTTGTCTTGCATTTTTTTGCCGTGTTTGCAGATAGTTACAGAACGGCTTAGTATTTGCATGTTTTCAGTTAGATACATGCCTGTTAATATTAATAACCTGTTTTTTTAGTTGAAAGCACTTTCAGTAAATTGAAAGGGGAACAAAATGAAAAGACTTCTAATGACAATTGTGTGTGTGTTGGGTTTGGCTGCAAATAGTTGGGCCTTGCAGTACACTGGAAACTTGACAACGGCGAGCGGGTTGTTCGCAAATTCGCAATGGAATGACCCGGATACCAAGTTGATGTGGACTGTGACAGAAGGTGGTGATGGACTATGGACATATTACTATAATTTTGTTGTTCCTGAAAAAGACATCAGTCACGTTATAATCGAGGTTTCAGAAACATTCACAGTTGTTGATAACATTAAGACTGGAACAACAGTTGGTTATGACGGCCCCAAGCTGTATACCAGTACTGATCAGGGAGCTTCCAATCCAGGAATGCCTGTTGGTGGCGTTTGGGGAATCAAGTGGAATACAGAGAGTCTTACCCTTGAGTGGACGATAGTAACCGACAGAGCGCCAATGTGGGGTGATTTCTATTCCAAGGATGGAAACAGCGTACCCATTTCTTATGCCTACAGCACCGGCTTTGGTTATGATACGTCGGCTACCATAGCTAATGGAAATGCTATGGATGCTGACGGACATGCTTGGGCATTGGTACCCGACACAGAAGGTGGTGGCGGCGGTGGTGGTAGCCAAGTTCCCGAACCGGGAACTCTGCTGCTACTTGGGGCCGGTCTATTTGGACTCGCAATTTATGGCCGGCGGAAGATGGTCAAATAATAAAAGAAACAGTAGATTGAACAAAGAGAGGAGAATGGCAATGCCGTTCCCCTCTCTTGTTGTTTGCAGTCTAAAAATTTATTTTGTGACGCTTGTCGATGTTGTTCCGACATTGCCGGCCGCATCAAAAGCCCTGCTCGTAATTAAATGAGTACCGCTCGCAACCTTTTTGGTGTTCCAGTTCCATGACAAGGAGCCTGTATTCGATGTGGCTTTCAGCAGACCGTCGATATACAACTCAGTCTTGCTGACGCCGACATTGTCAAAAGCATTGACAGTTACCGTCACCAGGTTGCTGATTTTTGCTCCATTGGCCGGTGAAGTGATGGCGACGGTTGGTGGCAGAATGTCCAGCGTGTTGACAACCTTGGCCGATATCGAGCTCGATTGTGTCATGTTTCCTGCTTCGTCGTAGGCTGATGCGGTAAGGGTGTAGGTTCCGTCAGATACGGTGGTAGTGTCCCAGGCAAAACTGAAGGGTGATGTGACATCGGCCGTAAAGAGTGCTCCGTTGATGAACAGGTCAACCTTGGTAACACCGACATTATCGGAGGCCGAGACACTAACGGTGGTTAGTCCCTTTATCGTTGATCCGGAGGACGGGGAGGAAATTGAAACAGCTGGTGCGGTCGTATCTGACTGTGGAATAGCGATTTGGGCAGCGGCCAGACTCTTGTAGGCGTTGATCCGTCCATAACCGAAACTGGTGTCAAAACCTACCGAACCCAGATCGTCCGCATTTTCTTTGAGGATGTCCAGCACCTGCGCATTTGAAAGCATGGGGTTAACAGACAGGATAAGGGCAGCCAGGCCCGCTGTCATAGGGGAAGAGAACGAGGTGCCGTTCCAGGCGCCATAGCCACCGCCATTGTTGGTCGTATATATGTATTCTCCGGGAGCGGAAAGGGTAATCCATGTGCCATAGTTGGAAAAGCTGGCTTTTGCATCGGCAGAGGTGGTTGATGCTACTGCAATGGCATTGGTACAAGCCGCAGGATAGTAAGGAATGTTAGTGTTAAAGTTCATGGCGGAGACAAAGACAAGCGACCCTTTGTTCCAGGCGTAGGTGACTGCGTTCTGCAGGGTTGATGAACTGGATGATCCACCGATGCTGACATTGATGATCCGCACGCCGTGATCGGCGGCATAGGTGATCGCCTGTGCAATATTACTGTAAGATGCGTAGTCGGTTGCATCGAGAACCACCAAGGGCATGATCTGGTTCTGCCAGGCCACACCGGCGACACCCTTTGTGTTATTTGTTATGGCACCAGCCGTACCGGCAACGGCGGTACCGTGGCCGAGTACATCGTGGGTGTCGGTATTGCCGAGAAGGAAGTTGTAGCCAGGAATGAGTTTGCCTGCCAAATCAGGATGGGCCGGGTCGACGCCGGAGTCAATAATGGCAATGTCAACACTTACCGAGCCGGTGCTGATGTCCCATGCTTGCGGCGCAGATATTTTCGGTAGATGCCACTGTGATGCGTAGGTAGGGTCGTTGGGAAGTGTACCGCCGCGAGCAAGGGAATTGTGCTCGACAAAGTTGACGTGGGGGTTTTTTTCGAGGGCGGCCTTGACTTTTTCAAGCGCAGCGGGTGGAACCTTGATCTTCTTTACCCGAATCTGGGAGATTTCTTCATCTTCTGTTGCTTCGGCGCCAGAAAGCGCCTCCATGACCTTTTCGTGGTGAACACCTGCTTTGAACTGGACGAGAAGCTCATCTTCCACATATTCTCGAGCAGCCTGGTTGGCCATACTTGTGCTTGAAGTTAAAATGCAAATTAAACCTGCAATGCCGAATACTGCGATGTTTCTGGATACATTCTTTTCGTAGCGCATACGCCACCTCCATCGGTTAGTTTGTTTCCTGACTCAGAAACAGACCGCCCAATTTTGGTAGGCGTTGTTCGTCGACAACCCGGCTATCCCAATTATGAAGTTCTTTGGGACCCGTGGCTTTGCGTCCTCCGGTTGCCCGGAGTTTGCCCTTCGGAAACTCGATTATGCGTTCTGTGGTGTTCACAGAATTGCTAATCGAACTATAGCCACATTACATTATCTAGTAGAAGAAAAAAGTGATAATTGTCACAAAAATTAGTTGTTTTTTAAAAAGACTGAATTGAGAATTATTTGCCTGTTGTCGAGAAACGTGATTTCGTTTGCTTGAACAAGGCGTTTCATGAGGCGGGTAACTGTTTCGCGGGAAACTGATGCATATTCAGCAATGCTTTTGTGGGTAAGTTTCAACGGTATTATGGTTCCTCGCACATCGGTTACCCCATGCAGGTAGCCAAAGTGTTCCAGAACTCCCCTTACCCTCTGCTCAGCAGATGTGTGGCGCAATACCTTGAGCATATGCCAGGATTCTCGAAGTCTTGAGCAGAGCATGACTATTACCTGTCGATAGATCTCCTGGTTCTTGAGCATCACCTCCTCGAAATTTTCTTTGCTGATGAGACCAATGTGGGATTCGTCGAGAGCAACGATGGTTGCCGGTGATGTCTTTCCGTCGAGAAGGGACATTTCGCCGAAATATCCACCTCTCTTATGGAATGCCATTATGTGTTCATGCCCATCCTCACCGAAAGTTACGGCCTTTACCCGTCCGGAAAAAACAATGTACATGTAGTAAGGGGTATCCTCTTCCCGCAGGATAACCTGATGTTTTGCATAATGCCTTGAACGGATGATTTTCGTCAGACTTGATAGTTCATCAGGGGAGAGCTTTTGGAAAAGGTGGATGTTTTTTAGGATCGATTCCGATATTTTTGGAAACATGTCGATGCAGCGTGGTTGTGGCATGACATCCTCCGTGTTGTGGTGTGAAGAGTGTATGAGTTCAGTGAAGTATAGCAGAATATTAAAGCTAATACATCAATTGCCGCAGTTTTTCCAGCAAACTTGCACTATGTAATAGTAAATTTCACCCGGGACAGTTTCTCCCGCGTAAACTATACGATTCCAACATTGCTACGCCTTCTTGACGAAGCCGGATTTCAGCTGCATTGCGCCGATGCCGTCAATCTTGCAGTCGATATCATGGTCACCGGAGATGAGGCGAATATTTTTCACCTTGGTTCCAACCTTGACAGATAGTGATGAACCCTTGATCTTCAGATCCTTGATGACGGTAATTGAGTCGCCGTCATTGAGTACATTCCCGAAGGCGTCACGCACAACAGCTTCAGTTTCCGCGCTTTCAGCGGCGATCTTTGGCCATTCATGGCCGCATTCCGGACAGACGTACATCTCTCCGTCTTCGTAGGTGTATTCCGAACTGCATGTGGGACATTTTGGTGATATGTTCATGATATTCCTTTCTTGGTAGTGATAATCCTATAGAGGTCGCTGCCGGCGCGCAGATTTTTAGCGCATCTCTTTGAGTGTATTGTCGGCTGCGTTTCCAGCTTATCATGGATGACTTCGCGCGTCATATCCGAGTGTGCGGTATAATAACATTAATCTCAGGTATCAGGAAAAGGGGGTAATATGAAAAGCTTGTCACGTTTGGTGCTTATATCGTTATTCGTGGTGGTTATGCTCACAGCGTGTATCGTTCCGTCAAGACATGGCGGCGTTGACGTATTATTGCCGCCACCCCTCCCGATGGTAATTGATCTGGGGCCGGATCGGTATTACCATCAAAACGGTTACAATTATTACTATCAGGGTGACCGCTGGCAGTATTCCAGAGACAGGGACGGCTCACGGTCTGACCTGCCAAGATCCCACTGGCCAAAAGAGATCAGACAAAGAGGGGACAGGAGATAAGTGGCTAAGATTGCCACTTGAAAACAAACGGCCGCTTACCCGGTAAGCGGCCGATTATGCCTGATAAATTTAGGTGTTGAAAACTAAGATTTTCCTGCAGTATCTACATCATACCACCTGCTGATGTCCAGGTCCCGGTGGAAGTCGATGTTCGACCCCCCATCATCCCGCCAGAGGTTCCACCGGTCGTCCCGCTGGCCATTCCGCCTGTAGTTCCTCCTGTCATCCCGCCCCGAAAGGCAGTTGACATGTTGCGGAATGGTTGCCCAGGAGTAATGTTAGGAAGGTTTGTCTGCATGGTGACCATCAGGTTTGCCATTGTCGTTTGGGTATTGGGACCAGACCCTCTGACAGAGGAAATGTTGCTGAATATTGTACCCATCATGCCACGGTAGCGATTTACATCAACTGTGGCGGCTGCCCCGTTGTTACTAAAGACCGTAGACATCTGGCTTCCCATCAGTCCGGCCATGTTCTGGGCAGCGGTATGCATGTAAGTGTTGTTGGCGGCTATATAGTCGTCCATCATATTCATTCCTGCTGCCAAGCCAAGTTTCGTACCCAGTTCGTTCATGGCATCCTGTATGGTGGCGTATTTGCCGGTTTCCATCAATTCACGAATCTGTGATGACATGGGACTGATAAAGTTACTGACTGTTCCGGAAACACCGCCACTGGTGGAGGTAACGGCAACTGCATGCATACTGAGAACATATGTGTTGGCAACAGGCAAGTTGTTGTCCTTGTCGATTGTAACCCCTTTGGTCGCTATTGCCACAATCGGGTATTTACCCGCATCAGCGGGATCGATGAGCAGCGAATAGGCTCCGTTGGTGTCCGTTACGGCGGAAGGCTCACCTGCATCCAATTGGTAATTGGTATTTTTGTCCAGAAATACTGTGGCGTTGACCAGGTAGCCATCTGCTACCTTGCCGGTGATAGAGGTTGTTGAACTGTTGGAAGGGGTCGCAGAGGAGCTTGTGCCGCTGCCGCCACAACCAGCTATAATAATGACTGAAATAATACCTAGTACTGCAGTTGCCTGCTTTTTCATGATGATTCTCCTTTTGGTTTTGAACGGGTTGCGATTGTAATGTTTAACCCGACTTATTCCCTTCCTGCTTATCTTTCCCCCATCATGCCCCGATAGGCGGTTGACATATTCCGGTATGGTTGCCCCACAAGCGTCTGAGGCATGTTGGACAACATAGTTGTCATGGTGCTGCTGAGAACCATCATGCCGGTTTGAGGATTAGTCCCTGTGACTGTTGTCATATTACTGTAAATCGTTCCCATCATGCTGCGGTAGCGATTGACGTCAACAGTCATTGTTGAGCCGCTCGTACCGAGTATCTGTACCATCTGGTTTCCCATAAGGGTTGCCATGTTCTGTGCTGCCGTATGCATAGCCGTGTTGCTGGTGGCAATGTAATCAGCTAGTATGTTCGTTCCGGCCGGCAGTCCCATCCTGGTATTCAAGGCGTCCGAGGCTTGTTGCATGGAGGTATATTTACCCGTTTCCATCATTTCGCGAAGTTGTGATGATATGGGGCTGATAAAGTTGCTGCTGACCGTACCGCTGACATTCTCTTTCGGCATGCTGAGGACATAACTGTTTGTAACTGCACTGTTTGTGTCCTTGTCGATGGTGATTCCTTGTAAAACCAACGCAACAATGGGGTACCTGCCCACATCCGCAGGGTCAATATCCAGCTTGTAGGCGCCAATTGCGTCTGTTGCAGTGGAGGGTTCGCCCGCGGTCAATTGGTAGTTGCCGTTCTTGTCAAGGAACACGGTCGCGTTGGCGAGATAACCGTCAGCAACTTTGCCGGATATGGAAGTCGTAAAGCTGCCGGTACCACCGGTACCGACGCCCGCGATGGACCCATCTCCGGCACTCTGACCGCATCCTGTGACGATAACAGTGCTGACAAGACAAACGGCAATTAACCGCCACGCTGACCAATAATTAAGTAACTTGTTTGATTTCATTCTGGATTTTCCTTTGGCGCGGATTTTCTAAAACGGCGGGTCGCACGATTTTTTTGTGATGTTGCGGAATCTGATGTCTTTTCGGCAAAGGTATAAAGTCCGACTCTGACACGCTGGTCCTGTGGGCGACCGGCAAGTTTATCAGCCTCGATAAGGGTTGTAATGAAAGGCACCATCTCTTCACGAAGCGCCTTCCAGTGGGAGTTGACCATCGGTCGTAATATTTCGATCGACTCTGCGGACAATTCGTCGGCAAAGACAGCCTGTTCGAGATGGCTGTTGCCATCGTGTAAAACATTGGCGATGGCTGCATTGAGGTGGTCTCCGACGTTGTCGCTCAAGAAGCCCAGCATTTGCCGGGAATCAACTCTTGGGACAAAATCATTACGAATGAGAGAAACAAGGTCGAGTTTTTCGTCATAACTGACAAGTTCTAAACGGATCAGCTCATCAAGGACGCTACGGGGGTGGACATCGCGAGTAACCGCCTGTGCGAGAGCTTCGAAGCTCGGCGCAGGTCCCAGGCGGTTTAACGTGTTTGGCGCACCATTTTGATTGCGATAGGAATGGTCTGTCATCCAGCGTGCCTGTATCTCGGAGGCAAGCGGTTGTTTGGTTGCTCGTTCAGGCGCCTCCAGTTTGGTCAAGCGCGTGACCTCACGACGGTTGATACCTGTGGCTGTGCTGATACGGCTAACCTTGCCATGTTCCGGCGCCCCCGGCTGCAATGCGTTCGCTTCTTGCACAAAAGCCCGCTTTAGGACCTCATCGGCAGTCGCAAACGTAATGCCGTTTGCCAGACAAAGCCGGGCTAACGGGACCAGCAGGCGATTCAGCGTTCTGAATAAAGCCGTGTCCTCGCACTGGATATCATTGGTTGCTTCATCTGTATTTGTAGTCAAGCTGTCCGTCATGATTTATGATCCCTGGAATAATAATCACGTTAAATGTGAATATTTCACATTTTAATTAAGATGTCAATGCTTCTTTGGCAATGCCCCCAAGAGCCTTGAAAATAGCGGCAAAAACTTATGGAAGCCAGCAATGCGATTGTTTTCGGCTGGTCCAAATATGGAAAGTGATGATTTAATCTGAGGGAAGAATCGGTGCGGTGGTTTATCATCTTCTTTTCCGGATTCCATAGATATTACGGAATCAAACAAAAACCGGCGTCGGGAATATCCCGAAACGCCGGTTTCGCTTTCAGCAAATATTGTTCAATACCCTGCAGTAGCAGGACTGCTCATTGCAGTGAGAGTCTTAAGCGCACTCAGAATACCCGCAGACATGGCAAACCGAACAACCCCCTTCATGCTCGACAATGCCGCCGCACTCCGGGCAGGCGCCGCGCTCCTGTTTGGCTGTTTCAGCGTTGATATCGTAACCGTTGGCTATCAGGTGGGTCTGGATGGCCTTGGCCACTGCGTCAGCACAGGAAAGCACGCGGTTGTCGCCGAAACCGGAGGGGCAGTGGCAGGAGATTCCCAGGAGCTGTTTGATGACCTGCCGAGCCTGAATGCCGCTGCGCCAGGCCAGAGATACCATGCGGCCGATGGCCTCGCTCTGGGAAGCGGCACATCCGCCGGCCTTGCCCATGGTGGTGAAGAGTTCGAACAGGCCGTTATTGTCTTCGTTGACCGTGATGTAGAGCGGGCCGCAGCCGGTCTGCATCTGGTATGTCCATCCTTTGAGCGCCTTGGGGCGATCACGTTTGATGGCCTTTTTATCCTCTTCCACCAGCACCGACTCGAGCGGCACCTCGTCTTTCTTGCCGGTGGAAAGCACCTGCTCGTCGCGGGAGCCGTCGCGGTAGATGGTGACACCCTTGCACCCGGTCTGGTAAGCCAGCATGTAGGCGTTTTCCACGTCGTCAATGGTGGCCGTGTTGGGAAAGTTTACAGTCTTGGAGACGGCATTGTCGGTGTATAGCTGGAAGGCCGACTGCATCTGGATATGATCGTTGGGGGTTATGTCGTGTGCCGTGACAAAGACATTACGCACATCTACCGGGATCTCCGGGATATCGTGCAGTGTGCCGTGCTCGGCGATCTGCTTCATCAGCTCCTCGGAGTAGAAGCCCCGTTCCTTGGCGATCTGCTCAAAGCAAGGGTTAACCTCGATCATGACGTTCTTGTCCATGACGGTGCGGATATAGGATACGGCAAAGAGCGGCTCCACGCCGGATGAGGCATTGGCAATGATGGAGATGGTACCGGTGGGTGCTATGGTGGTAACGGTGGCGTTACGCATGGGGGGCGCACCCTTCCTGTCAAAGATCGAGCCCTTGAAGTTGGGGAACGAGCCGCGCTTCTTGCCCAGCTCCTGGGAAGCCAGGTGCCCTTCATCATTGATGAACTTCATCACCTTCTTACCCAGCTTGACCGCTTCAACGGAGCTGTAGGGAACTCCCAGCAGGATCAGCATGTCGGCCCAGCCCATGACGCCCAGACCGATCTTGCGGTTGGCGTGGGTCATGTCGTGGATCTGCGGCAACGGGTAGTTGTTGGCCTCGATGACGTTGTCCAGGAAGTGGACTGCGTTGTGGATGACCTCCTTGAGCTTCTTCCAGTCGATGACGCCGTTCTTGACGAACTTGCCCAGGTTGATCGAACCGAGGTTGCAGGATTCGTAGGGTAGAAGCGGCTGCTCGCCACAGGGATTGGTGGATTCGATCTCGCCGATATGGGGCGTGGGATTATCGCGATTGAGGCGGTCGAGGAATATGATGCCCGGTTCGCCGTTTTCCCAGGCCTGCTTGACGATGCGCTGGAACACCTTGCGGGCATTGAGGGTGCCGCTTGGTTTGCCGTCGCGGGGGTTGCGCAGGTCATACTCATCGTCACGTTCCACAGCCTGCATGAATTCTTCGGTCAGACCGACGGAGATGTTAAAGTTGTTGAGGTGCTTCTGGTCGGCCTTGCACATGATGAAATTCATGATGTCCGGATGATCGACCCGCAGGATGCCCATGTTGGCGCCGCGGCGTGTGCCCCCCTGCTTGATGGTCTCAGTGGCGATGTCGAATACGCGCATGAAGGAGAGCGGCCCGCTGGAGATGCCGGTGGTTGAGCTGACAACATCATTGGCCGGACGCAGGCGCGAGAAGGAAAAACCGGTGCCGCCGCCTGATTTGTGGATCAGGGCGGTAAATTTCACTGCGTCGAAGATCTCTTCCATGGAGTCGCCAACCGGCAGTACGAAACAGGCTGAAAGCTGTCCCAGTTCGCGGCCGGCGTTCATCAGGGTCGGGGAGTTGGGCAGGAATTCAAAGCTGGTCATCATGTTGTAGAAGGTGTCGGCCAATCCCTTGAGATCAGCTTTCTTGTCAAAGTTTTTGTCCGGTGCGGCTATTGTTACAGCCACGCGCCGGAACATGTCGGCCGGTGTCTCAAGGGTTTTCCCCTGGGTGTCGCGTCTGAGATAACGTTTTTCCAATACGGTGAGGGCATTTTTGGAAATACCCGGAATGCTGTCAGTCGAGGTGTCTTTTTTCATGGAATTCTCCCTGAGACGTGAAATATGCCGTCAAATCGATAGATTGGATGAAGTAAGGGAAACTTGTGTGCAACCACAACATTTGGTGGGACGGCAAAGACTAAACCACAACATATATGTCGTGTCAATAGATTAATTTTGCGGGTTACAAATTGTTTTCAGTACTTTCACGAAGAAAACAATTTCGCTAACTTACTAGACCTATTCATGAAATTAGCTGATACTAATCTGACAAAAGTACACGAAAAACTGTCGGCGAATGAAAAATCATAAGCAACATATGAGTACAACAATAAATTTACAGTACTGCCAATGTGTGTTAAAAATGAATGCTATCCTTCCAGGAGTACGATGTGAACACACCCGCTTCAGCTTGTGATAAATGTAATATAAACGAGCTTGAGGGGCAGGTACAGGCCCTCAACGACCTGATTGGTGTGGCGCAGGCCTCGGTTTCGTCCATAGATCTTGATACCCTCCTAAGTGCTATTCTCGAAAGTGCCATGAGTTTTGCCGGGATGCCGGCCGGCAGTGTTGCTTTGTACGATAACCGTACCGGTCTGCTGACCTTGCGGGCTCATGCAGGTTTGAGCCCTAAATTCGTCGCATTTGATTCGTGGATTGTAGCTCCGGGTGGTTTGACCGACCAACTGCTTCGACATGACGAGATTCTCTTTGTCGAGGATACGGAGCTGACGAATTTTTTTAATAACCCGGTGGCGCTGCATGAGGGGATTCGGTCTCTTATCTGTATTCCACTGGTAACAAAGGGTAAAATCCAGGGTGTATTGTACCTGGATGATTTTGCGCCCCGGACCTTTGACCAGAGCAGGATGTCTCTGATCTCCCTGCTGGCATCATTTGCCGCCATGTCTATCGAAAATGCCAAGCTGCATCATGAAACCCGTCAGATGGCTATCACCGATGTGCTGACCGGGCTATACAACCGCCGCTATTTTGACAAGGTGCTGCCCCAGGAGTTGGAGCGTGCGCGCCGCCTCAGCCAGTCGTTTTCTATATTGCTGATTGATGCCGACAATTTCAAAAAGGTTAACGACACCTTTGGCCATCCAATGGGCGACCGGGTCTTGGCCACTATCGGACAGACCATCAAAAAAACATTGAGAACGGTAGATTTCGCCTTCCGCTATGGTGGCGAGGAGTTCATCGTGATTCTGCCAGAAGCAGATATCAATAGCGCACGCAAGGCAGCGGAGCGGATCAGGCTGCGGGTCATAGCCAACAGCAGGAAGCTGCTGCGTAGCAACATGACAGAGCCGGTGACCGTCAGCATCGGTATTTCCAGCTATCCTCGCGATGCAGAAGACGGCAAGGCCCTGGTTGCCGTGGCCGATCATTTGCTTTACCAGGCCAAGGGGGCAGGCAAGAACCGCATCCTGGTCCGTGAGGAAAATGATCAGTGATGGCCTCAATCAAGTTCAGGCATTTATCCAGTGCGTTCAAAACCAGCATAATCTGCGCAGTACTGTTATTCCTGACCGGCGGGCTCACCCATATCTTCGCTGCTGTCGAAGGTACGCCCCCCTCGAAGCCTGGCATACCTTTTAAAAATACAACTCCTTCGGTCCGTAATGACTTTGTCAAAACATCTTCGACGGTAGAGCGTCGAGAGGTTGTTACCCAGGGCGACTTCAGCTATGAAAATGCCACCCTTGCGGAAGATGTAACCTGGAACGGGACCGTTCTTGTACGGGGTTCCCTGGTGATTGCGCCTCAGGCCACCCTGCGTATCGAGCCAGGGACAGTCGTGCGTTTCATGAAGTCTTCTGTTTCGCATCAGACGCCACGTTTGGTTGTAATGGGGAGGCTCCAATGCAATGGAACAGCAGAAAAACCAGTACTTTTTGCGCCAAATTTTGCAGATGCTGCCAGAGGCGATTGGGGCGGTATTCTGCTGCTCTCCAGCGAGAAGCGCAACCAGTGTGACAACATTCGTTTTGAAGGCGCTGAAACGGCCATTGAGGCCCATTTTTCCACATTTTCCGCCAAAGGGTTAACGATCAGCCGGGCTGGTACAGGTTTGCTTCTGCGGGACAGCATTGCCGCCCTGACAACGGTTGCTGTCAGCGATTGCGAAACCGGTCTTGAGGTCCACGACAGTGAACTGGACCTGCGCGAGGGTATCCTGTCCAACAATCGCAGGGGGGTTGTTGCATACCGTTCGTCATTGGCTTTGTCAATGACGAATGTCAGCGGCAGTAATCAGCAGGGAATCATGGCTGATGAGTGCCGGGTCAAATTCAATTCGTGTGCGTTGGTGTCAAACGGTGTTGGAGCGCTGCTCAAAGGCGGAGAAGGGCAGATACTCTTGTCACGTTTCGAGAAAAACGATGATGTTGGTCTGCATCTCTCCGGAGCACGCATCAAGGTCCAGCGCTGCCTGTTTTCAGATAATCCGGGTGACGGCATACGGATGGATGACGGCCGTGGGATAGTCTGGGCAAGCGCCTTCAGCGGAAATGCCGGCTATAATCTGGCAAATAACGGTCGGGAAAACGTCAGCGCCATACAGAACTGGTGGGGCAGCAATGATGAAGCAGCCATCATGTCCAGGCTGTTCGATTCATCGAAAGATTCCCGCTCCGGGGCGGTAAATGTAGCGCCGTGGCTTGTTGAGAAGCCGCCGGTACTCCCTTAGTTCGGATACAAGGATAAAGTACGGTAAAATGATTTTTAACTTACTAATACGGTAATTACCATGTCAATCTACCTCGATAACGCCGCCACATCGTTTCCCAAGCCTGAGTCGGTCTATCAGTCGATCATGCGTGCCATGCGGGAAATCGGCGCCTCGCCGGGCCGGGCCGGCCATCGGCGCTCCATGGAGGCCGGGCGCATCCTGTTTCAGACGAGGGAAGCAATTGCCGCCCTGTTTGCCATTCCGGATTCATCAAGGGTCATCATCTGTCACAGCGCCACCGAAGCCCTCAACCTGGCATTGCGCGGGATACTGGTTCCGGGTGACCATGTTGTTACCACCTCCATGGAGCATAATTCGCTCCTTCGCCCACTTTTCCTGCTGCGCAGCCATGGTGTTGAGCTGACCATTGTCCAGGCAGGGCGCGACGGGCGTGTTGATCCTGACGATGTCCGGCGTGCCCTCAGGCCCAATACCCGCATGATTGCCGTAGGGCACGTATCCAATGTTTCCGGCACGATCCAGGCAATTGACCGCCTTGCCGCCATTGCCCGGGAAGCCGGCGCGCTGTTTCTGCTGGATGCGGCCCAGTCGGCGGGCAGTGTACCGATTGATGTGGTAAAGACCGGCATTGATCTGCTGGCGGCGCCTGGGCACAAGGGGCTCTACGGCCCCCAGGGCACCGGTTTACTGTATGCAGCATCCTCGGTGACCCTCAGGCCGTTGCTTGCCGGGGGGACCGGCACCAATTCGACTGATGAAGAACAGCCTGACATGATGCCGGAGGGATTTGAAGCCGGAACGCACAACCTGCCTGGTATTGCCGGACTCAAGGCCGGTGTCGAGTTTGTCCTGAAGCAGGGCGCTGACGTTATCGGCGACAAGGAACGACAGCTGGTTGCATCTGCGGTGAAAAGGTTGGCCCCTGTTCCAGGAATATCCCTGTACGGACCAGTTGATAAAGCTGATCATGGCGGCGTTCTATCCCTGTCCTGTGAGGGGATAGACCCGGCAATGCTTGCATTCATGCTTGATCAGCGTTTTGATATTGCTGTTCGCGCAGGGCTGCACTGCGCACCACATGCCCATAGGAGTCTGGGAACCTTTCCGGGCGGCACCTTGCGAATCAGCCCCGGCTGGTTTACCACGAGCGAGGAGATTGCAATTTTCTGCGATGCCGTTGTAGAATGTAGTCGGAGTTCCGACTGAAACCCGGATACGTAACCCTTATAAAAAGGATAACTAAAAGGAGCTTATCCATGAAGACCTTGTCCGCGTTGTTCTTGATCCTCCTGTTTTGCGTTTCCTGTTCACTGCCGCCGGAACGCCCTTTTACGAAAGAAGAAATCTATAAGACCGGCATCTATACCTATTTTACCATCTCCGATTCCCCGGAAAGCGTCCTCTCCGCCATCAACAAGGAAGGCGAGGTGATCCTGGATGCCATGTATCGCAATCGACCAATCTGGATCAAGATTCTTGGCAAGCAGGAAGGACTGAAGGTCCAGATTATCGAGAAATAATAACGGCACATTTTTTAACTTCCACTCTCCAGCTGACAGAAAGGTTACCAGTGAAAAACTTCATCCTCGATACCAATGTGTTGCTTCATGATCCCCAGGCGCTCTTCAAATTCCAGGAAAATAACATTATTATCCCGATTACGGTTATCGAGGAAATAGATCGCTTCAAGAAGGATATGAACGAAACCGGTCGCAACGCCCGCCAGGTATCACGCATCCTTGATGCCATGCGTGAAAAGGGTTCCCTGGCAGTCGGCATCTCAATGCCGGAAAAGGGCACACTGCGTGTGGAATTGTTTTCGGAAAAATTCTTAAGACACCTGCCGGTGGACCTACGCTCTGACAGCGGCGACAACCGTATTCTCGGGGTGGCGCTTGATGTGCGGGACCGGCATCCGGAGATCCCGCTGGTCTTTGTCACCAAGGATACCAATCTCCGTATTAAAGCCGATGCCATAGGTCTGGTTGCCGAGGATTATGAATCGGACAAGGTGGATATCCAGGATCTCTATTCCGGCACGCGCAATATTGAAATGTCTGCCGAAGAGGTAGACCGTTTCTACGGGCAGGGGTGGCTGGAGGCGCCTGAAGGTATTGTCCCCAATGAATTCGTTACCATCGCCGACAGGTTGAACCCCTCGCATACAGCCATTTGTCGCTATGACGCTGCCAGCGCTCATATCGTACCGGTTCGCAAGATACCCAAAGAGGGCATTTGGAGTCTTTTTGCGCGCAATCGCGAGCAATCCTTTGCCCTGGATGTGTTGATGGATGACAATATCAAGCTGGTGACCCTGGTGGGTAAGGCAGGAACCGGAAAAACACTGCTGGCAATTGCTGCCGGATTGCACAAGGTTGCCGAGGAGAATGTCTACAACCGCCTGCTGGTGTCACGACCGGTCTTTCCCCTGGGCAAGGATCTGGGTTTTCTTCCCGGTGATATCGAGGAGAAACTGACCCCCTGGATGCAGCCGATATTTGACAATGTGGAGTTGCTGATATCCGGCCACGAGTCGGAAAAACGCCACAGTAAGGGATACAAGGAACTGATCTCCATGGGACTCCTGGACATAGAACCGCTGACCTATATCCGTGGCCGCTCCATTCCCAAGCAGTACATGATTGTGGATGAGGCTCAGAACCTTACCCCCCACGAGATCAAGACCATAGTGACGCGGGTGGGAGAGGGGACCAAGATTGTCCTGACCGGCGATCCGTACCAGATCGACAATCCCTATGTGGATTCATCCAGCAACGGTCTCACATTCCTGGTGGAAAAATTCAGAAATGAAAGAATATCCGCCCACGTGACGTTGACTAAAGGGGAACGGTCGGAACTGGCCGAACTGGCAGCGAATTTGTTGTAAAAATTGAAAATCCACCACGGAGGCACGGAGACACGAAGGGAAAGCCATTCTGAATTGTGGAGCACATCTTTGTTGAGATGATTTTCACTGCTTTCGGATTGCTTTTTATATACTTCGAATTTCTCCGTGCCTCTGTGTCTCCGTGGTAAGGTTTTGTGATTAAATGCTCGTTCTTGCAATAGAAACATCCTGTGATGAAACAGCAGCGGCAATAGTGCGGGACGGACGGAAGATATTGTCTTCGGTCGTGTCCTCGCAGGTGGCCATTCATGCCGAATATGGCGGTGTTGTGCCGGAAATTGCATCGCGCAAGCATCTGGAGATGATCTCGCCGGTCATAAGACAGGCGCTTCGTGAGGCCGACACCGATCTTTCCGCCATAGAGGGGATCGCCGTCACACGCGGACCGGGCCTGAACGGGGCGCTGCTGGTGGGGGTGAGCGCTGCCAAGGCCGTTGCCTTTGCCCGGAACATTCCCTTTGTCGGGGTGCATCATATCGAAGGTCATCTCATGGCGGTTTTCCTGGAACAACCGGTAGAGTTTCCTTTTCTGGCCCTGGTGGTCTCGGGAGGCCATACCCATATCTACCATGTACAGGGATTCGGCCGTTACCGGACCCTGGGCAGGACCCTGGATGATGCGGCTGGCGAGGCCTTTGACAAGACTGCCAAAATCATTGGCTTGGATTACCCTGGCGGGGCCAGAATTGATGACATGTCGCGAGAAGGGGATGGCAAGGCAGTGCAGCTGCCACGGCCGCTTTTGCGGGACGGCAGCCTGAATTTCAGCTTCAGTGGACTTAAAACCGCCATGTTTCAGTACATCAAAAAAAATCCGGTCGTTATTCCCAGTACCATGGCAAATGATCTGTGTGCCTCATTCCAGGAGGCGGTCTGTGATGTGCTGGTGGCGAAAACCGAGGCAGCCCTTGGGCAGACCGGTGTGCGCCGCCTTGTTGTGGCCGGCGGGGTCGCCTGCAATAGCGGCCTGCGTCGGCATATGGGGAAAATGGCAGAGCGGCTCGGAATTGATCTGCATATCCCCAGTCCTGCACTGTGCGGCGATAATGCGGCCATGTTGGCGGTGCCGGGTAATTTCTACCTGGAGAATGGCATGTTTTCCGAACAGACCCTTGATGCCGTTGCTACCTGGGAGCTGGACCGGGTCGGGGAGGGGTTCCGATGAGTGGCCGTCGTCCCCTTAAATCCCTTGGGCAGAATTTTCTGGTTGATCGGAATATCATAGATAAGATCATCCGTAGTGCCGATATCGACCCGCAGGATGCGGTCCTTGAAATCGGCCCCGGCCGTGGGGCGCTGACCGAGCATCTGGTACTGCGAGCCGGCCGGCTGGTGCTGGTCGAATACGATCATGTCCTGGCTGCAACCCTTGCGGAGCGCTATCAGGACGATCCTCGTGTAACCGTTGTCGATGCGGATATTCTGACAGTGGATCTGATCCATCTGCTGGGAGAGAACCCTGCAGCCTGGAAAGTCGTTGCCAACCTGCCGTACAATATCTCCTCGCCGGTACTCTTCAAGCTGCTTGAATACCGGCTACTGTTTTCCCGGATGGTGCTGATGCTGCAGAGGGAAGTGGGGGAGCGGCTTGTGGCTGCGCCGGGATGTTCCGATTATGGTGTGACAACGGCACTGCTGGGGTTGTGGTTCGACATGCGGCGCGAGTTTATAGTGCCTCCCGGCTGTTTTCATCCCAGGCCCAAGGTGGATTCGGCTGTGATAAGCTTTGTCCCGTTGGTGAAGCCTCGGGTGGAGGTGGGGAATGAGGAGACATACCGGCGGGTGGTGAAGGGCGCCTTTGCCATGCGGCGCAAGACACTGGCCAATTGTCTGAAAGCAACGAAACTGGCCGATGTTGAGGAGTTAAACAGGGTGCTTGATACTTGCGGTATTGATGGTCAGCGCCGTGGGGAAACGCTCTCATTGGATGAGTTTGCCTTTCTCTCGCGATGCTTGTCTGCAGGGAATGTGCAGCCTGGCAAGGATTAAAGAGCTTGCATGTTACAGCTCGTTTCAGTTTCGATTATGAAGTCAAAAAAACCGCCCTACGGCGGTTTTTTTGTGGTCTGCTTGGTTCCGGACGAATTATGCGTTGATCCTGGCGGTCCTGGTCTTGTATGGTTTTGCCGGTTTTATTGATGGCTTGACAATTTCTGCTCTGGGGGCCGCTGTCTTTTTTGCTGCCTTTACGGCACGGGCTTTTTCCAGGTTTGCCGCAAGGTTATTCTTGCTGGCTGCCTTGCGCCGTGATTCGGAGTAGCTCTTTGCAGTCAGTGATTGACTGGAAGGGATTTTGAACTGCTTGCGATACTGGCCAGGTTTCAGATCATGAGCCTGCCTAAGATGGCGGGTCAAGGTCTTAAAACCGGTTTTGCCGCAGATAAGACAAGAAACATGATCATTTTGGAAGGCTTTTTTTAATGACATGGCAGGAACACCTGCGGCAGATACGCCTTCTATGGTGACATTATCGGCATCAAGTTTTTTTAGCGTTGCGTAAACCTTGTTGATTTCTTGAATCAGATCATCAGATGACATCTCGGTGCCGGCTGCATGGGAAGAAACAATACTAGCCGTTAATTCTACGAGTGTTGCAGTCATAAAACCCCCTCTGTTAATTATCATGAATTAATAATTGCTATTAAACACAAGAGTTTTCATAAATCAAGTAAATATTTACTATGTAATGTTATTTTCTGAGTACTTCGGCAGTTATGTAATAAGAATAGATCGTCACATCTGTTTTTATTGCTTCTAATGTTTGTAAAGGCTATTTGCGGAATATATCAAGCACACAAGTTGGAGTGAAGCACATTTGTCAAAGCGCTTGCGTTAATCGGAGTGTAAACGTATGATTTGCTCTGTTTAACCGCTAAATTCAACCAAGTAATGCAGCTGATAGCTGTTGTGTGAAATAAGAGGAGCTGAATATGATGCCGGACCTGTTCGTCTACCTCGCAGGTGTCTTTTCGTGTGTCTCTGTTGTTATGTTGGTAGTCATACTCATGAGGCTTGCCCGCATTGGTACGGCAGGTGCTCTGGATACCCGCATTGAGGGTGTTGAGCGTTTGCTGGAGCGTCAGGAGCGTACGTTGCGTGACGAGATGTACAGAAACAGGGAGGAATCACTGTCGGCTGCCAGGCAGGGGCGAGAAGAAAGCAGCATTGCGGTAACGGCGCTGGGAGATTCCTTACTCAAGCGGATGAGTGAGATCGCCGGATTGCAAAAGGACCAGCTCGATACCTTTACAGTGCAGCTGAAAAACCTTACTGCCAGCAATGAAACCCGGATGGATAAATTGCGCGAGACCGTGGAGGTTCGCCTGCAGACGATCCAGGAGGATAATGCCCGCAAGCTGGAGCAGATGCGTGCCACGGTTGATGAAAAACTGCACGACACGCTGGAGAAACGGTTGGGAGAATCGTTCAAACTGGTCAGCGAACGACTGGAACTTGTTCAGAAGGGGCTGGGGGAGATGCAGAGTCTGGCAAATGGCGTCGGGGATCTGAAAAAGGTTTTGACCAATGTCAAGACTCGCGGCACCTGTGGTGAAATCCAGCTGGGAAGCCTGCTGGAGCAGATACTGGCCCCGGGGCAGTACGAAAGTAATGTGGAGACCCATGGCGGCAGCGGCCAACGGGTGGAGTTCGCACTCAAGCTGCCCGGTCGTGACGGGACAAAAGAGGGGCTGGTCTGGCTGCCGTTGGATGCCAAATTTCCCCAGGAGGATTATCTGCGGCTGGTGGAGGCGCAGGAAGCTGGGGATGCCCTGGCAGCGGCCGAAGCATCCAAGCAGTTGGACAGAGCGGTGCGCGAGATGGCGAAAAATATCCGCGACAAATACCTTGATCCGCCCCACACCACGGATTTCGGAGTCATGTTCCTCCCCACAGAGGGGCTTTATGCCGAGGTGTTGCGCCGGCCCGGTCTGTTCGAAGCACTCCAGCGCGATTACAAGGTCGTAATCACCGGTCCGACAACCCTGGCGGCCCTGCTCAACAGCCTGCAGCTCGGATTCAGAACATTGGCAATTGAAAAACGCTCGTCCGAGGTCTGGAACATGCTGGGCGCGGTACGTACCGAATTTTCCAAATTCGGCATTGTGCTGGAAAAAACCCGCAAGAAGATCCAGGAAGCGGGTAATCACATCGATCAGGCCACCACACGTACCAGGGTTATTGAGCGCAAGCTGCGCGATGTCCAGGGGCTGCCGCAGGGTGAGGCATCGGCCCTGCTGGAGACGGATATTATAGACGTACTGCAGAATCAAGACGATGAGGCTGCCTGATGTCTGAAAAAAAGAACATAGTCCGGGCCGCCGGAATCCTCGGCAGCGCCACCATGCTCTCCCGTATCATGGGCATGGTGCGGGATATGGTTGTTGCGCGCCTGTTCGGGGCAGGCCTGGCCAGCGACGCCTTTATCGCCGCCTTCCAGATCCCCAACATGCTGCGCCGCTTTTTTGCCGAAGGTGCCTTGACATCAGCCTTTGTGCCGACATTTTCCGCAGCCCTGACCCAACGGGGTGAAGAGGAGGCGCGGGAGCTGGCCAATATCTGTTTTACCCTGTTGACCATCATTATGGCGGCTGTAACCTTGGCCGGAATCCTTTTCTCCCCCTGGATAGTCAGCCTGATGTTCCCCGGATTCCGTAGCGTGCCGGGCAAGTTCGAGCTGACCGTGCTGCTGAACCGGATGATGTTCCCCTACATCTTCTTCATCAGCCTGGTGGCGCTATGCATGGGCATCCTCAACACCCTGCGCCATTTTTTCACCCCGGCCATTTCTACCGTGTTCCTGAATATCTCCATGATCCTGTCGGCGCTCCTGCTGCGCGGATTCTTCGAGGTTCCCATTACCGCCCTGGCTGCCGGGGTGCTGATCGGCGGTGTCGTTCAGCTGCTGCTGCAGCTGCCGGTGCTGTGGAAAAAGGGTTTTCCCCTTCGCCCGCGGTTTGCCTTCGGCAACCCTGATGTACGTCGCATTGCCCTGCTGATGGTGCCGTCTGCCTTTGGTGTCGGTGTGTACTACCTGAACATAACCGTCAGCGCCATTCTGGCATCGTTTCTGCCGCAGGGGAGCGTATCATTTCTTTATTTTGCCCAGCGGC
>Ga0209212_1003359_pt1 | contig 21253 bp, 21 predicted proteins | sample RifGroC2_FD_183996 | JGI IMG/M metagenome (GOLD analysis project Ga0209212, IMG submission 183996) | Groundwater microbial communities from Rifle, Colorado, USA - Groundwater C2 (SPAdes) (version 2) | ecosystem: Environmental > Aquatic > Deep subsurface > Groundwater | place: Rifle, Colorado... | reverse complement strand
AGAAGATAGAGGGTTTCTTTGGGAAGTGTCACATTTATCCTATTAAATTTTAACGATTGTATTGGATTCTTATTCATAATTACCATAATACACACTGCCAGTGTGTAGTCAAGTCATCCGCCTGTTAAAATTATTTTCCTTGACATATGGTAACCGGGCAGTTTTTTTATTTATGCTCAATGGCTAATCTGATAATTTCTCGGGCGATTTTTTCGGCCGCGTCCGGCTTGGAGAATCGCTTGGCCGACTCGGACATTTTCGCCATTTCTTCTTTGCCGGCAAAAAGGCGGTCAATTTCCGACTTTAAAATATGAGGCTTGAGATTGTATTCTTCCATCACCGCCGCCGCTCGCTAACGCTCGCCAGCCAGCAAAAAAGTTTTCTTTTCCTTTTAGAAGAAAAAATCCGGCGCGCGCAAAATCAGAAAAGCAGAGAAAACTTTTTTGCTGGGTTCTGCTCTCAACGAGCAGGGCGGCGGGCTGGCTTCATTCGTCGGGGGTTTCCCGAAAATGGGTTCGGATTTCGTTCAGGGTGTGGAGCTAAACAGGATACACAAATCCAAAAAGCGAAATCTGAAATGATGCGCCCCGCCACTATTTTTCTGGGGTGAGAAAGTGTGGGACACTTTCGCAAGACCTTTTGAGAGATTTTGTGAGCAAAGCGAAACAAAATATCCAAAAGGTGTACTGCTCCTGTAAGGAGAAGGAGGCGGGGCGACGGACTCGCCCGCGCGGAGGAGGGTGAGAAGCGTAGCTTCGCAAGGCCGGAGCGAGCGAAGGCGAGCGAGGAGGGGTCGCGGAATTTTCCAGCAGGAAAATATCCGTGACCTGGGGAGGAATCCGCGCGGGCTTCGGCTTTCTTTTTTGAAAAAATTGGCGGCTACTGTGAAAGAATTGCTTCTAAAATAACTGGCAATTCTTTCACTTCATCGCTTCCGCTAAAGTGTCCTCTGTTGTGTTCGATTGCGGTTTTTGCGCCAAGCCGTTCCTCAAAAAGTTTTTTGTTTTCTTGTGGGACAACCTCGTCATCATCGGAGAACACAGCAAAAAACTTTTTGGTATGTTGCTCTACTTTATCAAAATCAATTGGAGTTTCTAACCACGGCTTGGCGATTTCCTTTTTGCCAACAAAAGGGTCAGCTAAGTTTGTGACGAAAGCATTATGCCCGCGCTTAATAAGCTCATCCCGAGCTTCAAGCATTTTCTCCGTATATTGCATACTGCCGATAATTCCGATTTTCATAAGCTAAAAATCTCTAACCACTCCTGCTTGCACGAGAGCTTGATAATGATTTGGTTTTGTTCGCTTCAGATACTCAATAACTTTTCCCCGAACTGGCGCGATTGTGAGATTTTGCGATTTCGCAAAATCCATTATCTTTTCAATTGCGCTTTCTACTTCTGATTTGTCGTTCACCATCAGTTCAATCTCTCCGATGCTGTAGATAAAATCTTGAAAATCAACAGTATCAAGATCGATGATAAATGGCTCTTTTTTATATTTTCTTCTTGTGGTTTTACAAGTACAAAATGGGGAATATCCAACTTTTGCCAAATCATCTGCAAAATTGCCACTAGAGGGCAGATTTAGAGCTTCTCTAATTTTTTGTTCATCCTCTAATTCATCATATTGGTCAGCCAATCTATCGACTCCTTCGTGGAGAGGAAGTTTTAGCTCAAATCTGCCCTCGCGAGAACGGAGCCATTTGTCATTTGAGGTTAGAGAAAAAAATTCTGTATCGTAATAAATATCGGTAAAAACTCGTTCATTCAAAAAATCAGCGTTTTTTGTTAATCGCTCTTTGTCTTGCTCGTTTAATATAAATTTTTTCTCTACTTTAATCATAAAAATTATTTAATCAAATCTTCAATTGCGAAACAACCAACTGGCTCCGGGAGCAGGGAATCTTTCTCTACGAGAACTGTACACCTTTTCTGTTTTCTGTTCGTGAAGACACTCCAGAAAAACTATCAAAGGTCTTCGATCCCTGACGGAAGCAAAATTGTTTGCTTCCTCTCCCGGAGTTTTTCACTCTGTTCAAAACTCCGGGAGCAGGGATCGAACCTGCGACCAATCGCTTAACAGGCGACTGCTCTACCGCTGAGCTATCCCGGAATAAACTTTTAAAACTCCAAACGGATTTTAACCCGTATTTATCGCGATTGCAACCAAAAATTATTTTAAATTTTGATGGCTACCGTATTTCTTCCGGTATTTCTTCCGGTTTGTCTAAACTTTGCGTTTCAATACCAACAGATTTTCCGGTTATGCGCAAAATGTCTTTGTCTATTTTATTCAATTCTTTGTAAGAGCTATTGTAAGTGTTGACCGTTGTGGACAAATTAACTCCCAATTTTTTCATAAACTCTTCGTAAGCCCCGAGATGGCGCGACAAGTCTTCCACCCTCTTTCTTATCTCCTTGGCCGATTCTTCTATCTGCAAGGCGCGCAAACCCTGAAGAACCGTCTGCAAGTAAGCCATAAAAGTGGTGGGCGAAACGATAATGACTTTTTTCTGGCGGAAAGCGTATTCTATAAGGTCAACGGTGGATGTTTTTACCGCGCCGACTTGATTGATAAGCAGGTCGTAAAATATGCCCTCGGACGGGATAAACATAAAAGCGAAATCGGTTGTGTCCTCATTCGGCCGGATGTATTTGGAAGTTTCGTCAATTCTGTTTTTCAGGTCTTGTTTGAAAAGTTTTTCCAGTTTTTCTTTTTCGGCCTGGTTGGTTTCGTTGATTATTTTGTTATAATTTTCCAAGCTGAATTTTGAGTCAATGGGCAACATTTTGTTTTTATCCAAAAAGATGACAGCATCTACGATGTTTCCGTCGGCGAACTTATATTGCATTTGGAAACGGCCCGGGGGCAAAACATTTTTTAAAACGGTTTCAAGATAATACTCGCCCAAGACCCCTCTCTGCTTCGGATTAGTGAGAATATTCTGCAGACTTTGCAGTTGTCCGGCAAAACCGATGACCTGCTTGTTAGTTTCGTCCAGTTTGGTCAGTTTTTCCGTCACTTCCGAGATTATTTTGGCGGAATGGCCGATCTGCGACTGCATGGCTTTGGTTGACTCCCCTATCCTGCTGTCCAAAGTATTTCTGATGTCCAGATTTGTTTTGTGCAAAGCCTCTTTAATGTCTTTCAACTGTTCTTGCATCATCAACGCCGCTCTGTCGCCGTTTTTATTCTCATCCTTCGGCGCCAATGTTTTTTTTATCAAAAACCAAAACACAACAGCAAAAACCGCCATCACTCCCGCCAAAACCAAAATTATCATAAAAATTTGAGGCATTTATTTTTCAGTAGACAATAGCGTGTCTATTCTGTTTAAGTCCCTCGGAAACAAAGTCGCTTCTTTGACATTTTCCAGTCCGAGAAGTTTTGCCGTGAGCCGTTCCAAGCCCATACCAAAACCGCCATGCGGAGGCATTCCGCTTTTGAAAGCTTGCAGATAAAAGCTGAATTTATCGGGATTAAGCCCTTTTTTCTTGAGAGCTTCCACCAGTTCGTCGTATTTATGGATACGCTGGGCGCCGGTAGTTATCTCCACGCCACGGAAAAGCAAGTCAAAACCTTTGGCGTATCCTATGTCATTTTCGTCTTCGTGTGTATAAAAAGGCCTTTTTGCCATCGGGAAATGCGTTATGAAAATAAAATCTGAACCGAATTGTTTTTGGGCGTATTCGCACAGCCATCTTTCGTGTTGAGGTTCAAGGTCGGGTTCTTTCACGCAATCTTCTCCTGTTTCTTTTTTTATAATCTCCTGCGCTTCTCTTAATTTCATCGCCGATATATTTTCCGGCACTTCCGGCACAGTTGCTTTAAGAAACTCAAATTCTTTTCCGCAAGATTCTTTAAGCGCGTCCATCACAAATTTAAGCAGGCGGTTTTCCATCCTCATTATATCCGTATGGTCTTGGATAAACCCCATCTCCATATCCAAACTGGTGTATTCGTTTAAATGTCTGGTGGTGCTGTGCTTCTCCGCTCTGTAAACATTTCCCACAGCAAAAACTTTTTCAAAAACGCCCACCATAATTTGTTTATATAATTGAGGACTTTGCGCCAGATGGGCAATATGTTTGAAATATGTCACATCAAACGAATTCGCGCCGCCTTCCGCATCCTCCCCTATCAATTTGGGCGCTTGAAATTCCGTAAAATTTTCTTGGTTTAAAAACTCCCTGAAAGCTTTTACTATTTCCGCTTGGACTTTAAAAACAGCTTTGGCTTTCTCCGTTCTTAGGGTAAGCGGAAGATTATCCAAATGCGTGTCAAGGTTTGTCGCGGCGTCTTTTTCAAACGGAATTTCAGCTTCGCTAAGAATTTTTACTTCCGTTATTTCCACCTCCACCTCGCCCAGTTCTTCGTTTTTGTTTATCATCTTTTCCGGTCTTTTGTTGACTTTGCCGATTATTTCCACCACCCATTCCGAACGGAGCTTGCTGGCGTTATCGTGCGCTTCTTTATGATTGGGCAAAGCGACCATCTGCGCTTTGCCGGACATATCGCGCAGGTCAATGAAAATAAGTTTGCCGTGGTCACGGCGAACATCCACCCAGCCGGCTAGTTTGACCTCCTCGCCGATTTTATTTTTGATCTCTTTTATATATATTCGGTTCATTGTTTAAAGTTTAGCATAAAATTTATTTTTTAGACACAAAAAGCCTGTATATAGTATGTAATATACAGGCTTTTTATTAAACATGGGCACAAAGACAAACTTTGTTTATGCAGTTTAATATTTTCTTAATGTCTTTTCCTGGGAAATGGACTACTCCGTATTTTCTGTAGTCTTCCTCAATAGAGAATCCAGCAACTATGCTACTGATTGAAAAAATTATGGCGGCTGGGGCATTTTTTTGTACGGCGTTTATTATTTTTAAACCGTTTAGCTCTCCTAACGAATGGTCAAGCAATATTATTTCAGGATTAAATTTTTTAATAATATCTAAGATTTCAACAAATCTGGAAAATAAAAACACTCCATTGTCTGCAACCTCAAATCCTTTAACTTCCAATAGTTCTTTAAATACGAAAACTATACTTTCCTCATCGTCTATAATCAGAATTTTCACCACTCTGTCTCTCCTTTTTTAAATGTTAAAGAATAAAGTAAAAACTTATTTAATTTAAGTATACAACAAAATATAATTTTGTCTAGATTTTTTCGGGAGTTTTGACGCCAAGCAGTTTCAAGCCGTTTTTTATAACGGTTGCCACCGACTTTATTAGCGATATCCTGGACAAGCGCAAATTTGCGTCTTCCGTGCCGATTATGGAAACTTCGTTGTAAAAATGATTAAACAGTTGCGCCAATTCCTCCAGATAAACGGCGATAAGATGCGGCGAATTATGTTTTTGCGCTTCTAGAATAACCACCGGGAAAAACATCATTTTTCTGGCCAATGCGAATTCGCTTTCTTTTTCAAAAACCAGTTTGAAAATTTTCTCTTCTATTTCGCCCGCGTTCAGTTTTTTCAAAATTGAATTGATGCGGGCAACCGTATATTGGAGATAAACGGCGCTGCCGCCTTCAAAGTCCAACATCCTTTTCCAGTCAAAAGAAATATTTTTCTGGCGAGACTGGCGCAAATCGTTGTAAACCACCGCCCCAAGGCCTATAATTTCGGAAATTTCTTCAATTTCTTTTTCGCTTAAATCTTTGTTTTTTTGACGCAATATTTCTTTGGATTTTTCAACGGATTGTTTTATCAGCTCCTCAAGCTCAATAAGCGTCCCCTTGCGGGTGGACATTTTTTCTCCGCCGCTTAAAACCAAGCCGAAGCCGATATGCTTGGCTTTCGCGCCGTCAATGTAGTCGAGCGCGCGGGCCAAAGCGAATAGTTGCTTGAAATGCAGGGATTGCTCTTCGCCGACCACATAAAGAATATCGTCCGGCTCAAAAACTTCCATCCTGAAAATCAGCGCCGCCAAGTCTCTGGTGATATATAATCCGGAATCGTCTTTCTTGCGCAGTAAAAAGGAAGGCAGACCCTCCAAATCTTCCACTGCGATAGCGCCGGTCTCCTCGTCTTTTTTGGCCAGTTTTTTCTCCAAACACTCCTTAACTATTTTATCCGTTTCTCCGGCAAAATAACTTTCGCCGAGATACATGTCAAATTTTATCCCCAACCTTTCGTAGACTTTTTTAAATTCGGCGATGCTGATACTTCTGAATTTCATCCATAATTTTATCAGTTCGCTGTCCCCTTCTTCCATTTTTTGGAAAATCTCGCGGGCGATGTCTTCAATCTCCGGATTTTTCTCCGCTTCTTCGTGAAATTTTACATAAAGCTCATTGAGCTCCTTGATCGGATTTTCGGCTATCTTTTTTTTATCTCCCCATTGCCGATAAGCGTAAACAAGTTTGCCGAATTGCGTCCCCCAATCGCCTAAATGATTATCTCTAATGACGCCGTATCCCGTCGCTTCGTAAATATTGGCCAGCGCCTGACCTATAATGGTGGAGCGCAAATGCCCCACGCCAATTGGCTTGGCGATATTGGGACCAGAATAATCAATGATGGCCGTTTTCTCGGCGTTGACGCCGTTCTCCCCGTATTTGTTTTTCAACTTGCCCGCTTGAGACAAAACCAAAGAATATATTTTTTCTTTGTTTAAAATCAAATTAAGATAAGGCCCGGCCGGTTGAGCTCTTCCCAACCACTTGAACATTGAATGCCCAAGTGGATTATTGACGGTAGCGGCTGATTCTTCGGCCATTTTTTTTGGGTCTCGTTTCAACTCTTTGGCAAAATCAAAAAGTGACAGGCTCAAATCGGCCATTATGTGAGCGGGAGGGGTCTCCAAACGCAAATTTTTTATAGAATCGGCTGGCAAAGAAAATTTTGCGATCAAAACATCGCCGATTTCTTTTTTAATCCGCTCAATCGCGTAATCGTTCCAAGAAATGAATCTTCCGCTTTTCAACTTTTCGCCGATTTTTTTTTTGGTTTTTTCTGCGACCTTATCCCCTTCTTTTTTGATGGCTTCCAGCATATTTTATATCATATTACTATTTGTCAAGGGCGTCTATCGTATATCTGTTTGAGGGACTCCACATCAGCCAAGAGTTTAAACCGGCGTCGTAGACCGCCTGTTTTTTATGTTTATTTATATAATACTTTGCAGAATGAAATTATTCAGTGAAAATATAAACGAGTTTATGTTTTCACCTCACTTTTAATTATAAAAATTTGTCAGGCAATCACAATGCCCTGCCATATCGCGCCATTCCTGCCATCTGCCACAAATTACCATTGTTACCATTGTCTATATTTGTGCCGATCGGCCCATTTGTGTACAATAGAAATACATGCGCATAATCAGCGAATTAAAAAATGCCAAAACACAAGCCTATAAAATTTGAAGCTTTAGACCAAGGTGTTGTAAAACAGATAAATAAAATTATTTCTGAAAACAAAACCGCTAAATCCATTTTAAACGCAACCTTGGCGATTATGGCCACGGGAGGAATAATAACTTTGGGAGCTCTGGCCCCAGGATTATTAACGGAAATAAATAAAATTTCCCGCGGGAAAAGAAGGCGGGGAATGGAAAAATACCGCGAGATTTGGAGAAATTTTAATTTACTTAAGAAAAAAGGAGACTTGGAATTTATAAAAGAAAAAGATGATTGTTTGTTTTACAGATTCTCCGAAAAAGGAAAAGGTAAAGTAAGAAAATTCATCATTGATGAACTGAAAATAAGCGCGCCTAAAGAATGGGACAATAAATGGAGGCTGATTATTTTTGATATTCCTGAAAAAAAGAGAAGCGGCAGAGTCGCTTTCCGAAAAAAATTAAATGATATGGGTTTCTACCAATGCCAGAAAAGCGCGTGGATTCATCCGTTCCCCTGTCTTTATGAAATAGAATTTATAAAGGATGTTTTTAACCTCAAGCCTTTTGTAAAAATTTTTTTGGTGGATGAAATGACGGATGGAAAAACTTTATATCATTTCAGAAATTTATTAAAGCAAGTTATTGTCAAATAACCGATAATCAACACTCTATTTTTATTTTTTTTGTTTTTTATATTGTATCGCGCGTATTCGCGCATTGTCTATATTTGTGCCGATCGGCTTATTTATAGACAATGGTGTTTTGTTGTCTAATTTTTTGTTCTAAAAAAATATAAGAGCCATGCGACTGATTGTTTCCAATCGCATGGCTCTTTTTCGCATGGTAGACAGAAATAACATGTCCTAAGTTCAGAAATGCGGCCGCACTCCTAATAAAAAGTTTTTTATCTTTTTGAACAGGGAAATCGGTGGCGGATTATTGGAGCTATAAAGTAAAGCCGTCTTTCCGTTTCTCCCGCAACCTGTACAATGAGAACCACCAAATGCAACGTGAAGAAGTACAACTTCCCCTCCACACCAATTACATGGTGGAGCTGGTGTTATCTTCGGTATACGACGAGTAAAGATGAACAATAATACAAACCATAAAGTACTTTTTTTACCAGTTAAATACCTTATCATTCCACACCTCTTTCTTCTCTAAAAATGCCTAACTATGTAAAATAAAAAGTACAATCTATTCTTCTTTAAAAGTGTATACTATTTTTTACTATTTGTCAAGGGCGTCTATCGTATATCTGTTTGAGGGACTCCACATCAGCCAAGAGTTTAAACCGGCGTCGTAGACCGCCTGTTTTTCTTTCCTTATCATCACGGCGTCATAATCGGCGCCCAAATCAAAGTCTTGAAGCCAAGGCCTTAATTTAAAAGGTGAAGAAGAAGCCGCCAACAGTCTCTTGACCGCACTGTCCATAGAAAGCTTTATCACCTCGTAGGGTTTGGCGGCCGGATTGGCGAAGCCATTGTAATCCTTGGGATAATGGGACGGATAAACCATCGGGGAAATGTAGTCAAAATAAGGTTCGGCTCTTTCCAACACCTGACCGATGTTAAGGTCGTTAAAATTAGTCGCGACCATGCCGAACAAATCCGCCGATATGGGAACTTTCAAATCGTTAAGCCCTTTTTTAAGATTATAGAAAAAGTTTTCCAGCAAATCCGGCTTGGTCAAAGAAATGTCGCAATGGAGATATTTTATGTCCTTCATGTTTCCGTCGGAAGGAAATCTTATGTAGTCAAAATTAAGCTCGTCAAAGCCGACGGATTCGGCTTCTCTGGCAATGGCGATGGTATAATCCCAAACTTCCTTTGCGCACGGGTCAAGCCATAATGCTCCCTTATAATCTTTCCAATTCGCAACTCCATCCATTCTTTTGACGGCCAAATCCGGCCTCGCTTTCGCCAAATACGGGTCCTGAAAAACGGCTATCCGGCCGATGACATAAATGTTTTTGCCATGCAGTTCTTCAAGAAACTTTTTCATGTCTTTTACCCGATCCTCGGAAGAGTCAACTTCTTTGACTTTTTGGTTTTTCATCAAAAAAGCCACCTTGCCCGTGTAATCTTTTATGTCAATGACGATGGAATTTATTTCCGTATCTTCCGCAATTTTAACCAAACCCCGCCTGATACTGTCGGTGGAAGCCACCCAGCTGGTCATATAAATCCCCCTGACTTCGTTGGGTGTTTTAATATGATGAACGATTTCTTTATCCTGTAATACGCCGACAGCCCCGGGCAAATACTCAAAAACTATTCCGCTGAAAGGAAAACTAAAACCCAAAAAAACAAAAAAAACTGCGGCAAAAACGGCAGTGATAAATCTTTTTTTAGTTAGATGCTTCTTCGTCCTTGTTTTGTAAGCCATTATTTTTTTCTTCACCCTTCTTCATCCTTGCCAGAAACTTGTCTTTGATTATTCCCCTGAAAGAGATGAAGGAAACGGCCAGACCGAGAGCTATCATAATGGCGGTTTTGACGGAATAGGAAAAACCGAGATAGTTGAACAAAATAACGGCTATTCCCAAGAAACCCAGAACCAAATTTTTTTTCATATTCATATTTTACATCACAATTATTTCTTCTTCCAGCTCCAGATTGAACCTATCTTTAACTTTTTGTTTGCAGAGATTTATCAATCTTACCACATCCTCAGCTTTGGCTCCTCCCAAGTTGACGACATAATTTCCGTGAAGATACGGTATCTCCGCATTGCCTGATTTCACGCCCTTCAATCCGCATTCTTCAACCAGTTTGCCGGCGGCGGCGACCAGATGTCCGTCCTTTTTTATGTTTTTGAAAACGCATCCGGCCGAGGGTTGGGCGGGTATCTTGCCTTTCCTTTGCAAAATTGTATTTCTTATCTCGCCTCTGACTTTTTCAGTGTCACTTTTTTGTAGGCTCAAAACAACTTCCAAAATAATTTCTCTGTTGGCCAAATGTTTGAACTTGCTTTTTCTGTATTCAAAACCGCACTCCTTGTTGGAATATTTTTTCTCTTTCCATTTCCCGCCCTCTTCCGCCAACACAACTATCTCGCGCGCCGATTCGGAAACGGAACGGCCGTGAGCTCCGGCATTGCCGTTAATCGCTCCACCAATGGTGCCGGGAATTCCCGCCGCCCATTCCAGGCCAGACAAGCCCTTGTTAGCCGATTCGTTTACCATCTGACTAAGCAATGCGCCCGCCCCCGCCGTTATCGTGTCTTCGCCGACTTTAACCCCTCCGATTTGTATTTTTATAATCAACCCGTCATAACCGCCGTCGTTTATCAAAATATTGCTTCCCCCGCCCAGCACGAAAAAAGGCAATTTTTTGCCCTCGGCAAAGCCAATCGCTTCCAAAACTTCTTCTTTTGTTTTAACTACGGCAAAATACTTCGCCGGTCCGCCGATGGCAAAAGTCGTGTGCTTTGAAAGCGGTTCTTTTTGTTTTATTTCCAAAGACATATTGGTTTAGATTATACACAATTTAAAAATACTTTACATCGTTGACTTGGAAAAAATAGCGGGCATAATTAATGTATGGCAAAAGCGAAAATAAAAAAAATAACGATTGATGATTTAAAAGTAACAATTGACGACTTGGCTGTTGCGGTATCTAAAGGATTTAAGGTGGCTGACAATAAAATAGATAATCTCGCCGCCACAATGGCTGGCGGTTTTAAAAATCAGGAAAAAACGACGGATGAAAAGATTGGCAATTTGACCGTCATGATGACTGGCGGTTTTAAAAAACAGGAAAAATTAATAGATGAAAAAATAGACGACTTGGCCGCAATGACTAAACGCGGATTTGACAAAACCGCCAGCAAAGAAGATTTGGAGGCTGTGAAAACAGACATTCATTTCTTAAAATCCGATGTTCAAGATATCAAAGATAAAGTTGATAATATAGAAAAATTAACCTTGCAACAGCACGGTTTTCAAATCAAAGAACTAAAAAACAAAGTCAAATACATTGAAGAAATTCTCACTATAAATAAGTAAAAAACTCTAGTTTTTAAAACTAACCAAACAATCAGTTTTTTCTATCTTTTAAGTTTTTGCAAAGTCACCAACAGCGGCGAGGCGAGAAAGATTGACGAGTATGTTCCGATGGCGACGCCGATAAGCAAGGCCAAGGAAAAATATTTGGTGGATTCCCCGCCCAGAAAAAATATTGCCAGCAAAACTAGAATGACGGTAAGAGAAGTGTTAATAGAACGGCTGATAGTCTGATTGACGCTGGCGCCGACAATGGTTTCAAAATTATTTTTATTTCCGTTATTTCTCAAATTCTCCCTTATTCTGTCAAAAACAACTATGGTGTCGTGGACGGAAAAACCGAGCACGGTAAGAAGCGCCGTCACAAACAATGTATCCACTTCCACTCCGTAATAATGACCGAGAACAGCGAATACTCCGGCCGGCAAAGTTACATCGTGGATAAGAGCGACAACCGCCATCAGTCCGTAATAAAATGAATTGACCGGTTGGGAAACTTTTCTGAAAGCGAAAGCGATGTAAAGAACTATCATTACGATCACCAAAATCATGGCAGAGATTGATTTTTTCTTCAATTCTTTGCCAATGACGGGGCCGATGGAATCAAACCTTATTTCTTTGCCGCCTTGGCCGACGCTCAAAGAAGCGGACAAAACTTTCTGATGCTGTTCTTCCGTAAGGTCTTTCATTCGGACGATTATATTTTTTTCTCCGGACGGCTGGACAACAGCGCTTCCCAAAGAAAGACTTTCAATTTTTTGTTTTACGACAAAAGCATCCGGTTTGGCGGCGTATTCCACTTCCAAAAGGGCTCCGCCGGTAAAATCAATCCCCTGCTTCAAGCCGAATTTTAATATGGAAAACAGGCTGGTAATAACGATAAGCAATGAGAACGCGTACCAAATTTTCCTGTGTTTTATTATAAACATAAAATTATCTTATTCCGCTTCCGAATAAAAACCGGCTGATTTTGCTTTCTCCATTCAATCCGATGGCCAGCAAAAATGTCCGGCTGACGGTAATGGCCGAAAACATACTGATTAGAATTCCCACCCCCAAAGTGAGAGCGAATCCTTTGATCATGCTCGTGCCCATCCAAAAAAGAATACCGGCCGTGATTAAACTGGAAATGTTGGAGTCTCTGATGGAAAGCCACGCCCGACTGAAGCCTTCCGAAACGGCCGACTGCAAATTTTTCCCTTTTTTCAATTCCTCTTTCATCCTTTCAAATATCAAAATGTTGGCGTCCACTGCCATGCCGACGGACAAGATGAATCCGGCGATGCCGGCCGCCGTCAAAGTAACCGGTATGAGCTTAAACAAAGCCAAAATTATTATGGTGTAAAGACCGAGCGCCAAAACGGCCGCCAAGCCCGGCAATCTGTACCATAAAATAAGAAACAAGGACACCAAAATCATCCCGTAAATTCCGGCCATTACGCCTTTGGCCAAAAACTTTTCTCCCAAAGTCGGCCCGACGCTCTGCTGGGAAATAAGGCTGACCGGCACGGGCAAAGCGCCGGAGTTGAGTCTCTGCACTAGAAGTTTGGCCTCTTGGGGAGTAAATTGGCCGGTGATTTGGGCTTTCCCGCCAGTAATTTCTTCCCGGACATTGGGAACGCTTATTGGCGCGCCGTCCAGAAATATGGCGATTGATTTTCCGACATTTTCTTTGGTCATTTTAGCGAAAAGTTTTCCGCCTTCGTCGTTGAATTCCAGAGATATAATCGGCTCAAATGTCGTCTGGTCAAAATCAAGAATGGCTTTTTTTAAATACCGGCCCGTCAGGTCGGAAGAAACGAAAACTTTGGAAGAATCTTTTTTCTCCTCTTCCGTCAATTTGTCGGCGGCAGGATTTTCCGTTTTGAATTCTAGAAATGGCGTTTCGCCTATCATTTTTATCGCTTCGTTGACATTGGTAACACCCGGGAGCTCAACGATCAGCCTTTGGTCTCCGCCAGCTGATTTCTCCACTTGCACTAGCGGTTCGCCCACTCCAAAAGCGTTGACTCTTCTTTCTATGACGTCTCTCAATCCTTCCATGGCATTGCCGGCTTCGGCGGGTTTGATGGCGGACAAGTCCGCTTTGTAAGTCAGATGCACTCCGCCTTGCAAGTCCAAGCCGAGCTTGAACGGAACGGACAAAATTCTGGAATATAAAAAAGATTCCGGCTTTAAAAAATTAACCGCGTCAAAATAAGCGATGCCCAAACCGGCCAATATAAGCAAGAAAGAAATGAAACGATACTTGGCGGACATAATTTATGGCTGTTATACTACACTTTCCCCGCCTGCCATGCAAGACCATAGATAAATTTTACGGAATTTTGAATTTTTATGTTAAAATAGCGCTTATGATGATAAATAAGATTTACATAATTGGCGGAGCGTGCAGCGGTAAGAGTTTTTTTGGCAAACAACTTTCTAATAAAACAGGTATCAGACATTTTGACTTGGATAAAATTATTTTTACATACAATTGGGAAAAAGTAAGCGAACAATATCGCGATAGGGAGTTAGGTAAAATCTTGCTTGGTTATAATTGGATTATTGAGGGCGTTTATACTGAAAACTGGATTGTGACCGCGCTTAAAAAGTCCGATAAAATTATTTGGCTTGATACGCCGGCGCTGATAAAATTATTTAGATTTTTAAAACAGACAATAAGCGGAAGAAAGGGCGGTTTTAAAAACTTTTACGGGAGAGGAAAATTGGCTGTCGGATTAAAGCATAAAGAATTTGATCGTTCGCGAAGTTGTTATAAAAATTTGTTGCAACCATTTAAGGATAAAGTTAGTGTCATAAAAACAAAAAATGATTTGCGATTTTTTCTAAAAAATATGGAAAAACTTATCAATTGTTCTTATCCAGAAGAATTGTAAACAATACTGCCAATTCTTACAATTAAAAAAGAAGAAAGTTTATGTTCTTTCTTCTTTTTTGTGCCTCCTTTCAAAGATCTGTGTAGTTGTAAAGATTCATTAATTCTGCTGTTATTTCATCAAAATTTTTTAAAAAATTCTTTTTCTCATGTTTTTTGTATTTTTTATCAAACAACACGGACACCATGCCGTTCTTACAGGATTCCAAAGAGAAAATATTTGTAAGTAAAGAATTTACGCGCTTATTAAAATCTTGATCGCTCGGTATATAATTTGGTATGCAAAAATCACATGCTATCCCTAACCCCTCATCAAAATCATTGACTTCAATAACATTTTCATTCACCACTAATGTTGTGTGATAGTGGTAGTATTGGCCATTATTTAATTTCACTACCTTCCTTTTGCCCCAGTAAATTTTAGTCTTTGTATAAAAATCTTTCCTTATGTCTTCTTCATAAATACAACTTATTTCTCGAGTTTTCTGAAGTTTTTCTGTCATCTATAATCTTCCTCTCTATGAATATGGGTGATTTAAAAGTACAAAGTAAATTAAGTTTTTCAATTTACTGCTAATGCTAACATTAAATCAAAAAGCAAAATAATGCAATGTTGTGCATAATACAACCCAATTTTTAACTATCACATATTTTTGCGATAGGAATTATGTGTGATAGCGGCGAGAAACAAAAAAACATTTTGCAAATAACAAATAAAAAGACTCTGCTTTGAAACAGAGCCTTTTTATGTTTGATTTTACATATCATAAGCCGAATTCTGTTTCGCCTCATCGGCGAATGCGGTCATTTATCTTGTTCTGCGATTGCTCGCAAAATCACATCCGCCGATGAGGCGGAATATAGCGGCACTTCCGCCTCTTCGGCGGACTCGGCCTTGCACCCGGGTAAGGATTTTGCCGTTTCACCCCCGATGTCGCCATTAGGGCTCAACTATCGACATCGAATGTCGATAGTTGTTTTTTTCCTTTCGGAAAAAAACGTCTCTGTTCGCACCTATTGGATTGCTCCATACGGGCATTACCCGCTACCTTTTATTTCTCCGACCTTGCTTCGGAGAAGGGAGTTCGGACTTTCCTCTAGCCCAAGAAAAACTTGAACCAGAAACCGCTCAATGTAAAACCACAAACATTATACTATGTCAAACAAAAAAGCGCAAGCGCTATACATGTGCAATGGATACAAGCATGGCTCTCTAAAAATTAACCAACTTGTTTTACCCAATCATCTAAATACACTTTTATTCTATTTGTATCTCTTTCAGATAAAGCATTATTGTGTGCTATCGCATTTCTTGATTGCTCTAAATCACCAATTCTAGTACGCACCCACTCTTATTCTTATAATGGGAAAAGATCCTCAAAATTTTCCCATTAAATATGCTTCGCTGATCATGTATTTTAATAAATTAACTAATAATGTGGATAACTTTTTTGGACTTTCTAGTTTTGTTCTAGTATACTGTAAGTATATAAATTAGAAAATAAATTGTCAATCCATTTTATGCTTACAAAGAAACAAAAAAGGTTTTTGGACTATATTCAAGATTACACCCAAAAGAAAGGTATTAGCCCTTCTCATGATGAGATAAGGAAACACCTCAAACTATCTTCTGTTTCTACAGTTAGTCACTATATGAAAATCCTTCAAGAAAAAGGTTATATTAAACGTGAGAAAAATACCGCTAGATCTACTGAAATTGAAAAAAGAGGTCGTCTGGTTAGTATTCCATTCAAAGGCTATATTGCTGCTGGGCAGCCAATGGAAGCAGTTGAGGAATTTGAAACAATTGCAGTTCCTAGTAGTCTTATGTCTACTGGAAACCTTTTTGCTCTTGGTGTTAAGGGTGATAGCATGATAGATGAGGGTATATTTGATGGAGATACAGTTATAATCAGAAAGCAAAGTTCTGTTGAGGACGGAGAAACTGCGGTTGCTTTAATCAATAATAATGAAGTAACACTTAAAAAAATTTATAAAGAAAAAAATAGAATACGACTAGAACCAGCAAACCCAAGACTCAAACCTTTATATGTAAAAGAGATAATAATCCAAGGAAAAGTTATCAGTACCTTCAGAAATATTGAAGAGCAAGAAAAAAAAGATGGAAAAGTTAGATTGAATAATATTTATCGTTCAGATTGCATTGAATTTATGAAATCAATGGAAGAAAACTCCGTTGACTTAACTGTTACTTCACCTCCATATGATGAGCTAAGAAATTATAAGGGTTATAGTTTTGATTTTGAAAATATTGCTAAACAATTATTTAGAATAACTAAAAAGGGAGGTGTGGTTGTTTGGGTTGTTGGAGACAAAATTAAAAAAGGAAACAAAAGTCTTACTAGTTTTAGGCAAGCTTTATATTTTCAACAAATCGGTTTTAATGTTCATGATGCAATGATTTATAGAAAGAAAAATACTCCGTTCATGAGAACAAATGGTTACACAAATTGTTTTGAATTTATGTTTATTTTTAGCAAAGGATCACCAAAAACATTTAATCCGTTGAAAGTTAAGACTGTAAGGCAGGGAAAAGAAATGTTGCCATTTAATAAAGGGGCAGATGGAATAAATAGAAAAGTTTTAGGTGAACTTAAGCCTGAAAAAACGATGACAAATATTTGGGAATATGCTGTTGGTTTTGGTGGTTCAACAAGCGATAAACTTGCTTTTGAACACCCTGCAATTTTTCCAGAAAAACTAGCCGAGGATCATATTATTTCATGGACTAATAATAATGATATTATTTTTGACCCAATGTGTGGCTCTGGCACTACTTGTAAAATGGCAAAGAAAAATAATCGGCACTATATAGGCTGTGATATATCAGAGGATTATGTGAATTTAGCAAAAAAGAGACTAGGAAATTAAAAACATTATTCTATAAACTTTATAGCTCTTTTTATTAACTCAATATCATCTTTAAGCCTTCCTATTCCTGTATTACAACTATCGCACACCCAGCCTCTAGCTTCTCCGTTACGATGGTTGTGATCAAGAACCACTTTACTTGTGACTCCTGCTATTGTTCTTTTTGCACAAATCGGACATTCAAAAGGTACGTATTGTGGTTTATTCTTGTTCCACTCTGCTTTAGTTTTGGCTGTCATGTTTACTCCTTCAAGATTTTTCCGACAATCACTACAAGACGGTCTTCTAACAGATCTATTATTTATACCATTTTGATTTTTTGCAAATTTATTTGTATCTAAAAGTTTATGGCAGATATTACAAATTTTCTTAGGGAAAGCGTCTCCTGACTTTTTTACATCAAATATCTGAAATTCCTTTTTATTTAATTCTGCTGTCTTCCAAACTCTTACAAAAAAAATTATCTGAAATATTTACTTTTTTCTTTGCAAAAACAAATATCTTTTTGTTTTTAAGTTTTTTCATAATAATTATTTCACAAAACAATCAGATGTCTTTTTCAACGCCATTAAGAACTCCTCTTGATGGCGTATTTTTTCCGTTTCCATTTAATAATCCATTCCGCTTAATAATCCATTCCGCCCATACCTCCTGGCATCGGGGGCATAGCCGGTTTTTCTTTGGGAATTTCGGAAACGGCGGCTTCGGTGGTAAGCAAGACGGCGGCGGCCGAGGCGGCGTTTTGCAAAGCGGTTCGGGTTACTTTGACCGGATCAATAATTCCCGCTTTGAGCATATCGGGAACTATAGAGTCGGAGCCAGCGTCGTAACCGATATTGGAAGCGCTGTTTTTGGCGATTTCTTTTTTGATGTCGTTGGCGATGACAGCCCCTTCGTGCTTGCCGGCATTGGTGACAATCTGCCTCAACGGCTCTTCTATGGCTCTCAATAAAATTTCAAAACCGACTTCGTATTCTTTGGTGAATTCTTTCGGGGCTTTTATTTTTCCTTCGGCGAATTCTTTGGCGACAATGGCATTGGCTTTAAGCAAGGCCGTTCCGCCTCCGGCCACGATACCCTCTTCCACGGCGGCTTTGGTCGCTTCCACGGCGTCTTCTATTTTCATTTTCACGTATTTCATTTCCGTTTCGGTGGCGGCGCCGACTTTGATGACGGCCACGCCGCCGACCAGCTTGGCCAATCTTTCCTGCAATTTTTCTTTATCAAAATTGGAATCGCTTTTGGCAATCTCTTTTCTTATCGCCGCGATTCTGGCGTCAATATCCTGCTTCTTGCCTTTGCCTCCGACTATAGTCGTGTTGTCTTTGGTGGCGATAACTTTTCTGGCTTTGCCCAGCATATTTATTTCCGCCTTGTCCAGCTTCAAACCCACTTCTTCGGAAATGACTTTGGCGCCGGTTACGGTGGCGATATCCTGCAACATCTCTTTTTTCCTGTCGCCGTAGCCGGGGGCTTTAATGGCCAGCGTGTTAAAAGTCCCTCTTAATTTATTTACCACCAATGTCGTCAGAGCTTCGCCGTCCAAATCGTCGGCGATAATCACCAATTCCTTTTTTCCGGTGGCGGCAATTTTTTCCAACAACGGCAAAATCTCGCTGATGGCGGAAATTTTCTTGTCCACTAAAAGTATCATCGGCTCTTCGTAAACCGCTTCCATCCTGTCGGCGTTGGTTATCATATAGGGAGAAACATAGCCCTTGTCAAACTGCATACCCTCCACGAACTCGCTTTCCACTCCGAACGATTGCGATTCTTCCACCGTTACCACCCCGTCTTTGCCCACCTTGTCTATGGCGTGGGCGATTTTTTTGCCGAACTCTTCCGATTCGGCGGAGACCGTGGCCACTTGCTCTATCTCTTCTTTGTTTTTTATCGGCTTGGCGATTTTTTTCAGCGCGGCCACAACGGCGACAGTCGCCGCTTCTATCCCTCTTCTTATGCCGAGCGGATTGACCCCCAATGTCGTTACTCTCATTCCTTCTTTGACGATGGCTTGGGTCAAAACAACGGCCGTAGTGGTGCCGTCTCCGGCCAAATCGTTCGTTTTGCCGGCCACTTCTTTGGCAATCTCCGCGCCCATATTTTCAATCTTGTCTTCCAGCTCAATTTCTTTGGCGATGGTTACTCCATCGTTGGTTATCGTCGGCGCGCCGTAGCCTTTTTCCAAAATAACGTTCCGGCCTTTCGGACCGAGCGTTATCTTGACGGCGTCCGCCACCGCGTCAATTCCTCTTTTCAAGCCTTCTTTGGCTTTTTCCCTGAAAATTATTTGTTTTGCCATATTTTTTAAAATTTTTACTTAACTACTCTATAACCGCCAAAATATTGTCTTCGCTTATAATATAGTACTTCTTGTCGCCGACCTTGATTTCATCGGGACCGTATTTGGAAAACACGACTTTCTGCCCTTTCTTGACGGACATCGGAATTATTTTTCCGTTATCATCCATTTTGCCGGGACCAACTTCTATAATCTTGCCCTGATCCGGCTTTTCCTTGTCCACCGTCTCGGGAATGAAAATCCCCGACTTGGTCTTGGAACCTTTCTCCTCGTCGGAAAACGGCTCTATCAAAACATTGTTTCGCAACGGCTTTATATTCTTCATAGAGTTAAATAATTAACTGATAATTAAATTTGCAGTAATGGCATTATATGGAAACAGTTGCGTCTTTGTCAACAACAATCTCCTTTTTTAACTAACATGCTCATGTCAAGGCGAAACCTTGACATTGCCGAGTTCATAAAATAATTTACGCGCTTTTATTTACAAAATTTCTTCGATAAAAGAATTTACGCAATTCTTCCGCGACAATTATTGAAGCGGCCACCGGTATGATTGCGAGCCAGTCGGAAAACTCAAGCGGGACAGTGCGAAGAAGTTTCTGCATGACAGGCGCGTATATGGCGGCTATTTGGAGCGCGATAATTGTCAAAGTTGCGCCAACTAGATATTTATTTGAGAACCAATCCATACTGAATATGGACTTATTCTCCGAACGGCAATTCCAAGCATTGAACCATTGAAAGACGGCGAGCGTGGTGAGCGATACAGTCCATGCTTTAACGATATCGGCTTCAAAATATCGGCTGAATAGAAAAATAGTTCCGATCATCATAGGCAATGCCATAACTGCCATTCTTTGAACCATGAGCGAGTCAACAATATATTTTTTCGGATGTTCAAATTTTCCGGACAAAAGCCCTTCCTCCTTTGGCTCCATGGCTAAAGCCACATCAAGAAATCCGTCCGTTACAAAGTTAAGCCAGATTATTTGCGCCGCAAGAATCGGCAACGGATACCCGAGAAAAAGCGCGGCGGAAATCACAAGCGTTTCTCCGGCGCTTGTTGAGAAAAGATACAGAATGACCTTTTTTATTGTCTTGTATATGCTTCTGCCTTCCTCAATCGCCGAGATAATACTCCCAAAATTATCATCAAGCAATACGATATCCGAAGCTTCTTTCGCAACCTCTGTGCCGATTTTGCCCATAGAGACTCCGAGGTCGGCGGCGACAAGTGACGGCGCGTCGTTAACTCCGTCTCCTGTCATGGCGATAATCTCGCCGCGCTTTTTATAGGCGTTGATGATCCGCATCTTGTGTTCCGGCGTGACTCTGGCAAATACCGTCGCGTTTGCGAGCTTATCGGCAAGTTCGGCGTCATACATCGCCTCAATTTCGTCTCCAGTCAGAATCGTATCTCCATCTTGATATATCCCTGCTTCCTTGGCGATAGCCCGCGCCGTTATTTTGTGATCTCCGGTGATCATCACGACTCTGATACCGGCCTTTTTTGCGCGTTGCATCGCTTCTCTCACTTCGGGTCGAAGCGTGTCCTGCATACCAAAAAATCCGACAAAAGAAAGCGAGTGAACAGATTCCGTTTTTAATTGTTTGGGGGCATCGTGGCGAACCGCGATTGCCAGAACGCGAAGTCCTTTTTCGGACATGCGAATAAATGACGTCTCAAGTTCTTCTTTTTCGCTTTTTGAAAGCGGATGATTCTTACCGTCGCGTCTGATATCGGCGCAAAGCGCAAGTATTGTTTCTGGAGCGCCGGCAACAATCAATAGATTGCCTTTTTCAGCCTGATGAA
>Ga0209212_1003358_pt1 | contig 21260 bp, 18 predicted proteins | sample RifGroC2_FD_183996 | JGI IMG/M metagenome (GOLD analysis project Ga0209212, IMG submission 183996) | Groundwater microbial communities from Rifle, Colorado, USA - Groundwater C2 (SPAdes) (version 2) | ecosystem: Environmental > Aquatic > Deep subsurface > Groundwater | place: Rifle, Colorado... | reverse complement strand
CATTGGTCATTCCGGTTTGCGGATAAGAGCCCATCACGCGAGGGGCGGAATTGTCCACGAAACCGCCGTCAAAAGACATTTCCTTGGGACTCATCGTATTTTGCGGATTGCTTGTCGTTTGAGCCACAAATTCGGCCGAGTTGTCGTTTCTGTCCACGCCGTTGCCCATCATTTGATGGGCTCCGCCGGAAGCCATAGCGGTGTTGGTTGGAGTGGCGGCGGTGGAAGTGGCGTTGGGATAACCTTGGGCGATTCTTTCCAGAGAAGAACCGTCTTCCGCCAAAGCGGCGGCCCTTTCCGAAATGGCCGTGTCGGAATTTTCGCAATTGGCCGTCGGTTGGGTGCCGTAGCAAAGCATATCCACTTTGGTGCTGGTGGCGTTGGAAACGGTCGTGGAAGTGGCCAGAGAAAGCCCGCCGTTGCTGGCGATTAAAACATCAGCGGCCAAATTATTGAAAGTGGCGTCGGCCGGCACGGAACCGCTGTAATTGGTGGCCGAAGTCAGCAAGAAATAACTGAACGGGGCGATGTAAGTTTTGCCGGGCGCGGCGGTCAGGGCGAAATTGTTCGCTCCTCCGCCGGAAGTAAAGCCGTGCAAGGCCAAACCGGAACCGGCGATATTGATGTGATACTCGTTGGGATTATAAAGCTCCACGAATTCATCTTTGGCATTACCAGCAGACCCGGCCTTAATCTCGCTGATTTTCAGCGGAATGGTTCTTTGCAAAGTGAATTTTTTGGGATTTTCCATCGGCGCGGTGAAGACTCCGACGCTGGCCGGCGTGGTGGAAGCGTAATCGGCGGCGATGACGATATCAAAAGCGTTGCCGTTGATGATATTGGCGATGACCGAAGTGGAAGCGACGATATAGTACTCGGTGGATTGGCCGGTCGTCGGAACGGCGTGACTGCCGGAAAGGGTTTGCATTATGGCCATCGTGCTGGTGGCCGGGTTGGCCAGATAAGAACCGGCGACATAATAATCTTCCGTCGGGCTGAAACCGGGATTTGTCCCCGATTCTTTATAAAGAGCGGCGCCGGAAATTTGCGTCAAGGTGTCCATAGTGGATGAAGCCCGGATATTAAATCCGACTTTGGTCAAAGCCGTAGTCCCATCTCCTTGAACCATAAATCTGGCCAATTTGACGAAAGCCCCCGGTCCGATAACCGTATCCTTGAACATATCGTATATCGGCGGGCCGGATTGGGTAACGGCGGCCGAAGCGAAATTGGCGACGCCGAAAACGGCGCCGACGGCCAATGTGGCGCTAAACAAAAACAACAAAATTTTTGAACGCATAAAATTAAAATTTCTAATTTCTAATTTCTAATTTCTAATTTTCGACTTTATAGACTTTAAGGACTTTATAAACTTTCAACTAATTCATTATACACCCGATTAAAAAATTCCCCGCAACCCGACAGGTGTGGATAACTCCCACACCTGTTTTAGTGTTGCCTTAAGTCGTATAATATTATCATGTTTTATGTATACATATTAAAGAGCAAGAAAGATAAAAAACTGTATATAGGCTCAACAAACGACTTAAGGCGAAGATTTGAGGAACATAATGGTGGTATGGTGCGTTCGACAAAAGCAAGGACTCCGTTTGAATTGCGCTATTATGAAGCGTTTTTCTTGGAAGAAGACGCGAGACACAGAGAATGGTCTCTTAAAAAAGACGGAAATGCCTTAGCGCAACTCAAACGAAGAATAACCAAGAGCATTATTTAATACTAAAACAGGTGTGGGAGATAACTCGCCTCCTATCGGACATTTCTAATGGACATAAAGGACACGAGAAAAACTACCTATTACTAACCAAATAACTCATAAGATAATGGTGTTCCTCTTATGACATCTTTTTTGAATTTTTTTCCTATAACTTTTTTAAAAAACTTTGGTTGCAACCCATATCCTGGTCTTATACATCTGATGTTTAAAGAATTAAGTTTATCTCCTTTTTTTACATCGTTCACAACAAAAAGGGACCTTCTAAAAATTAAGTTTAATGATTCTTTTTTACCCGGCGTAAATTGAGGTTTACCTAAAGATTTTTCAACAATACGAATTGATTTTACTAAATCTTTTAATTCTTCCGGCTCAAGAGAAAAATTTGCATCCGGTCCGCCGTCAATCCTCCTTAAGGTAATATGCTTTTCCACTATTTTTGCCCCCAACGCCACGGCGCCAATAGTAACCGCAGAATCTAAATTATGATCAGATATACCAACTATAATTCCTAATTTTTTCTGAAGCGCAGGAATTGTGGAAATATTCATTTCTTCAGGAATAGCCGGATAAGAACTAACGCAATGCAAAACAGCTACACTTTGAGCCCCGGCATTTTTTAGGGTCTTAATAGCCAGTTTTATTTCCGATAAATTAGCCATACCCCTGGAAATTATTACGGGTTTATTTGTTGATCCTACTTTTTTTAATAATTCCAAGTCGCCAACCTCAAAAGAAGCGATTTTATAACAAGGCACTCTCATTTTTTCCAAAAAATCAACTGACGTTGAATCAAATGGTGTGGAAAAAAGCAAAACATCGTGTTTTTTGGCGATGGCTTGTAATTTTGCCTGCCATTCCCATGGCGTATAAGCCTTTTTATATAACTCGTAGAGGGTTTGACCAATCCAATTGTTATTGCCACTCTTGACCGTAAAAAACTTATTGTTACTGTTTATGGTCATGGTATCCGGGGTATAAGTTTGGAGTTTGATGGCATCCACTCCGGCCTTGCACGCCTCTTCAACTATTTTTTGGGCTTTTGGGAAACTTCGGTTATGATTCCCCGACACTTCGGCAATAATGAAACAAGGGCTCCCTTTGCCAATTTTTTTATTTCCGATTTTCATAATTATTTTAAACTATTTCTTTTGAAAAATAAACAATTTAAGCGGTCCAAAATCACCTAAGATAGGCAATTCAGAACCAATACGATTAATAGGACTCAAATAATCAGGCTCTTTTTTTTCATCCGCAGCTATCCGCGCATTAATTATTCTTGACACAATATAATAAGTGCTGGAAATATTCTCTACTGCCAAAACATCAAAAAGCTTTGAAGCCTTTTTTAAAAAAAGTTTCTCATTAATATAAACATTGTGCCAGCGATTTTTTATTTCCGGTAAATTAAATTTTGTTCTCAATTTATTTAACTTTCTTAACCCATTTTGCGTATCTTCACACATTAAATACATCCCTCTCTTTTTTAGAGTCAAACATATTTGATTTAAAGCTTTAATTTGAGCCTTAAAATCAACAAGATTTATCAAACATCGCTCCGTTATCACAATGTCAAAAAAGTTATTATTTTTTTTATCAAAAGCGATTTTTGTAACATCACCCTCCGAAAAATTTACTTTCTTTTTTAATTCTGGTGTTTTATTTAAAGCTTCTTTTGCCGCTTTTATCATTTCAGAAGAAAAATCGACTCCTGTTATATTTATTTTTCTATTTTTAGCAAAACTAATACTTGAATACCCGTTGCCACAACCAATATCTAATACATTATTGCCATCTTTAACGTGGGTGAGTATGGATTTTATTTCTATTTGTTTCAAATAAAAATCCGGGATAGTGGCGTAAAGAGACGCCCCTTTTTTCCTAGCTTCCTCGTCCCAAAAAGCTTTGATTTTTTTTGATTTATCTTTTTTCATAACTCTTTTATTGATATGATATATTATAATAATAAAAAAGTCTCATCCTGATAATTTTATTAAAATTCCAAGATGAGACTTTTTTCTAGATTTGCTACTCTCTTTTATATATCAGCGAAAATCCCTCAGCGACAATAAAACCGCTTTGTCCGCCACGAACAGAGGCTAACGCTTTTACATACTCAACGGAACGAGGATGAGGAAAATCACGAATTTCTGAAGTGTAACACTTAAGAGCTGTAATTTTTTTATCGATTTGATTTTTTGTATTAATAAATACGTTCGCCCTAAAAAATGACTGCCTGGCAAAATTCCATTCTGACGATGAAGGCACTTCAAAAGCCAATACTTGATCAACAAAAGAATTATTCATTGGCCTAGTTGCTGACTCTACAGCCTCAGCAACTCTTCTGTGATCAATATTCACATCGGAATAGTCATGGGTGTACACAATATTGGGCTTAAATTCTGACATGACCAATTCAATGGACTGGATGATGTCTAGCAAAGCTACGGAATCAAACTTATTATCCGGAAAGTCTTTTAAAATCAGCCGACCGACACCTAAAGTTTTACTCGCCTTTTTTGCTGATTCGCGCAGAATTTTTAATCCTTTTTTTCTTTCTTTTGCAAATTCACCCTTTCTTGCCATAACCCCCTCGCCCAAAATCAAAACCCACACCTCGTCACCCTCCATAAAATGTCTCGCTATTGCCCCGCCACAACCCAAAACTTCGTCATCCGGATGAGCGGCAATTACTAAAACTTTATTTTTTTCATTTTTCATTTTTTTGTCTTTTTAATTTTTTGGCACTAACTTTGGCAACAACCATTCCCTTGTTTATGATAGCGTCACTAAATTCATATCGCCACCCTTTCCAATCAACAAACGCTTTTGGATAACTTTCAGCATCAAGCATCCTGATAAAATCATAAAGTTTTCTCCCGCTAAGAATATCTTTGATCCGGCTTTCTTCTGGTTTTCTTCTTTTCCATATTACAATTTTTCCGCATTGTGGCTTTGGTGTCGGTTTATGCTTAATTATCTTATCTATCATCTTGAAAGAAATTGCGCTGATTTTTTTCAAAACTTCTTCCGCAGAACCAGTCTTAATGTTTACGGGTTTGCGCATATAAACCGGGCCGGCATCAACATCAGCAACAACTTTAAGCGCGCATACTTTAATGTCATAGATTCCTCGAATAATATGATTTTGAATAGGGCTTCCTCCTCGGCCAAAAGGCAAATTGGCGGAATGAAAAACAATACATTCAAATTTGTCGTAAATTTTTTTAGGAATCATCCATGACCAATGAGGAAAGAAAATAAAATCAGGATTAAGCTTGCGAAGATACTTAAGAGTCAATTTTTTAGGTGAAGTAATTAGGTATTTTTTAAAGCCCTTTGGCGCAACCCATGAATTAAAATTGGAAATATTCCAGGATTTTGTTGTAGCTATGACAATTGATTTATTCGACATAATTAACCCTCCTCATTCTTTATTTTAAATTTTAAATAACTAAATCTAATTCTGATTAATAATAACGGATTTTATTTATTTCGTCAATATATTTAGGAAAAAACTCTTTTAACTGTTTGATTCCTGTTTCCACCTTTTTAGAATTTCCCGTTAAACTATCATTTCTTCTGCAATAAACATAAAAGGGTTTTTTTACATGAAAACCTTGCCAATTCGGATTTTTCAGAAGTAGAGCATATTCTGCAAAAAACATTTGTTCATTATAATAATATGTTTCGGACAATCTTTCTCTTCTATACATAATACCGCAAGAGACTGTTTCAAAAATATTTTTAGGTGAAATTAATTTTCTCTTCCCGTCAAACTCTTCATAATAATCAGAATACACAAAATCCATATTGTGATTTTTATCTAAAATAGAAACAAATTCCTTTAAAATTCCTTGCTTAAAATAGTCATCTCCATCTAATTTTATAACATAATCGCCTATTGCTTTTTTAAAACCAATATTTGCCGCTTTCACAGCGCCTTGATTTGATTGGCTGATAATTTTTATTTCTTTTGAATACTTATTCAAAACATCAATGGTTTTGTCAGTTGACCCGTCATTAATAACTATAATTTCTCTTTCTTCTTTTGGAAAGTTTTGAATTAAAACACTTTGAATAGCTTTTTCAATTAAGTCATCCAGGTTAAAAACTGCAATAATTACAGATACTTTCATTTTTTATTTTTTTATTCCTTATTTGCTTTTAATAGGTCATTGGGATTATCTATATCCACATTTTCATCTTCATCCATTACTACAAAACTAACGTTTTTAAGATCAACTGCTTTATTCATTTTCATCAAAACATCGTATCTCATAAAATAAATTGCCCCGTTTTCACGATATAAAGGTTTGTAATATTGCCTATTAACCCTGTTTGGAGGATATAAAATTTTATACTTATTTTCCTTTTCATCTATTTTCCAAAATCTACCCCAATCTTTAACAACACTTACCACGCTGTTGCAATCAGTTTTCTCAAACAGTCTCAATGCTTCTTCTACCCTTTCTTTTTTTAAAAGGGGAGATGTCGGATAAAGCAAGAGAACTATGTCCGCCTTGTATCCTTCATTCTCTTCTAACCAATTAACGCAATGTTGAATTACCGGCAAGGTTGGCGTATCGTCCTTAGCCAATTCAATTGGCCGTTTAAACAAGACTTCCGCTCCGTATTTACCGGCAATTTCAATTATTTCATCGTCATCAGTAGTTACTATAACCCTGTCAATTAAAGGAATGGACTTTGCCAGTTCTATTGGCCAAGCAATTAGCGGCTTACTTTTAAAAAGTAAAATATTTTTGCGAGGGATAGATTTTGATCCGCCCCTGGCGGGAATTATTGCGACTATTTTGTTTTTTTTCATTTATTAAAATCTAATTAAAATAATAGAACCTATTTTTTTTTAGCAACAACCAACATGTGCGAAGAAAGCAAGTTGTCCGAAAGAAATTTTTGAAAACTTCCCCCCAATTCGTTCCATTTATTTATTAAGATTTTTTCAAGAAACGGGTGATTTTTAATATTGAATCTGCCAGATAAAGAGGCTTTTCTCACTAATTCGGCATCTAGTTTGCCTGGGGTTAAAACTTCAATTACTTTAAAGCCGCATTGCTTTAATAAATACTGCAAAGAGTCGGGGTTGAAATAATTTAAGTGTTCAGAATCAATGGTTTTAGATATTTCTTTAAGCGTTATTAAATCAAATCCTTGTATGTTGGGGCAACTCAACACAATAATGCCTCCTTTTTTTAGGGCGGATGAACAATTAACAAGAAACTCCCCAGGAGAGAATAAATGTTCAATGACTTCAAAACTGACTATGACATCCACGGAAAAATTGAGCCTTACATCCTCAATTCTTTTTTCTATGGTTTCCAAACCTTTTTTCCGGCAAGTTTCAGCCAAGTCTGGTGTTGGTTCTACGGCAATAATCTTTTTAAATAAATTGGCTTTTTTCATCTCTTCGCAAAAAATACCAAAACCCGCCCCAACCTCAACTAAAACATTGCGGCCAGTATTATTTTTTAAACACAAATCCTTAATCAATTCAACCCTGGGTTTAAAAATTTTTTCCCTTCTCGCCCTTTCTGATTTTGGAAAAATAAACTTATTCCAAAAAACATAGTTTTTGGAATTCTTATAATAATCACTTAATATTTTAGGCGTTGGACGAGGATTTATAAAAACCGTATCGCAATTAACGCAATTGACATAATTAAGAGAGTATTTTTTTCCCCATTTTTTATGGCTCTTCTTTCCGCAAGCGGGACAAGCCACTTTAATGAATTCTTTTTTGTGTTTTATTAAATTCCTAACATCTTGTTCATATAACTCGCCCTGCTTTTGGGAAAAAATGTCCGGCCTTATTTTATCCTCAGATAAAATAATATTTTCTTTTTTCATATTATTTTTTTACTTCATCCCAGATATTGTCTTTTTCCCATTCTCCTTTTTCGTTTTTTCTCCAGACTTTCGGGTCTCGAAAACTATCCGCTATTTTATCAAATTCCTGTTCCGTCATTCCAACATACTCAAGCCAACGTCTTAAGTCTCGCGGTTTAACAGAATCGTATTTTTTCACCATTTCTATGCCCTTATCACGCGTCATATGCCCGGCGCGAATGTCTTTGCAGGCATGGTCAGACGCCCGGCCATAGCCAAATTTTATAAATTTCATATAATCATGAATGCCGTTTTCGTGCATATCATCAATATTGGAAAACATCCTGTATGTCCTGTCAAACGGCTCCTGCGATTCCTTCCAGCCGTATTGTTCTTTCATTAATTTATAGTTAAAATTTCCGTCCCAATCAACATAGTTTCCTAAATAAATACCGCGAATGCCCAACTCTTCTAATTTTTCGTTTGTCGGATATTTTAACCAAAGCAAATCTTGTTCTTTCAAACCTTCTTCTCCGCCAATCATATCGTCCCAGTCAAATCCCCTTTGAGCATGCTCTAATCTGTATTTTGCGGTCATTTCCGGAAAATCACCCATTGAATACATTCCACCCAGATCAGTATACCCATGCTCTCCCCAAATAATCAGAGGCACTTTATAATTTACCGCCACTTGTACCGGGTAAGTAAAAATTCCGGCATGATTTTGCCAATTCATATCGCCCATTTTTTTAAAACCGAGCCGATTTAATTTTATTAACACTTTTTCACTTGGCCTAAAAATAAGATGATCAACATCAAAAACCTCTCTCATTCTTTTTAAATTATACTCGCCTTCCGGCAAGAAATTATTGCCATGGTAAGTAACCAAAAGAGGCTTTAAACCCAATACATTAGTTATATAATGTGTCTGGAAATAGCTGTCCTTACCCCCGCTAACAGGGATAATGCAGTCATAATTACTGCCGTCTTGGGAACGGTACTTCTCCATAATTTCCTTTAGCATCGCCCCTCTTTCATTCCAATTTATATTTTTTTTTGTTTCCGCGACGCGACAGCCGGAACAAATTCCATTTTCATCAAAAGTTAATTTAACGGCTGACGATCCGGGATAGACGCATTTTTTACAATATTGCATATGAAAATTATTTAAATTAATAAAAACTTTTACTTAAATTCTAACGTCAATTCCGGCCTCGGCCATATATTTTTTAGCGTTTCTTGTGCTCTGTTCCGTAAAGTGAAAAATATTGGCGGCGGAAACAGCTGATGCCCCGCCTATATTAACACCATCAACCAAATCCTGCCACTTTCCAACTCCTCCGCAGGATATAACCGGAACATGGACCGCTTCAACCACTATCTTAACAAGATCTAAATCATACCCATTAAGCAATCCGTCTCGGTCAATAGACGTCAAAAATATTTCTCCGGCGCCAAGAGACTCGACTTTCTTCGCCCAATCAACAGGTTTTAAGCCAGTTGGCTCTCTGCCATGGTTGATAAAAACTTCATACTTGCCCTTATGTTTCTTAACATCTATAGAAATTACCACCGCCTGACTTCCAAACTTATTTGCCGCTTCGGAAATAAAACTAGGCCGACGAACCGCCTCGGTATTTAAAGAAACCTTATCGGCGCCGTTTCTAAAAATATCATTCATTTGATCTAGCGTTTTAATTCCTCCGCCGACAGTTAGGGGAACAAAACAAATTTTAGCGATATCTTTTAGAATTTCAATGATATTGTCTAATGTTTTGTAATTATAATCACTTCTTAAAAGAGACGTATACTCTTTCGTTTCGCTTATATCAAGAAAAATTATTTCATCTACCGCCCAGGCGTTAAAAAACTGCACAGCTACTTTAGGATTACCGATTATTTGAAAATCATTAAATCTGGTGCTTTTCACCAACTGGCCGTTTTGTAATAATAAACACGGAATCAACCTTTTTTTTAACATATTTATTTTAATAAAATTATTTGGCTGTTAAAAAATTTTCTAATATCTTCAAGCCACTTTTTTGACTCCTCTCCGGGTGAAATTGCGTTCCAAAAATGTTATCTTTTTTAACAACTGCGCAAAATTTTTCTCCGTATTCGCAAGTTGCCGCAATATTTTTGCTGTTTTTTGCTTCAAATATATAACTATGGGCAAAATAAAAAACATTAGAATTAATCCCCTTAAAAAGACTTTCTTCTTTATCCTGAATAAAAATATCGTCCCAGCCAACATGAGGAATGGTAAACTTTTTTTCATCAATATTAAATTTTTTAGTTCTGCCGTCTATCCACCCCAATCCTGAATTAAGCCCTCCCTCCTCGCCTTCTTGCGCAAGCAATTGCATACCAAGACAAATTCCCAAAAATGGTTTTTTATTATCTACTACCTCTTCCTTCAAAGCGTCAATGATTCCCAATTTTTTCAATTTTTTCATCCCTTCTCCGAAAGATCCCACTCCGGGAAGAATTAAATGTGTCGCGCTTTTAATATCCGTTAAAACATTTGAGATTTTGTTTTCTATGCCCAAAAAATCTAAAGCATTTTTAACAGAGCCGACATTGCCCATTTGATAATCAATTATTAGCACCATTGATTTTTAAAATTTCTTTTAATTTTTTTATTACTTTTTCTTGTTCTTCTTTTTTTAAAGATGGATATATTGGAATGGATATTTCTGACTCATACCATTTTTCCGCATTGGGACACGATCCTCTTTTATATCCCAATTTCTGATAATAAGGATGCCAATAAACAGGAATATAGTGTACTTGTACGCCTATCCCGCTTTTTTGCAACTCTTCAAAAACATAACGCCGTTTTTCTCTTTCAACCCTAATCGGATAAATATGCCAGCTGGATTTTCTGTCTTTAAACAAAAGTTTTGGCAATGTCAAACCATAAATCTCTTTGAGTTCTTTATCGTATTTTGCCGCTATTTTTTCTCTCTTTCTTATAAAATTATCCAACTTTTTAAGCTGGCTAATTCCCAAAGCGGCTTGGATGTCCGTTAGACGATAATTCAAACCCAATTCTTGCATTTCGTGATACCATGGTCCATGGTATCCATTTAGAAAATTATTCTGATTTCTCGTAATGCCATGACTCCTGAAAAGAAGCAGTTTTTCATAATAATTTTTATTGTTCGTTAATACGGCGCCGCCTTCTCCGGTGGTTATTGATTTTACGGGGTGGAAACTTAGGGTTGTCAAATCCGCAATACCGCCAATTTTAACGCCACCATATTCCGCTCCCAAAGAATGGGCGGCATCTTCAATTAAAACTAATTTGTGCTTCTTGACTATTTTTTTTATATTGACAAAATCGCACGGCAATCCGGCATAATCCACAATAACTATGCCTTTGGTTTTTTGAGTAATTTTATTTTCAATCAAATCCGGTTTTATGTTTCCTGTTTCATCGACATCAACGAAAACCGGCTTGGCTCTCTGCCAAATCGCCGCATTGGCCGTGGCGGCAAAAGTTAGCGGGGGCATTATGACTTCGTCCCCTTCTTGAATACCAGCGACAAAATATGATGCGTGTAAAGCCGCCGTGCCATTTGAAACAGCCACGGCGTATTTTGTTCCGCAGTAATCGGCTAAGCTTTTTTCAAATTCTTTTATTTTCGGTCCCTGCGTTAACCAATCGGAAAGCATGGCCTCTTTGACAGAATCTGTGTCATCTTTGTCCACAAATTGATGGGAATAAGGAATCATGAGATCTTAATTATTTTCTCCTAAAACTTCTGCAGCTCTTTTAAGCGGCAAAAGAAATTCCAGATTATTGCTTGAATAATCAAAATTCTTTTTTACTAAAGTTTCATTTTTTAACCAATCGGTCCTGCTTGCAAAATCAAATTCTGATTTAATTACATAAACATTTTCCAAATCAAAAGTTCTTCCATCTTCATGCTTGGTAATTAAAGTTTCATGAATCTTTTCGCCGGGGCGAACGCCGATAATCTTGGCTTTGCAGTTGGGAGCAAGATGTTTAATAACATCACTGACTTTCAAACTTTTCATCTTTGGAACAAAAATTTCTCCACCCTCCATTTTTTTTATTGCATCCATAATTACTTCCATAACCTTGTCAACCGAAATCCAAAAACGTGTCATTTCCGCATCTGTCAAATTTATCTCTCCTGTTTCTTTTTGTTTGTTTATAATTTCTATAAAACTTCCCCGACTGCCTATAACATTGCCGTACCTGGCAACCCCAAAGACAGTTTTTTTACCGCTATAAGAATTAGCGGCGACAAAAAGCCTCTCAGCCGCCAATTTCGTAGCTCCGTATAGATTAACCGGCTGAACCGCTTTGTCTGAAGAAATTAACAACACCTTGCTTACATTATTATCAAGCGCGGCCTCTACAACATTCTGACTGCCAAAAATGTTTGTTTTTACGGCTTCAAAAGGATTGTATTCAATTGCCGGAACTTGTTTTAGAGCGGCGGCATGAACAACTATATCCACCCCTTCAAAAGCTCTTTTTAATCTATCTATATCTCTTACATCGCCAATAAAAAATCTCAATTTGGAGTTGTGTTGCTTCAGTTCGTTCTGCATATGGCTCTGTTTAAACTCATCACGGCTGAATACTATAATTTTCTTTATTGATTTTTCTTTAAGCAATTTTGCGACAAAAGCTCGGCCAAAAGTGCCGGTTCCGCCTGTTATTAAAATTGTCTTATCTTTAAAATAATCTTTCATTTGATGCCTTTAAACAAAGCCAAATTTCGACTTTTTTGTTTCTATTTGCATATAATATCATAAAAAAAATACTTTTGTCCAGAAAACAAATTGATTGATGTATCGCATTATTTATTATATGATTAAAAACCAATGAAAGGATGCTTTTTATTACAAAGAAGGTTTGCTTTTATCGGACATGCCTTGGTAATCTTATTGAAAGATAAATACGGCGTTACTGATTTTTGCGCCTATGTCTACACAAGAGATAGTTTTGAATTTTTAAAATCTCAAAAAGATATATTATACACGAACCTGCTCCTTGATGAGGATATTCATAATAATTATAAAAAAGAGCAAATAGATAAAGATTATCTAAAATGGCTGGAGAAGGAGTATGGCATACCAAATTTGTGGTTATACGCGGAAACGGACAGAATTATTCGATTTAATCAATTGCTTAGGGAATACCCTTACGAGAAAAGCAAGTACAATCATCAAGACATACTAAAAATAATCCAATCAAGGGCAAAGGCAATAATTGATTTTCTTGAAAAAGAAAAGCCAGATTTTTTGGTCCTTTCGGCTATAGGAGCCATCGGCAGTTTTCTTTTATACACAATCGCCAAAAAAAAAGGTATCAAAGTCCTTGTTATAAGGCCGATGTCTACGGAAAACCGTTGGACGCTGTCATTGTCTTACGACAATGTGGAATATATTGAAGATAGATACAAAAAAATAAAAGAAGGGGCTGAAAATCCTCATTCGCAAGCAGCAAGAAATTTTTTAAAAAAATTCGCGGATAATCCAACCCCTTATTTTATAGACTACTCACCCGAAAAACAGGCAATCAGCACAAGAAAACAGTTTAAATTTCTTGCGCCAAAAAATTTACTGGGTTCAGCTTGGTGGTTTATTAAAAACAATTATTTATATTATAAAAACAAAAACAAAAAAGATTATTCTAATATAAAGCCGTGGGAAGCCGTTTTTGATAAAACAAAAAGAAAAATCAGAATGCTAATCGGTTTTAAAAACCTTACGGATAATCCTGATTTTACCGAAAACTATGTTTTTTATCCTCTTCATTACGAACCTGAAATAGCCACCTTGTTACTGGCTCCCTTTTTTACCGACCAACTGTGGCTGGTCAAGCAGATAGCTAAAAGCCTTCCTTTTGACTATAAAATTTATGTCAAAGAACACCCGGCAATGGTGGGTTATCGCCCTAGAAGTTTCTACAAAGAGCTCAAGAAAATACCAAATTTAAAGCTAGTTTCCCCGAGTGTCAAAAGTTTTTCTTTGATAAACGGAGCTAAAATAGTTGCCACCATAACCGGTTCGGTCGGTTGGGAAAGCAGTCTTTTAAAAAAACCGGTAATAACTTTTGGTAAAATTTTTTTCAATAACCTATCTACCGTAAAAAATTGCACCGACATAACAAAATTGCCGTCCGTCTTAAAAGACCACATTGATAACCATAAATATGACGAGAAAGAACTTGTTGATTTTGTTTCCGCAATATTTTCCGAAAGTGTCAATGTTGATATAGCCCAAATGTGGGAAGTGGAGGGAGGAAGTAAATACAAAGAAAGGTCACCCGAACTCGTACCTTTTGTTGATTTTCTGGCAAGCAAATTGGGTTTAAAAGAAGAATCTAAAATTCAAACAAAATCAAATTATCATCTTGATAAACCGCTTTAAGATTTTTGGAAAGGTTTTGATTATCGTTATTTCCCACTAAAAAGTGGGTAATTTTGTGTTTCTTTAATTCTTCAGCAAAATCTTTTTTCAAAAATTCTTTATAATCACTTGCCATTTCCAGTGAAATTCTCCTGTTCTCGACCAAAAAATTCGGCCTTGCCATCGGTTGTGCGGCGTAAAGATACACTAAAATATCCCTGTTTTCTCTTTCAACATATGAATCAATCTCATTTTCACTTACTCCGGATAGTCGTAAATAAACCAAATAATTATGCCACAATCTTGCGGTTGGCATTATAAAAGAAGCAAAATCGGACAAATAAGTATCGCATGCCGTATAAATCGTTAAGGCCTTGGTTAAAAATTGTCTATCCCCAATCAATATCACGCAATCTTTATTCACATTCTTGTTTAGCCATTCAAAGACTTCGGCGTATTTTTGTTTTTCCTTATAATTTGCAAAATTATTTTTATAAGCCATTGTTTGGGTATATACCCCAAAAGACAATGAGGCTGTGATAGCAATAAAGACTATCGCTATCCAAATTTTTCTAAAACTACGGCCATAAGAAGAAAAATTATACAATGTGATGAAAATGGCCGTTATGCTTAATGGTATGGTGTATTGCACAAAATGATATGGCCAAACGGTTTGTCCGGTAATTACCTGCTGATTAAAGGCAATGAACCCGCAGGTTATCATCGCCAAGCAAACAAGCCACCATTTTTCTCCCAAAAAATTGAAACTTTCTTTCTTTTTATTTTTTATAAAGACAACAAGAGAAGCGGCCGCGAATACAAACAGAGCTAAAATCAAAAATTTATTCAACATCAGTTCCCTGCCGTAAAAAATTCCCGTCCTTACGGCCGATTCTTTATAAATGGAATTTTTGGTAGCCATGTATATGTTATACAAATAAGGCGTTGAAAATAAGATACCAAGAAAAGTGGTAAGGCATATTCTTTTTAATAAAAGCCAGTTTTTAGACAACAAAGAAATCGCGCCAAAAACAGCAAGAAAAGATAAAATTATTCCCCAGCTGAAAAAATAACTCATTATGGCCAGAGCGAACAAAAGGCCGGCCGCGAAAATAAGATACTTTGATTTTCTCGCGCTTATTTCGTTTCTATATAATTTCCAGAAAATCAAAAGAAAGCCGAAAATCAACATTCCGCCAAAAATAGGATTTATGGGGCGCGTCCAAAGCAAAAAGTCGTTGGGTGAACTTGCGCCTCTGATGTAAGAAATGAGACTGCCGTAATCTACAAGGTCATAACCCAAAACAATTAAAAAACCGCTTCCGACAGCATTAATTTTGTTGCTTAAAAATTCTTTGTTTCTGGTAAGTTGCCTGATTAAAAAATAAATCAAAAGGAAAAACAAAGCCGGCAGGAAAAACTTGCTGACTATCACTAAATTTGAAATGGAAATGCCGGTGATAAAATTAGCGCCTGCGTATAAAAAATCCAACGCATTGGGAGGCATCAGTGGCGGATTATTTTTATATTCGTAAAAAGGAACTGCTCCCAGCTTCCAGTGGCCTTCGGTTACTTCCTTTATTCTCGCCAAATATTCAGTCTCGTTGGCCGTTTGCATCATATAAATTCCTTTGTATTCTTTTCCAAGTTGCAACGGGAAAATTATATGAGGAGCCAAAGCAATAAGGCCCACAATAAAAGATGCGACTAATGCCCACTTGTGCCGTTTAAAAAAATTATTTCTTTGCGCCAATGTAATAGAATCCATAAGCTATGTTATTCGCCGATTTAAACTTGCCGAATATATAATCCAAATAATTAAAAGGGGCAAAAAGAAACATAAAAATCAGAGACAAGACTTGATAAATTTTTTTAGAATTGAAGGAAAATATTATGGCAATCCACTCTCTAAGAATGGAAGCAAGCGCGTAAGTCGGACCCCAGCCGACACCCAATTCCCTTTTTTCAAAATCTTTCATTAATTCTTCAACTCCGACTTCGGTCCATCTGAAATAGTCGTTCGGCGAAGCGTGGAAACCGACAATAAAAGGAACGGAAACATAAACTAGCCCTCCTGTTTTAAGAACCCTATTCATTTCTTTTACGGCCAAAACAGGGTCCTTAAAATGCTCCAGCGATGATTCGCAAATAACCAAGTCGCAAGAGTCATTTTTAAAAGGAAGATTTGAGGCGTCCGCCACAATGTCTACGCCTTCATAAGCTTCGGAGTCAACTCTGACAATATCTTCTCTTATTATTTTAACGCCCGAAGCTATATCCGCTATCAAAGTTCCGTCTTGGGGAATAGTTTTTATTATATCTTTCGGTTTTTTCCCGACAAAAACTCCCAGCGTATTGTAAAACAAAAAAAATACGCTTGGATACTTTTTCAAATAATCCTTAATTCTAAAGATTATTGAGCCGTCTTTTTCGGCAATGCTCCGGATAAAAAAGATTGTTTCCCCTTTTTTCTCGTATATTGCGGCGCAACTTAAGCATTTAACAAGCTCTTTGCTTATTGACAAATTGCCGCCACAAGACAAACATTTTAGGGAATCCATTTTATTTGCCAACATATCCATTATAATATATTCTAAGGCTCAAATAAGCAATGGAAACTTTTTTTTATAACGAAATATACAATAACGAAAAAAAACATTGGTGGTACTCAACAAGAAGAAAAATTGTCCACAAACTGATAAGAAAATATCTTCCTGAAAGAAAGGGACTGAAAATTTTAGATATCGGGTGCGGCGGCGGACTCTTAAGCCAAGAGCTTCAAAAATACGGGAAAGCGGTTTGCATTGACCCTTCCGCCGAGGCGGTTAATTTTGCCGTTCAAAGAGGGGTGGAGGCGGAAAAAATTTCCATACTTGATTATAAGAAAGAAGGAGAGTATGATTGCGTAATCGCTTTGGATGTTTTGGAACACTGTGAAGATGACTTATTGGCCATCAAAAATATTTATAATTTATTAAAACCCGGCGGAGTGGCCATAGTGTTTGTGCCGGCTTTAAATTGCTTTTGGGGAGAGCAGGATATCGTAAGTCATCACAAGCGAAGATACAAATTGGAAGAACTTGACCAGAAATTTCGGACAAGCGATTTTAAAACATTAACTCTGTCTTATTTTAATTTTTTCTTATCCCCTCTTATCTATTTAACCCGCAAAACGACCAAATTTTTAAAGGTTGAATTAAAATCTGAATTAAAATTAAATAACCGGTTTATTAATTACGTCTGCAAATTTATTTTTAATTTAGAAAAAATGATGTTGCCAAAAATAAAATTCCCTTTCGGCGTATCTTTATTGGGAGTTTATAAAAAATAATTTATGTGCGGAATAGCCGGATTTATAGACAAAAAAAATATTCTTTCCGCAGAAGAAAAAAGTTCTTTGGCTGAAAGAATGCAAAAAATTTTGGAACATAGAGGCAAAGACGGCAAGGGTATGTATATATGGGGGAATATTGCTTTGGTTCACACTCGTTTAAGCATTATTGACTTGAGCGACAAAGCCAGCCAACCTTTTTCTTCAGAGGATGGGAACGAAGTTATTGTTTTCAGCGGAGAAATATATAACCACGAAGACCTGAGGAAAATTCTCTCCGAGGAATTTTCTTTCAAGTCCAAGTCAGACACGGAATCAATCATTTATTCTTATAAAAAATGGGGGAAAAAATTTCTCAACAAAATGGAAGGTATGTGGGCTTTTGCCTTGTTGGATAAAAATAAAGAAAAAATAACATTGTCGATTGACCCTTTTGGAATCAAACCGCTTTACTATATAGACACGCCTGAATGGTTTGCTTTCGCGTCAGAATTAAAAGCGCTACTTTTAATTCCAGGCATTGAGCCAAAATTAAACTATGATTCACTGCCAGAATATTTAATATATCGTTCTATAGCCGGAGAAAAAACTTTACTAAAAGATATATACAAACTTAACCCGGCGGAGCAAATTATTTTTGATATCAAGAACAAATCTATCCAAAAATGTTATTATTGGAAGTTAAAAAAGAAGCCGATAAAAGAACTAAGTGTTGGCAATTTAAAAAGAAAAGCAACAAATCTTTTAAAAAAGAGTGTTGAAAAACATCTTATTTCCGACGCGCCTATTGGCCTTCAATTAAGCGGAGGAGTTGATTCCAGCATGATTTGCGCCATGGCCGCTAAAAAACATCCTTCTTTGCATTCTTTTTCCATAGGTCTAAAAGAGAAAGGGTGGAATGAATTTTTTTTCTCCGATATTGTCGCCAAGAAATTAAAAACAAGGCATCATAAAATAATTTTTAACGAACGGCAATTTGCCGAACTGCTACCTTTTCTCATATATCATTTGGACGAACCGATAAATCATCCTCATTCCGTGCCGATGTTTATGCTTGCTAAGAAAGCAAGATGTTTTGTGAAAGTGCTGTTAAGCGGCGAAGGCGCCGATGAGATATTCGGCGGGTATAAAAGATACGAAAAAATAATAAATGAAAAACTGGATGAAAAATCAGCAGTAAGATTAAGCGGTTTCGGAAATGAGAATACTCTCAAACAGGTGGCAAATTTGGATTTTACAAAAGTTGATAAGGAAAGACGGACCATTTTGATGTCATTAAAAGGAAAAGATATTTTTGATAAAATATCTTTTCTCGATATTAAAACTTATCTCCCTCCGTTATTATTGCGGCAAGACAAGATGGGCATGGCCGCAAATACAGAAAACCGAGTTCCCTTTTTATACAGGCCATTGGTTCAATTTGCTTTTTCACTTCCCAAATCGTTAAAAATTATGAAAAAAGGCAAAAAAGTACTAACAAAACCGTTTCTTAAAGAGATTGCCTCCGGTTTTGCGCCAAACGAAGTCGTTTTTAGAAATAAGATTGGCTTTGGTCTGCCAATATCAAAATGGTTAAGAAATAAAAAAGGGCTTGGAAGATATCTTAAGCTGTTGACAGAAAAAAGGAGAGATTATTTAAATTGCCTGAATTTAAAAAAAATAATTAAAGAACACCTGTCCGGCAAAAAAGATTACGGCCAAGAACTGTGGATTTTGATAAATTTAGAAATATGGACAAGAATTTTTCTGGAAAATGAAAATTTAAACACTCTTTTCTCCAGAAAAAACAATAAAGCCGTAACCAAAAAGAAGCTTTGATAAAAGCGTCCTTGAATCATAAGTATAAACTGTTCCGTTTTTTCTATATTCTTTAGCACTAATTGACGAAAGACCAAAAATTCTTTCCGGATTCTTTAAACCGTTGATTAAAAATAGATTCATTACTTGTTTTGGCGAATATCTTCTTAATACTGGAACATATAAATAATCCAAAATTTGATACCTTTGCATCGGACTAAATTTAAATGACTTAATCAAATCATCTATAAATTTCTTTCTAATTAAAGGCACTCTAACAGTAAAAATTCTAAACAAAGACAGAACATAAGGGAACAACCCATGTTTTCCGTATAAACCCAATATTATTTTTCCTCCGGGTTTTAGTACCCTTACTAATTCAGAAAATGCTTTTTCGGTATCAAAAGTATGATGCAAAACTCCGGTTGAAACAATGAAATCAAAAAAATCATCTTCAAAAGGCAATCCCAAGATTGAAGATTGAATAAATTTAATTACTCCTTCTTTCCCGACAAATTTAATTTCTTTGGGTGTGGGCTTAAGATCAACGCCATAAACAGATTCGGCCCCCTTTTCAGCAATTTGCCAGGTTAAAGCACCGTGTCCACAACCGGCATCTAAACATACCTTGTTTTCAACACTATCGGCCTTTAGACAAATTAACTCAGCTAAAACTTCACCTTGATAATTCCACTCTTTTTCAGTAAGAAAGGAAAAACAATCTGAATATAAATTTCCTGTATTTTTTTCTACATCTATTTTTTCCATTTTGTTATTATAAATAATTTTACACGCATTCCAAACTTTTCAGGTTTGACGATATGTCTGCAGGGTCAATTTTGGAAACGCAGTACTGTCTTTTTCCGGTTCTTCCGAGGGGAATTTCGGTAACAAATTCCACGGCAATCTTTAAATCTTGTCCCATATGCTGTTTTATGTCTTTTAAAATTTCATCCAGGACTGAATTCGTAAAAATATTGCCTTTTATTATTTTTATAATTAATTCTCCTTTTTTTTCCTGAACAACCTGATACTGTCTGATTGCCAGATCGTGCTTAAAGAAAACCCGATTAAAAAAAGTCCCCGGGATAAACTGATTTGAGGTGCCCACGACAACCGACTGCACCCTGCCTTGAATCTGACCCAACATAGGCAATCCTCTTCCGCATTTGCAAGGTAAATTATTATCCACGGCTTCAGCTAAATCTCCGATTTTATATCTTATCAGCGGCATCGCGTAATTATTAAGCTCGGTTATTACTACTTCTCCAACTTCCCCGGGTTTAGCCGGTTTGCCGTCCTTAATTATTTCCACTATGTTGCATTCGGCAACCACATGATAATAATTGCCATGACCGCATTGGTAAGCAACACCCCCTCCAAATTCACGCGAACCGTATTTATCAAATACTTTGCAATTAAAAACTTCTTCTATTACCTTACGACTCTCTGCTGGCAAGGTTTGAGCGGAAGTGATAATAGCCTTTGGTTTGTATCCGCCATAATAATTATTTTTAAGATAGCGAGCCAGAAAATTGAATGACTCCGCATATCCGTCAAGCAACACCGGTTTGTATTTCATAATGTCGTTGACATAATTCTTCAAATTAGCGTCGCTTATTTCATAAGCCGGGATAAATTTTCTTCTTGATAAAAAAGCGTCAGCTAATTCCCTGAAAACTTCTTTGAACTTCATTCCCAGATATTTATGCCACAATCTCACTTGTCTGTCTCCAAAACGGTAACCGGTCCACCTCAAGCTTCTTTGCGTTGCCGCCCAGCGCATTTCCAATTGACCTTTTTCGCCAAAAACAGAAAACGGTTCTCCGGTTGAACCGCTTGTCTGCATTTTTTGAATATTTTTTTTATTGTGATTATCGGAAAGGAAAAAATACAAATTATCTCTCACAATTCTTTTGTCAATTAGAGGTATTTTTTGCAAGTCATCAATGGTTTTGATGTCTTCTGGTTTGATTCCATTATTGTCAAAAAGCTCCCTGTAAAAAGGAACATGGTAATACGCTCGCGCTATCAATTTTCTAAGTTTATTTTCTTGATATTTTTTAATTTCTTCCACCGCCAGCCATTGGCTTTCATCAAGATCTTTCAGACATTTAACGGAATTATAGGAAATAAACCAATGATGAAAGGGAAAGCACA
>Ga0209212_1003357_pt1 | contig 21260 bp, 21 predicted proteins | sample RifGroC2_FD_183996 | JGI IMG/M metagenome (GOLD analysis project Ga0209212, IMG submission 183996) | Groundwater microbial communities from Rifle, Colorado, USA - Groundwater C2 (SPAdes) (version 2) | ecosystem: Environmental > Aquatic > Deep subsurface > Groundwater | place: Rifle, Colorado... | reverse complement strand
CCTTGTCCCGGATAATTGCTCCCGCCCCCAGGAAACCGATACCGGTCACAACCTGTGCCGCCACTCTTCCCGGATCAACTCCAACCGGTAACCTACCGCTGAAATCACCGAATTCACGGTACAAGTGAATGGAAACAGCCATAAACAGTGCCGACCCAAGGGAAACCAGCAGATGGGTTCTAAAGCCGGCAGTACGGCCATGGACCTCGCGCTCCAGACCAATCAGCGCCCCCAGCAGCGAAGCCAACATCAGCCGGCCAGCCATTATCAGATCAAAATCCATCGGCATCACGTCACACCCTAACCCGGACCGATTGCAACGGTCAGTACCAAACGCTGAACCCCACCAGCTTGACAAACGTCCAAGGGTATCCGCACCGTGCCGCCTTCTATACTGACGCCTGCTTCAGCGACGGTAACCTGCAATCCATCCGTAACGGCCAGACTTTCAGGTACGGATTCATCATCCTGCAGACACTCTTCCACCGGCTCTACTGAAACCGAAAACTCCGAATCAGCATCAGTGTTGATCTGATTTTCGACATTTTCGGCTTCAGCGCAGGCCTCAACGACCATACCTTCTTCCTGCGGGACATCACCGCTCTCCCTGACACGCAACATGATCTCGCGGGATAACTGTGAAAGAGCCTCCAGAACACCCTCTCCAGTAGTAGCCGTGGTCAAACAGGTACTGCAATCCGCTAACCCAAGATTCAAAGCAAAATCTGCCGCTGATATACGACCGGCCTGGTCAACCTTGTTGAGTTGGAGAACCATCGGTAGATCACGCAACCCTACGCCATAGGCATTCATAAAATCACGCACCTGCGATAGGCTTTGTTGCGTAGCAGTCAATGCTCCCGGCGAGGCATCCGCTACAAACACAAGACCGTCAGTTCCCTTGAGGGTCATCTTCCAGGCTGCGGGATTTGCAACTTTGCCATGGAGCGTATAGATATGAAAACGGATACGGTAGCCACTAAAGACCGGCTGCTCGAAAGGGCTGAAATCGAAGAAAAGCAACGTTGACCCAGCAGTAGGCTGGTTTTTCAGTTCACCACGCAAGCTCGGCTTGATCCTGTCAAAAACGTAGCGAAGCGAAGTTCCCTTCCCTGCGCCATCTTGGCCGTAGTATACAATTTTTGCGTTGATCTCTCGTTTGGCGTGATTAACAATAGCCATCCTTGCTCCCGGTCAATTAGCGTTTCTTGCTCAGCAACATCCGCTTGGCCTGCGTGGAAATCACCGAAGAGATGTTCTTACTCTTGGCATAGCTGGCAATATCTTTTTCCCCTAAAGTAGCAAGATAGCGCAGAGCATTCTGAACCGGCGTTCGTGGGTTTTCCACGAGCGCCTTGCGAATCTTGTAGTTTTTGATCCACTCCTTGTTTGAGCAAATCAGTCGCATGATCTCATCGTTCTGAACCCCGGCCTTCACCAGGGTATGTATCTCTGCTTCAGTAATGCGAGGATTCTTGATGACACTGCCCGAGACCAGTTTGTTGGCGTCCTTGATGAGGATCGAACGCCATTCCTTATCGCCGGACAGTGCCATTTTGATCTTTTCGGCAATCCCCATTATTTGAGCCATCTTATATTTGCTCAGAAATTCTTCGTCTTGCTCCTCCACCTCACCGGGCTCATCTTCATCAGAATCGTCAGTGTCTTTCAACGGTTCCTCGTCATCGGCACTCAGCTCCTCGACCAAGCGCTCTTCATCGCAGCCTTGGTCTGCGCTTTCACCTGTATTGGTATCCAGACGCTGCTCATCCAGAGTAGTGAACCTTTTGAGAAATCCAGCCGCCTGCGGGCTAAGCGCCTCGTTTTCCAGGAGTGCAGCGACAACATCCGGCCAGGTATGGTGATGGCGTGCGATTGCATCGAGGATCGCCGGGTGGGTCTTGGACTCGCGAACATACTCCGCCAGTAGTTTTTCCGGTAGTGCACCAAAAGCTACCGTTGCAGCAGCTTTAATCAGATCATCCGCATCCCTCATCAAGCAGAAGAAGAGCATCAGCTGATCAGCAGGCACCATTTCTGCTGCAGCTTCAAGCCCCCGCAGCTTTTCAGCGGTACTGACAGCGGGGCGGACATAAGCTGCCACTGCCGGAGAAATTTTCAGTTTGAGCTTCTCTACCATAGAATCCTATTGCTGGGAAAGATTCGCCTTGACACCAGCAGACTTCAGCTTTTTCAGGGCCGCCTCCGCCGTTTTTTTGTCGCTGAAGGTTCCAGCTGTCAAGCTTTTGGATGGTATAGACACCTCGGCAAGTTTCAAAGCCAAGGGAAATCCGGCCGCAGTCAACCGTTCCTTCTCGGATAAGGCCCGCTCATTTAAGAGGTAGGAACCGGCATAAACAGCATATTTGCCGCCGTGATCCATGATGAACGCATCGGATGTATGGCGTCTGATTTTATCCAACTCGGCCTGGGCAGCACTACGATCGCTATATTCCGCAAGGAAAAGTCGGTTCATCTGGGTTTTCTTGCGTGCGCCCGGCACGACAGACACTTCGAGGCCAGCTTTCCTGACCCTCACCAGATCAACCGCCAAAGCGTCCTCCAGCAGGTAAGAGCCCACCACGACCGTCCAACGGCCACTGCCTGCTTGGCCTGGTGCTGCTGCAGGCTTCTTCTCAGGCTTGGCAGCTGTTTTTTTGACCTTTACCTCGCCACCAACCGCTTTCTGCTTGTCGACTGCTTTTTTAGCCGTGACCTCTTTTTTCTCAGCAGCAACAGGCGGTTTTTTCTCAACCGGTGCAGTTTTATTAGCATCGACCTTGACTGCAGCCGGCTTCTGTCCTTTTTTTTCAGCTAGGGCAGGCTGCGGTTTTTTTACAGCCGGTTTAGCGGCTTCCAGCTTCTTGGCCTCTTCCTTTAGCTTGGGTGCTTCTTTTGCGACCGGAACCACTACAGGGGACGCTTGGGAAACCTTGGCCGGCTCTGGCTTGCCTGCTGAAGCTGCAGCAGACTCTTTATTTATTTCAGAGGGGACATTTGTTGCACTACCCTTGCCCAACTCACCTTCGCGGGTAGGGATCGGTTTTTTCACGACTTGTGGGAGCTGCGCTTCTACAGGTTTCTGCACCTTGAGCGGCTTGATCAGCCCGGTGAAAAAGTACACGTAAGCAAAACCACCGACCAGCACAATCAGGACTATCAGCAGGACATTCTGGTTTCCCTTACTGCCATCGACGGCCTGATTAGAGCTATCGTCCAAATCCTTACTAAACTTGAAATCCATCTAAAACCTCCGTGTACGTTATACCTGTCAGGCATTTCCATTGTGTTTTTTAGTCGCGTTGGCTTCAGCAATCACTTTCTGCGACAGATGTGTCGGCAATTCTTCATAATGGGAAAATTCCATGCTGAACATGCCGCGATCGCTGGTCATGGATTTCAGATCATTGGAATAAGCCAGCACCTCGGACATCGGCACCACGGCCCGGATGATCTGGGAATTGGCCTTGGGCTCCACCCCGACTACCTTGCCACGCCGCGAGTTCAGATCACCGATGACATCCCCCATGTTTTCATCCGGCACGGTCACCTTCAGGTTCATGATCGGCTCCAGCAGCACCGGTTTACATACCTCCATGGCCTTTTTGAAAGCCATGGAACCGGCAACCTTGAAGGCCATCTCAGAGGAGTCAACCGTGTGGAAGGAACCATCATAGAGTGCAACCCGAAAATCAACCACAGGATAACCGGCCAGAAACCCATCTTGACAAGCTTCCTGGATACCCTTGTCCACGGCCGGGATGTACTGGCGCGGGACAACCCCTCCAACGATTTTGTCATCAAAAACATAGCCCTCACCGCGCCCGGTCGGCCCCATTTCGATCCAGCAGTCACCGTATTGTCCCCGCCCGCCGGACTGTTTCTTGTACTTGCCCTGCACCTTGGCCGACCCGCGGATAGTCTCCAGGTATGGGACCTTGGGGGTTTTCAGGATCACGTCCACCCCGAATTTACGCTTCAGCTTCTCTACAATCACTTCCAGATGCACCTGCCCCATGCCGGAGACGATAAACTCCTTGGTTTGGGTGTCGCGATGTGATTCCAGAGTCGGTTCCTCCTCGATCATGCGGTGCAGGGCGCTATGGATCTTGTCCTCGTCGGCCTTGGTCTTGGGTTCGATGGCATAGGAAATGACCGGGAGCAGCTGCTTGGCGGGCTCGTAAACAATAGGATTGGCAGCATCGCAGAGGGTATCGCCGGTAACTGTTTCCTTGAGCTTGGCCACAGCCACGATATCGCCGGCCACGGCTTGCTTGATCGGGTGCTGCTTTTTTCCTTCCAGTTCATAAATCTGGCCGATGCGCTCATCGACCCCTTTGCTGGAGTTATAGATCGTGGAGTCGGAGTTGAGCACGCCGGAGTAAACCCTAAAGATGGTGATCTTGCCGGTGTAAGGGTCGGAGGTGGTCTTGAATACAAGAGCAGAGAAGGGTTCTTTCTCGTCCGGAGCACGCTCGATGATCTCGTTGCTCTTGGGGTGCGTCCCGACTGCCTTGGTACGGTCCAGCGGTGAAGGCAGATAAGCGCAGACGGCATCCAGTAGTTGCCTGACACCCATGTTCAGCGTGGAAGAACCGCACAGTACCGCGGTAAAGGTGTTGCGCATGGTACCTACACGCAGTCCGTCCATGATTTCATCCTCGGTCAACTCCCCGGCTTCCAGATACTTCTCGGTCAAGGCATCGTAGGCCTCCGCAATGATCTCAACCATATGTTCGCGCAGGCGATTAGCCTCTACCAGGCAGTCGGCCGGCACTTCCCCCTCGGTACAGATGCCGGAACCATCCTTGGGGTAAAAACAAGCCTTCATGCGGATCAGATCGATAATCCCCTCGAAATTGTCCTCAGCTCCGATAGGCATCTGAATGGCAACCCCCCGGGCACCCAATGATTTTTCCATATCATCGATGGCACGCAGAAAACTTGCCCGCTCACGATCCATTTTGTTGACAAATGCAATCCGTGGAATTTCGAACTCATTGGCCCAGGCCCAGATCTCCTCGGTCTGAGCCTTGACGCCGGAGATGGCCGAAAGGATCACCACGGCACAGTCCAGGGCGCGCATGCAGGCGCGGGTATCAGCGATAAAGTTGCCGTAACCCGGGGTGTCCACGATATGAATGGAATGACCGTTCCACTCGCAGTGATCCAGAGCCGAGGTAATTGAAATCTTACGCTTGATCTCTTCCGGCTCGAAGTCCATTGTGGCTGTGCCGTCATCCACCCGTCCCAGACGGTCGATCATTCCCGTGTCAAACAGGATCGCCTCCGCCAGCGAGGTCTTTCCGGCGCCACCATGCGCGATGATACCCAGGTTACGGATCTTGCTCGTTTCATACGTTCCCATCTGATCTCCTCCTTGAGTAGAATATAAAGGAACTACCTGTTATCTGTTGCGTTCGTACAGTATCCGCAACCCATCAAGGGTCAGGAAGTCGTCCACCTCTTCAATAGTACGTGATTCAGGGGCAATCAGGTTGGCCAGACCTCCGGTGGCAATCACCTTGGGGTTGTCACGGCTCTCGGCCTTGATGCGAGTCACAATTTCGTCCACCAGACCTATGTATCCGTAAAAGATGCCGGCTTGCATGGAATTGACCGTATTTTTGGCTATGATCTGAGGCGGTTTGGCAATATCCACCCGAGGCAGCTTGCTGGCCCTCTGGAAGAGCGCTTCCAGGGATATGGCCAAGCCCGGCGCAATAGCGCCACCACAGTATTCGCCCTTTTTGTTGACATAGTCAAAGGTTGTAGCGGTACCGAAATCCACAATGATCAGGGCGCAGTGGTGTTTTTCATAACCCGCCACAGCATTGACGATTCGGTCGGCCCCCACCTCGCGGGGATTATCATACTGGATCGGCATACCGGTCTTGATCCCGGGCCCGACCACGAAAGGGGTCAGGTGGAAAAAATCGTGAGAGATGGCCTCCATTACCCCCGTTAGCGGCGGAACAACCGAGGAAATTATTGCGGCATTGACAGAGGCGAAAACCAGATCAGCCTGGGAAAACAGACTGTGCAGCAACACGGCATATTCATCCGATGTGCGTGACTTATCCGTGGAAAGGCGCCAGTTACGCACAAGCTGCGCCCCGTCGTAGATTCCAAGAACAATGTTGCTGTTACCGACGTCAATTACCAAAAGCATTTCAGAGTACCTTCACATCACCGCTAAGAATTCGCTCAATACTTCCATCCGCCTGTCGCACCAGCAGCGCACCATCGCCATCAATACCGCCAAACATGCCTTTGACATCCACAGAACCACCGTTACTGACCACAACTTCCCGGCCATGAGCGTTGCAGCGCTGTTGCCACTCTTCGCGCACCTCAAGAAAACCATGGGTGAGAAACCCTGCATATAGCATGTCCAACTCCCGCAGCATCTGCACCACGAAACGCACCCGTCCAACCGGATGGCCAGCTTCAATAAGCAGCGATGTAGCTGGGGAACGCAAATCCGGCGGAAACTGCCCGGGGGACATATTCAGGTTCACGCCGAGCCCCAGGATAACGAAGTTGATGCCATCGGTCTCGGCACTCATCTCGTTCAGCAAACCAGCTACCTTCTTGTTGCCGATCAATACATCATTGGGCCATTTGATTTCCGGTTTGAGTCCGGTAACCTGCTCGATAGCCCTGGCAACTGCAACGGCAGACAGAAAGGTCAGCTGTGGTGCCTCATAGGGTTTTACAGATGGGCGCAGAACAACAGAACAGTATAGGTTTACCCTCGGCGGAGATGACCAGACCCGCCCCAATCGTCCCTTGCCTCCACTTTGCGCTTCAGCGATGACCACCGTTCCTTCAGCTGCACCTTCCTCGGCCAAACGGAAGGCATGAGCATTGGTTGATACAGTTTCATCCAGGCAGACGAGATATTTGCCCATTAAATAGGTATTCAACTGGGCTGCAATCTCTTCGACGTTGAAGACATCGGGCGAAGAAACCAGTCGGTAACCGCGCGAGGGAATCGCATCCACCACATAACCAGCTTCGCGAAGCGCAGAGATATGTTTCCAGACGGCAGTACGGGTGACATTCAGTGAGCGGCTGATCTGCTCACCGGATACAAATCCGTTCTGTTCACGAAAGAGTCGCAGAATGGTGCCGGCTTTCTGGTGCATCTAACTACTCCTGCACGGCGTCATTGCTCAAACAGGGCTTCATGATTAATCCAGCAACATGGAAATATCCATAGCCCGCGGTGAATGGGTTAAAGCCCCCACTGAGATAATATCCACGCCGGTCTCGGCGATGGCACGCACGGTTTCCAGATTGACCCCGCCAGAAGCTTCCACCAGCGCTCGGCCGGCTATAATCGTCACTGCAGTGCGCATGTCGACCAAACCCATGTTATCCAGCATAATAATATCGGCCCCTGCGGCCAGAGCCTCGTCCACCTGCTCCAATGTTTCGGTCTCGATCTCTATCTTGAGGGTATGGGGAATGTAAGCACGGGCGCGACTGATCGCCTCGGCGATACCGCCAGCAGCGGCGATATGGTTTTCCTTGATGAGGATGCCATCGTAAAGTCCCGTACGGTGATTGATGCCCCCTCCCACCCTCACGGCATATTTTTCCAATTCCCGCAGACCGGGAGTAGTTTTACGGGTATCCACGATACGTGTCTTTGTACCCTGCACTGCGGCAACATAGCGTGATGTGAGCGTAGCAATGCCGCTTAAGCGTTGAAGCAGGTTGAGAGCAACCCGCTCCCCCATCAGCAGCTCAGCAGCGTTGCCCTGCATGGTGGCAAGAATAGCACCCTTCACCACATGCGCACCCTCTGGCAGACAAGCAGTAAACACAATGGCGGGACTAAGCCGTTGAAACACACGTTCAGCAACAAACAACCCGGCCTGCACCAGGTCTTCCTTGGCAATGAAGCGTGCAGAAGCAGCTCGTCTTCCTGGAACTACCGCCTGAGTGGTTATATCACCCGTGTGAATATCTTCTAGCAGTGCATGTTCTATTAAGCGGTCAAGACTAAGCATGGCGTACACCTGTAATAAGAAATTGAGCATTATATATCACAGATCTTGTTGGCGTATCAACCGCAAAACCCTGAAGTATGCTGTTTGAGAGCGTCGGCAACAATACAATTGACGCTGGGTAAGTCAGTATGTATAGTTATCTATTTAGAAATTCCGAACAACACGAGTAGAGGAGTGGTAGATATGCTGAGAAAAAGCTTTTTGTTCACCGTGGCACTTATGATGCTGCTAGCCGCAGTCGCAGCAGCCGTTGAGACAAAGGATATCCGTTTCACCTTTAAAGGTTCGGAGCCGGTCATCTTCAGCCACGAAAGTCACTTAAAGAAATATAATAATAACTGCAGGATGTGCCACGATGCCATCTTCAACCTGCGTAACCGCAAACATGTTACCATGGCGGAGATGGAAAAAACCAAATCCTGTGGCGCCTGCCACTCCGGAGTAAAGGCTTTTAGCGTAGCCACCGAGAAAGACTGCATCAAATGCCACAAAGGCAAGCCGGCTGAAATTTACTATCGCATCAAAGGTGTAGGCGAGGCCGCTTTCAGCCACGAAACCCATATTGCCAGAACAGGCGGAGCCTGCAAGAGCTGCCACAATGGCAATACCATCACTGGAAAGAAAAAAGCGATTTCCATGGATGAGATGGAGAAAGGCAAGACCTGCGGGGCCTGTCATAACGGCAAGATGGCCTTCACGGTAGCCTCCAATTGCGACCGATGCCATAAAGGATTCAAACCTAAGGACATTACCTATAAACTCAAAGGCACCACCCCGGCTACCTTCAGCCACTCATTCCATACACAGGCCTATTCATGCAAAGACTGCCACACCAAAACATTCCCTTACAAGAGTGTAAGCGGTAAGGCAACCATGGATGATATGATCAAAGGCGCATCCTGCGGCGCCTGCCACAACGGCAAGGATGCCTTCGCCTCAACCGGAGACTGCGACAAGTGTCACAAGGGCATGAAACCAGGTAAAATCACCTGGAAGACTTCGGGCGGCGAAGCCACCTTCAGCCATGAATTCCACCTGCAATCCTATAAATGCGCAGACTGTCACACCAAGGTCTTCCCCTTTAAAACCGGTGTCCTCAAGGCCAGTATGGGAGACATGGAAAATGGCAAGTCGTGTGGATTCTGCCACAACAAGGGCAAGGATGCTTTTTCCGTTCAGGATGAGTGCGGGAAATGCCATAAAATGTAGTCACGGACTGAAACAGTACAAAAAAGGCGTTCACCTTCCGGGTGAACGCCTTTTTTGCATATTGCTCAAGGGAAAAACATTCCACAATCAGACACTAGCTTTTACGATGATCAATCACATAGCGGCTGCCAATGGAATCCTTGGCCAGTTTTTTGAGTTCTGCCGCCACCTCAGCCACCTTGGCATAATGCTGAATATGAGTGGATTCCATTGGCACAACTCCAATTGAAACAGAAAGCAGGGGTATCTGTTCCCCTTCCCCCTTGCGATTGACGCCATAATAATAACCCCGTGCCTTGGTTTCCTCGTCAAACATATCCAGTACGATCTGATCAAAGTAAGTGATGATGGTCTGACAGACAGCCTCGGCCCGCTCACGCGGCAGGATGAACACAAAGTCATCACCGCCAATGTGTCCGCTAAACCCACCGCCGGAGTCCCTCACAGCATTGAACATGATGCGGGAAAGCATGCGCAGCACTTCGTCCCCATGGGAAAAACCATAGATATCATTATAGGGTTTAAAATGGTTGATATCCACATAGCAGACCGCCACGTTCTTGCCGATGGCATCTTCGATAGCCCGCTGAATGGAAGTATTTCCAGGGAGCCGCGAAAGCGGATTGTTGTCAAAAATACGTTTGATTCGGGAAAGTGACAGCGAGATCCGGCAGAACAATTCACTAAAATTGATCGGCAAGTGGATAAAATCGTCCAAGGGGCAGGCTTCCCACTCAAAAGAGTCACTATCGATAGCAGCAACCAGACCAATAATGGGAATAGCGCTAAAAAAACTGTCGCTCCGCAGGGTGGTGATAATATTGGTACAAGCCGCAGGATCGGAGGACAGGTCAAAAATCAGCAGATCAGGGGGATCAGAGTAGCAAGCGCCCAAGACACCATCAACACCTGACATGGTGGTGGCTTGATAGCCCTTGCTCTGTAGACGCAATTGAAGATGGAAGGCAAGCTGCGGATCAAACGAGATGACTGATATTCTAACTGGTTGGGACATCGGGTCCCTGCAATTCGAGGCTGAAGTTTTTGACCTCAACCAATTTGTCTTCAAGCTCCTCAACGACTTCGGCCAAAATCTGATCGTTGAGCTTGAGTACATCCCAAGCAATTTTCTGGATCTGCGGGACATAACAGTCACCGCTGTTACCAAAGCCGCTGGCCTTAATAAGCACATCTGCAATATGAACCACCGCGGTTTTAATGCGGTGATTTTCTGATTGCGCCACATTGTGATGGAATGCAATCGGTTCACTCAATTTATCCGGAAGAAACCAACTCTTGGCCAACCAACCACCAATTTCGGCATGGTCAGTGTCAATGACCTCGCGTTCGGCTTCCCACATGTACACCTGTTGATCGCGGATGGTGCGGCGAATCTGCGCTTCCGCCTCGCTGCACTTGAGACTGACAATGACTTTGCCAATGTCATGCAACAGTGCCGCAGTTGAGATCTCCTCACATTCCGGCAGTGCAAGCCGGCGGGCAATCAGATTGGCAGCCACACCTACACCCAGGGAGTGTTCCCACAACCCAACGCTGTTCTTCTCCATGATCTCGAAAATTGATGAGCTGAGCGCCAGACTCTTGACAACATTAACACCCAAGAGGATCATGGCGTTTGATATGGTTGAGACGCGGTAGAAGCCGTAGGAGGGTGAATTGGCCAACCTGAGGATACGAGCTGAAAGCACTTGATCAGAGGATACGATCTTGGCCATTTCCTGGACGGACGACTTGTCGTTCTCTGAGAGAGAATTCAGTTTATTAATAACACCGGGCAACGTAGGCAACGTCTTGGTGTCCATGATGATCTTCTTCAGTTCATTCCGCTTTTCGTCCACCGTCATCTCCCATTGATCGTTTCAGGTGTTCCGCATAGATGTCAAACAGCTTGGAAGTAAGAGGGTCAGAGCGAACCTTCTCGAAGCGTTTTTCAAGATCCAGCAACATATCGTCGAGCGAATGGTCACCGTCTGTCCAGACAGGATGTCCCTCCACATAAACCGCCTTGACATCAAGGTTGTCAAGGCGTGCTATAAGCGCAACGGTCAGTACTGTCTCCTTGCCACAGATGGGAATACCCATGGGACTGTCATTACGATAGACATCCCGGGCAAGCACCATTCCAGCCTCGGCAAGCATCAGAGGAATTTTTTGCATAGTTAAGACACCCTGAATTGCAAAAATAATGTGCTATATTGCTTAAAATAACTAATGAACTTTAGTGAAATTACATATAAAAGTCAATGCATTATTACAATTTGAGCTTATGCTTTCTTGCCTGCTTCGCAAAGGCAGCACAGCCATTTTTTTAAAATACTCCAACCTGAAGAAAGCCGTATTGAATCCAGGACGGGCTTTTAGCCTTCTATTAAGCGCCGTTTACCCTTGCCCACCAGCACGACACCGGTTGCGGCTTGCAGGACAATCTTCCTTCCGGCTCGGCCACCTACATCGCTGGCCACAATCGGAACCCCATATTCCTCCAGCAGTTGATAGGCCAGCAATACATTACGGTCTCCGATCAAAAAAATTTCATTGCCGGTCCCCATCAGGTTGGCACCGCCAAAAACCTTGGCAATAATGTTTTCCTGTCTGCAGCCCATTGCAAGCATTTTGGCCAAAAGCTTCTCAATGGCTATATTTCCAAACTTGGGCGTTGCCAGACCTTCCCCATTCCACAAAGGCAACATGTAATGATTTATGCCTCCCATGCGCTTGACTGAATCCCATAGGCAGACCGCCACGCATGACCCCAATATCGTGCTGATCTGATAGTTGCGCGGATCAGCAAAAATGGTGCCTGGAAAGAGAAAATGCTTCAATGTAATCTCTGAGTTATCCACAATAATCTATTTTTCACTCACATCATCAAAAACAAACAGATTGCCGCAGTCGGCAGACATGCTCTCGTCACCAGCGATTTCAACCGGCGGAAGCGCAACCGTAAAGAGGGCGCCCTTGCCCGGAATACTATGAACCGAAATTGTCCCCTGAAGCAGGTCAGCCAATGCCCTGGCTATACTGAGGCCCAAACCATGCCCTGGATGTGAACGCGTAGCCCCCATTTCCGCCTGAATGAAACGGTCAAAGATGCGTTTTTGATCTTCCTCAGCTATCCCCAAGCCACAGTCACGAACCGTTACAACCAGCTGTCCTTTCTCATCAATCTTCAGGGAAATGTTGACTATTCCTCCTGGATGGCTGAATTCCACCGCATTGGCAAGCAGGTTAGATACAATGGTCTGAAGCTTCTCGGCATCGGTAGCAAACATGATTTGTGCATCTGTCTGCGGCGACTCCAGTACGATACTCACTGATTTTCTGGCAGCACAATGGCAGAAAGAATCCATCACATCATTGACAACGGCAGTAATATTTACACTTACAATATGCGGGTCAAGATCACCCGCCTCCAGCTCTGCGGCCATGAAGATGTTGCGCAACTGAAAGTCCAGCTTAATAGCCTCGGAGCAGATCATGGATGCCAAGGGAGAGACATCCTCAGCGCTTTGCGCCAGCGCAACCAACTGACCACCCAGGCCAATGATGGAGTTAAGCGGATTGTTGATTTCGTTTCGAATATTGGACAGAAAATTACTCTTGAGGGATTCCGATTGCTGGAGCTTGCTATTCATCTCCAGCAGTTTTCTATTTACCACACTCAGGTCCGAGAACGCCTTACTGCTCTGAGAAAAGCGTGTGGTCAGCTCTTTGATCAATTCATCATCCGTTAAATTCACCGCATACCCCCTATTACTTGCAACCCGGCCCTTATAAACAGGAAAAGTGCGTTAATGCAGTTTATATTCTGCCGGAAAAACGCAGAATATATCTTCTAACTTACTAATCCTGCCTCGAATCCGACCTGCTCCGCCATACCATCAATTGTTTCACTGATCGGCCCTCGGTCCTTGACTGCAAAAACTTCAATGCCGGCCTTGGTCTCCAAAGGACAAACATACTCACAGATGCCGCAACCATTGCAGATTTCATCCACTACATAAGGTTCCTTGATCCTGCGACGCCTGCCATTCGGATCAATTAGCTCTACCTCCCTGGAGCGAATCGCCTTGTTCGGAATCGGGCAATGCTCCTCACAGACAATGCAATCGATCTTCTTGGCAAAGGGCAGACAGTGATTCTTATCTATTACTGCCTTGCCGATCACCTCACGCCGCTTGGTATCAACCGGCAGAGCGGATATCGCCCCGGTCGGACAGACCTGACCGCACAGCGTGCAGTTATACTCGCAATACCCCAACCGCGGGATGACCACCGGTGTATACAGCCCTTCAATACCGGCTTGGCAGGATGCCGGATACAGGGCGTTTTTCAAACAGACCTTCATGCACTCGCCACAACGGACACATTTTTCGAGAAAATCATCCTCGTTCCTGACACTGGGCGGTCGCAACATGCGTGACTGCTTTTCCGGCAGGCGAAAACGCGCCGGCACCGCCAGCAGAAGCCCAGCGGCAAAACTACCCAGCAGAACTCGCCGCTCCGGCAGCAACGGACCGGAAATCCTGTTTGCACCCATGGGACGAAAGGAGATGCGCTGGTGCGGGCAATGCAGTTGGCACTCCATGCAGAGGATACACTCGTCCTTGGCCAAAACATCCTGATCAAAACTGGTGGGACAAAGTTCGCGGCACTTCCCGCAATCAGCGCAAAGCCCTTTCGGTAGGCGACTAAACAGGGAGAAGCGCCCCAGCCATCCCAGCAGTGTCCCCAAAGGACACAGGTTACGGCACCAGTTGCGCTCCTCATAACGTTCCAAAAAGATGATGAACAGCAGGATCATGGACGACAGGAATGCCAGCGGATAAATTGTCTCACGGAAGGGCAGCAGATTGTCGTGCAGCAGATTGTAAGCCGGCGCAAGGGTGTCTCGGCGTTCGCCGAGCAGTCGATATAGGCCGACCCATCCTTCTCTGGCAGCCAGTCCGAGTAGCGGATAAAACAGGAAAGTCAGCGCCCGCAGCAGGATAGCCATGGGATCCAGCAAACCTGCCAGATTGAGGTTGACCAGAGAAGCAGACAAGATCGTCAGCAGCAACCAGTATTTAAGGTTTCCCTTGAGTGCTGCAATTGGCCCACGTTTGCGAATCCTGGTCGTCACCAGGTCAAGGAGCGTCCCAAGTGGGCAAATCCAGCCACAAAAGAAACGCCCCAGCAGCAACGTTGCCACAACCAACAAAACAGCCGGGAATAGAAGCCAGGTCCAGGATCTGACAGCCAGCAGATAACTGAACAGCACTAGCGGATCGGCCCTGAAAAAGGCGTTCACCGCCACATTGATCTCATCTCTGCCTCGGTATTCCGTCTGTATGAACAGTACCATAAACAACGCCAGGAAGAGGATCTGGGATATGCGGGCTGAGGTGAGCTTCATGAATACTTTTGAAAAAAACTCATCCGGTTACTTCTTTTCCGCTGGTGTGACCTGCGGAAGTTCAGCGGCATCTGAAGCTCCCTTGTTCTCCAGCTTGGGTGCAACAGGCTCCTGTGAATCTTTAGCGGGTTGCAGCACTTCCTTGGCAGCAGGCACTTCCTTAGGAGTTACTGCTTCTTTGGCAGCTGTCGGCTCTTTGAGAATAATGTTCTCCTTGGCCGGCTCTTTCAGCAAAGGTTGTGCTGCCTGAAGTTTCCCCTCTGCCTTCATTTTTTCGACCTGCTCCGTCAAACGAGCATTTTCTGCCTTGAGTTCTTCTATTTTGCGGGTAAGTTCTGCGTTCCCAACCTTGAGCTTATCGGATTGCCCTCGCTCAGCCATGAGCAACTCAACCTGCGTGGCAAGCAGAGCCTTTTCCGACTTGATGACCTCCAACTCCTTGGAGATAATCGGCAACTTGGCAGCATCTGCCTTTAGCTTATCGATCTCTGCTTTACGATCCTCAAAGACCTTGACTTTGGCTTTGACTTCGGCCAGCTGCTTACCCAGTGCTTCGAACTCAACCTCGACTCGTGCCTTCTCGATCCTGGAGCTTCCAAGAGAAATTGCTAGTTCAGCCAAGCCTGCATAATGTTTGATATCCAATTCCGCCTCTGGCTTGACGTCGCCGAACCCAAACAGTTGCCGACCCTTTTCGTAGGCATCTTCGGCCTTCTTGAGTGAGGCGCGAGCCAGCTCCACATCGGCAGCAACGGCCTTGTTTTCCCCTGCCCTGGCCACAAATCCATCGATAGCGCCACGGGTAGCATCGATCAGCGAAAGCGTCTTGCTTTTCTCAGCTGCGTCAACGCCATAGGCGGTCATAAGCACAAACATAAATGCCATGATCATTATATTGCGCATGTCAGTTCTCCTCTCCCTGGCGATAGCGCTCAAGCTGCGCTTCCAGTTTCTTCAACTCCGACCGTCTTACGGCCACTTGCTCCGAAAGATCCTTCTCCGCACCCTTGGCGTCAGCAACCTTGAGTTGAAGGTCGGCCAGCTCGGCTTTCTGCAGGGCCTCTTTTTCGTTGCCGGCCGTTATCGCTGCCTGAGCAGCAGTGATTGTAGCCTGTGCCACATCCAGCAAGTCCTTGGCATATTCCGCGGATTTTCCCTTAGCCATTGTGGCAGCTATATCTCCCAGTTGGCGAATGCGCTCCGCCGTTTCGCGGGATACCCCGGCGCCCAAGGCAGTACCGGACCACAGCATGGACAGCACCACTATTCCTGATATGTATCGATACATTGTAACCCTCCTTGCCTGCAAATATTTTTCAACAGCCAGCTAAACCTGGACCTGACAAACTTGCCAATAACTTTAAGAACTTAGCATCTAACGCGCTAAACCCTCACGACCTTGATCCGCTCAAGATACATTTCCCCCAATCCACGCTTATAGGCAGCCACCGTAACCGGAATGTCGGCTGGCTTGAGCCCGAACAGGGTAGTGGCAAAGGCGTCTGCTGCCACAATATCGGCCGAGGCAATCACCTTGTGGAGGATCTTTACGTCAGCTATGTTGCCCCCTTGCGGACCGTGAGCGGTCAGGATGCGGGTGGCATCGATCACGGTCAGATGGCTCTTCAGATGGGCGTTGATGTCGGCCAGAGCTACATCGATACTGCGATGGATGTAACCCCGGTTGCCGCCCATCACACCCATGATGTTCTTGAGTCCCAAAGTGAGCCTGGATAGTCCATGATGCTTGGCCACCGGCACATTGATAAAGACATTGGCCGAGAGCGCTTCGTCGTACAACTCCCATTCCTTGAGAAACCGGCCGTTTAAAGACACTTTTTTAAAGCGTTCCTGCTCGATCTGTTTGCACTCCACACCCTTCATCCCCTTGAGGGCGCCCTCAATACCGCTATTTACATAACAACGCCGCGCATCGTTGCAGGTACGGTCAAAGACCTTGACCTTCTTCGCACCGGCCGCCAGACACTCCTCCACCACTGCCCTTACAACCAGGGGATGGGTATTTGCCGCCAACTCCGAAGAACGGTCCCAACCCATATTGGGCTTGACCACAACCACGTCTCCGGGCTTGACATACTTGCGCATCCCGCCGATGGCATTAATTGCCCTTTTGGTGATGGCCGCATAATCTGCCCCCTCGGCGACCACAACCAACGATCTTTCTTTGGCGGCCAAAACCTCTTTGATCAGAACCGGCGCCAAAAGCGAAGTAACGCCGGCTGCTTTAAGAAACGATCGTCTGTCCATGATGTGCCCTCCAGTAGCTGTGGAGTGATGACGCGATTATGGCATTGTACGCCACCATGACATTTTTTCAAGTATACAAAAGCCCCGCGGACCTTCAGGCCTGCGGGGCTTTTGTATTGACTATCGGACGTCCAGCTTACTTCAGCACAAATGCAACCCGGGCATCGGCCATGAATCCAGAGGCCTGATTGGCAGTAAACACCTTCACCGCTGTATCATCAGAAACCTGCAGGTCTGACGGGCTGACCGTACCCGAGGCCTTGACCACCAACGGGTTTTTCACGCCGCGCTTGCCCAGTGCAGCCTTGGCCTTATCCACACTGTTGGTGTACTCACCGCATCCCTGCTCAACAAGCACCTTTTGGCTGATCTTGGCCGGATCATAAAGGACATCCCCCTTGGGATTGAAGATACGGTTGATCAGGGCCGGACGGAAGCTGTAGTCTGTTGCATCGATAATCAGACCGTCATATGCCTGGACAGCAGCCACCGGTGGCGGAACGTCGGCCGGCGGGGTGTAGGCCGGTTTATCCAACTCCTGCTTAACCTTGGGTTCAGTAAGTATCTTTTCATACATAAGGGCGGCAAAGCTCTTGGGGCCACTCATGCCGACCTTGATAATTACCAGGGCGGTTTCTTCCTGAGAGCTCCAGTCCTCCATCACAACCTGTGTCCCTTTGATAAAACCGGTAACAGCGGTCTTGATCGCATCAGACACCAGCTCTGAATCCTTGACAGTAGTTTCACTGACGATGGCCACCCCTTCCAGCATCTCAGCCAGTCGCCGTTGGGCAACGACCTTGGCTGCTGTTTTGGCTGTCAAACGTCGCTGCCCCCCCGTGGTCCCTTTCTTTGGCACCCCTTCACCAACTACCAGAATTGCATCCTGGCTAAAGGCCTGATCAACGGTTGCGGTAATGGTCATCTTGTTGTCATTCAGATACTTGCGGGCCTTCTGGAAACGATTGTCAATCTCGTCACCAAAAGCCATGCTGGAGATGCCCATCATTGCGACCACTGCCAACAAAATTCTGATTTTCATGTTTGATCCCCCCTGTTGTCTTTAATTTAATGAATATTAATACGCTGCTGCAGCATACGCACGGCCAGGATTGCCTCAGCTCCGTCAACCGGATCGCTGATGCGGAATTCACCCGAAAGCTCACCTTCCATAATGCCCCGGGTGGTCATATTGAGTACGGCGTTATAGAACGGCGAGGTAGGCTTGACATCCGGAAATGGAGAACGATCTTGTCCAAAGAAGGCGGTGGCCAGTTTCTCATCACCGGTCAACTTCATCAGCACATCCTCCAGAATAAAGGCCATTTCGCCCCGCGCCACCTTATCGTCGGCCTTGAAGAGATATGCTTTGGTGATTTCGTCAAACTTGGGTTCCAGTCCCCGGACTTTCCACTTCATGACCGTCAGAATCTCATCCTTGAAGTGGTGATTCAAGACATCCGCCGGCGTGAATTCAGGCTGCAACTTGTCCAGCTGAGATTTCACCGGAATGCGGCCGGCAAAAAGCTTATCCAGCTTCATCTCGTCGATCAACAGGGCCGCCAGGTCCCCACGCCCAACATTCTCCTTGACGGCGATCTTCTTGCCTACATCTCCTACGGTTAGACCACCCATGGCGCGAACGATCTTGGTGGTCTTCTTCCAGGCCCGGTCAGCCGCCTCATTCCATTTGCCGTCCTTGCGTGCCCCCAGAGTATCTCGGAACTTATCCTCGGCCTTGCGGAACTCATAGGCGTCCAGATATGCCAACCCGATGAAATATGTAGCAGCTTCCCTGCCCTGGTAATAATCCAGCAACCTTTCGTCAATCTTCTGGTTCATGGCTTCCTTGTAGGCATCTTCTGCCTGGTCCAGCCACTTATTTCCCTTGATCATGCTGTGGGCCCTTATGGCAGCAACGTAGTACTCAAAACGATCATTGTCTGTTTCGGCTGTCTTTCGGCCTTTTTCAAGACTCTCCAACGCCCGTTCGATTTCAACAGTTTTAAAGCCCGAGTCACCATTGGTGCGGGCTTTCATGGCGTAAACCACAGCCCGGCCGGAGTTGGCCGCTGAGAATTGTTCATCACAGTAGAGCGCACGATCGAACTTTTCCTTTGCCAGATCAACCTTTAGCGCTTCCAGCGCCTCCATTCCACGCAGGTAATGGTGGCGGGGATTGTCCTCAGGCGATGTACAGCGAACCGGCGGCGTAGAACAACCAACAAGGGCCACAAGCACAGACAGAACGACCAGAATCCAGATCTTTCTCATAAAGCCTCTCCTTTGCATGTCATATCCATCCATAGTGAAGCGGTGGCATGAAAGCCGTAATTCTAAAAAACGCTCACATAATAATCGTTAAAGATTTTTTTGTAAACAGAGTCTTGTGCTTATCATTGCTCAATATCCATGACCGTCATCGCTGTTGCCGCCAGGGCGCAGCCACCTAGAAGTCCGGCATCGTCTCCCAACTCACCTTTTAAGATCAAGAGATCTGCGGCAATCTGGGGAAAGCAACGTTGTCTTAATTCAACGCTAAGTGCAGGCAACAACAGATCAAAACTGGCGGCAACCCCCCCTCCAATGATAACTGCTTCCAAGTCCAGGGTATTAACTAATGATGCCAAGGCATTGCCCAGCCATCGTCCCATGCGCTGAAAAGCCTCCAGCGCACCCAATTCCCCCTGTTGAGCCAGACTGGCAACTACGGCAGCATCCAGACGGTCACCCCACTTATTCAACAGCTCCAACGGCAGCAATTCCTGGGCAGTGCGGACAAGCGCCCCGGCAGAGACATATTGTTCAAGACATCCACGGTTACCACACGGACAAGGATGACCTTCCGGTTCCACCGTCACATGGCCGAACTCGGCCGCAAAGCCACCTGCCCCGGTCCACAACCGGCCGTCCAGAATCAAACCGCTCCCCAATCCGGTACCAATGGTAATTACAATATAAGACGAGAAGCGCCTTCCGGCCCCAAAGGCCTGTTCACCAAGGGCAATCAAGTTTGCATCATTGCCGCAGGCCGATGGATAACCAGTTTCTTCATTCAGGAAATTTGTAAGGTTAAAACCGTCCAGAGCGCGCATATTGACAGATGAATGAATGAGGCCATCCTTACCAATCAATCCCGGCACACCTACACCGATTCCCTTTATGCACCCACCACGCGACTCAGCAAATTTACGCAATTCATTAATGCCTGCCAGAAGACGCTCACAAAAGCCGGCGCGACCACCTTTGATACCACTTATGGTGCGGTTGCGGTAAACAATAACCCCCGAAGCGTTTACAAGAGCGAAACGCAGGTTGGTACCACCTATATCTATGCCTATAAAAAAATGTTCCACTTTATTTCATCCTTGTTTCTTGATCTCTAGAATTGCAGCTAAACGGTCATAAGACTCCATCAAACCATCAGGAATAACCCGCACATCCCCGACAACCGACATAAAGTTTGTATCACCGTTCCATCGCGGTACAATATGTATATGGAGATGTTCCTCGACCCCGGCCCCCGCTGCTTTACCTAGGTTAATACCGATATTGAGTCCATCAGGGGAGACCACTTCATGAAGCAGATTGCATGACTTTCGCACTGCATGCATTAAATTCAATAATTCAAGGTCATTCAAATCATTCATCTCTGCGGTATGACGCAGTGGTGACACCATCAAGTGGCCACAGGTGTATGGGTAGCGGTTAAGCATGATCAGTGTGTATTCACTCCTGGCAAGCACCAAACGTTCACGGTCATTATCACCCTCGGCAGCCAGGCAAAAGATACAACCTGGTTCATGGGTTGTATTGGATACATAGGTCATACGCCAGGGTGCCCAAATCCTTTCCATTGCTACCCTCCACTTCGGTAAGTTGAAATCAATTGTCGTGTTTATCGAAGACAAATAATCTTGTTAACACACTTTATTATATAAACAGAATTCGGCTGGATTGTAACAGCCCATCCGCAAGAGGCAAGCGCAATTTTTACAAGAATAAAATATTTTTTTATTCCTTCTATTAAGCTCTTGACATCATGTGGTATGCAGACTATCGTTTCACTTTTAATAAAATTTACCACCTTCACACGGGTAAAAAAACCCTGTTTTTTAATTTAACTGAACTCGGAGGTCGTAATGGCAAAGTTCAAGGATTCACTTGAGTATCACTCCAGCGGCAGAAAAGGCAAAATCGAGGTAATCTCCACCAAACCTTGCCAGACAGCCGCTGATCTGTCGCTGGCTTATTCTCCCGGCGTGGCCGAACCCTGCCTGGCGATCCAGAAGAACCCCGAGGATGCCTACAAGTACACCGCCAAGGGCAACCTGGTGGCGGTCGTC
>Ga0209212_1003356_pt1 | contig 21272 bp, 15 predicted proteins | sample RifGroC2_FD_183996 | JGI IMG/M metagenome (GOLD analysis project Ga0209212, IMG submission 183996) | Groundwater microbial communities from Rifle, Colorado, USA - Groundwater C2 (SPAdes) (version 2) | ecosystem: Environmental > Aquatic > Deep subsurface > Groundwater | place: Rifle, Colorado... | reverse complement strand
CGTCAGGCTTTCGCCCATTGCGCAAAATTCCCCACTGCTGCCTCCCGTAGGAGTCTGGACCGTGTCTCAGTTCCAGTGTGGCTGATCATCCTCTCAGACCAGCTAACCATCGTAGCCTTGGTAGGCCATTACCCTACCAACTAGCTAATGGTACGCAGACTCATCTGACGACAGAAGGCCCGAAGGTCCCCCCCTTTTCCCGCAGAATCCAAAGACTCCGTGGGCTTATCCGGTATTAGCACCTCTTTCGAAGTGTTATCCCAGATCGTCAGGCAGATTATCTACGCGTTACTCACCCGTGCGCCACTAAATTGAAGTGCAAGCACCTCAATTCCGTTCGACTTGCATGTGTTAGGCACGCCGCCAGCGTTCGTTCTGAGCCAGGATCAAACTCTCCAGTTTATAATGAAAGTCTGATAACTTAATCTCAAAAATTTACTTCTGGCAAAAATTTACAAATCACTTAATCAACTGCTATTCGGTTTTCAAAGACCAGCGTCGCTGCCGAACAAACTCGGCGTTGCAACCAGACGGACAACATACTCAAGTCGGTTTCGATTGTCAACATCTTTTTTCAGAGGCGACAATCTTTTTTTCGAACCGGCTTTTTTCAAAAGAGCATCCCCGCCGGACAAATCTGCTGTCTCAAAAGGGACTCGCTTTCTATCACATCACTTTTAATCCTGTCAAAAGAAAAATGCACATAATCGAAAATAAATTCGAATCAGCTATTCAGTTTCTTCAAAAACCTCGTAAAAACCGTGTGTTCCAAGCTTGTGTACTTTCATGATATTTGTCGAGCCGCGCGTTTCAAGAATACCCATGGTTATAACAATCAGATCACCATTTCTGAAACCTGTCGTAAACAACTTCTTTTCTACTTCGGAAATCTGCTGGTCGGTATGCTCCATAATGCCTACATCAGTGCATTGCACTCCCCAAAATATCGAAAGACGCCTCCTGATTTCCTGAGATGCGGTAAATGCGATAATTGGAGTAGCTGGACGAAATGCTGATATCAGGGCAGCAGTGCTTCCTGACCTGCTGAATACAACTATTGCTTTAGCATTGAGGGAGGCAGCCGTGCGACATGAAGACTCGGCGATTGCTTGTGCCACTGTCGAAACCGCGCTGTTCGGCATCCTGGTGTAAAGAAAATCCGTATTCTCCACGTCTTTGGCAATGCGAGCCATCGTCTCCACCGACTCTACAGGATAATCCCCAGAAGCGGTTTCCGCCGAAAGCATGATGGCATCTGTGCCGTCAATTATCGCATTCGCAACATCCGAAGTTTCAGCCCTGGTTGGCCGCGGGTTCCGTATCATCGAATCCAGCATCTGCGTCGCAGTTATGACCGGTTTCCCGGCCCTGTTGCAGGCCTGAATAATTTTCTTCTGATAAATCGGCACTTTCTCCGGTTCAATTTCGACGCCCAGATCACCTCGCGCCACCATAACCGCATCAGTCACTTCAAGAATTTTTTTGAAATTGCGGAGCGCCTCCGGCTTCTCAATTTTGGCAATGACCGGCGTATCCTTACCCTTAGACGCAATGATCTGTTTGATCTCTTCAATATCTTCAGCGGTACGCACAAATGAGAGAGCAATAAAATCAACGCCGGCCTCAAGCGCAAAATCAAGGTCGATCAAATCTTTTTTCGTAAGACAGGGTGCCGAAACATTCACCCCCGGAAGATTTATCCCCTTGTTGTTTTTGAGCAGGCCTCCTGAAACAACCAGGCAACGGACCCGTTCTCCTTCAGTCGCGAGGACCTTCAGCTCCAGTAAGCCGTCATCAAGAAGGATCCTCGACCCGTGATGGACATCGTACGGCAGAGAACGGTAGATCGTCGGGATAACGCCATCACAGCCGAGTACGTCATCGGTGGTAATAACCACCTCTTGACCCTTGATAAGCACCATCCCCTCTCCAGCCATTTTTCCCGTCCGGATCTTCGGACCCTGAAGATCGCCAAGAATGCCGGCCTGACGCCCCAGTGTGTCAGATACCTGCCGGATAATGCGAATCAGTTCGAGTTTCTGGGAGTTTTCACCATGGGAAAAATTCAGCCGGAATATATCGACACCGGCCTTCATCAACTTGCGAATCATTTCCGGTGAGGAGCTCACGGGACCAACAGTTGCCACGATCTTAGTTTTGCGGGTATTTTTTGGCATTACTGCTCCTTCAATCATCAGTGGTTTACTTTTACATAATTCAACGTACCACCCGCCAGAAGCTCATGGCGCTGTCGCTCTGAAACATCGAGCAGTGTAGTAACTTCTCTGCCATTAACAATCACCGGAATTTCACGAACCCCGCTTTCAACCAGTTTCCGGACATTGGGGAATAAAATGGTATCCCCCTGTTTGAAGAGATCTATATCCGCAGGATTTTTAAACACAAGCGGCAGTATGCCAAAGTTCACCAGATTGGCCTTATGAATACGAGCAAAGCTTTTGACTATCTTGGCACGAATCCCCAGATAGCGGGGTGCAATGGCGGCATGCTCACGCGAAGAACCCTGCCCGTAGTTTTCGCCGGCAACGACAATACCGTTCCCAGTGGCCTGGGCACGAGCCGGAAAGTCAGAATCTACCTGTTCGAAGACATGCTCGCTTATAGCCGGAATATTGCTGCGCAGCGGCAGAACCTTGTTACCGGCAGGCATGATATGGTCAGTCGTTATATTGTCGCCAAGCGTTATGACTACACCTGCCTGCAAGGTATCCGGCAGCGCCTCAAAATCGGGGAGCGCGACTATATTGGGACCGGTTTTTATCTCGACTTCAGAGCTGTCTTCCAACGGGAAAATGATGCTGGAGTCGTCCAGAAGATACTTTTCCGGATTTTGCACTGCGGGGTATGACCCGGTTTCCCCCAATGTACGAGGATCGGTGATAACACCATGGATGCCCGACGCTGCCGCCGTTTCCGGCGAGCAGAGATACACTTTATCGCCCTTGGTGCCGCTTCGGCCCGGAAAGTTGCGCGGAAAGGTACGCAGACTTACCTGATCAGTTCCCGGCGCCTGCCCCATACCGATACACCCCAGACAGCCTGACTGGTGAATACTGACACCAGCCATCAACAACATTAATACGCCGCCGTCCTGGGCAACATTCTCCAGAGCCTGGCGGCTGCCCGGATTAACATGGAAATGGACTCCCGGAGCAACACGGTTACCCTCCATCATCCGGCAGACGGTCATCAGATCCCGGTATGACGAGTTCACGGAACTCCCCACGATTACCTGGTCAACTTTTGTTCCTGCCACCTCGCGAACCGGAACGACATTATCGGGAGAAGAAGGGCAGGCTATCAGCGGTTCGATCGTGGAGAGATCAATTTCATCATATTCGTCGTAGTCAGCCCCTTCATCTGCCGCCAGTTCCTGCCAGCTTTCACCCCTCCCCTGAGATGTAAGGAACTCTCTTGTCCGCTCATCCGAAGGAAAAATGGACGAGGTGGCACCAAGTTCGGCCCCCATGTTGCCAATGGTCGCACGATCCGTAGCGGAAAGAGTAAGCACTCCGGGCCCGTAATATTCGATGACCTTACCCACGCCACCTTTGACCGTGTGGCGTCGCAACATCTCAAGAATGACATCTTTACCCGAAACCCAGTCCGGAAGCTTTCCGGTAAGTTTGACACCCATAACTTTCGGGCAGGGAAGATTGAACGGATGCCCGGCCATAGCCAGGGCTACATCCAGGCCACCGGCGCCGATTGCCAGAACCGTCAACCCGGCAGCCGTCGGAGAATGGGAGTCCGCTCCCAAAAGAATGGTACCGGGAACCCCGAAGCGCTCCAGATGCACCTGATGTGAAACCCCGTTGCCCGGTTTGGAAAGATGCACACCGAACTTCATTGCCGCAGACGTCAGGAACACATGATCATCAGCATTCTTGTAATCGGTCTGGAGTAGATTATGATCGATATACTGGGCCGCCAGGCCGACCTTCACGCGCGGCAACCCCATGGCAATAAACTCCAGCATCGCCATCGTGCCGGTGGCATCCTGCAGCAAGGTATGGTCGATTTTAACCGAAATTTCTGTTCCCGGAGTCAGTGTTCCTTCAACGAGATGTGACTCCAGAATTTTCGTAGTAAGATTTTTTTTCATGCCTGCCACCACCCTTCTCTTTTTTCTCAGTATACACCTTTTCAAGAGCTCAGGCGTGGATTGCCTCTTTGTGCACATCCAGTGCCGCCTCACGGATAGCCTCCGGGAGCGTTGGGTGGGCATGGCAAATCAGGGCAATATCCCGGGCCGTACCGCCAAAACTCATGACAGTTACGGCCTCGGAAATCAGGTCAGATGCCCGGGGACCGACAATATGGACACCCAGCACCCGGTCGCTTTCCAGATGAGCAAGAATCTTGACAAAACCTTCCGTCTCATCCATGCAGCGCGCCCTACCAAGGGCGGCAAAATCAAACCTGCCACTGCGATAGGGTACGCCTGCGGCTTTAAGCTGTTCCTCCGTGGCACCGACACAGGAGGCTTCCGGCCAGGTATAGACGGCTCCCGGAATATATTCGTATTCCACTTTGGTCGCCATACCAGCCATCCGCTCGACGCAGGCAACGCCTTCTTCCGATGCTTTGTGCGCCAGCATGGGGCCAGCAACAAGATCACCGATGGCAAAGATCCCCGCCACCGACGATTGATAGGAATCATCAACGGTCACCCTTCCCGATTCATCCAACGCAACACCAAGCGCCTCCAGCCCGAGCCCCCCTGTCAACGGACGGCGACCGACAGCCACCAGCACCTTGTCGCAATCGACCTCTTCACTACCGGTACCGGAGTTAAACTGAACGATAGCCTTGGCACCGATCCGCCGGACGCCGGTAATACGTGTACTCAACTTGAACAGGATGCCCTGCTTGCGCAGTGAACGATACAGCGTATCGGCAATCTGCCGGTCCATATTCGGCAAAACCTGCGGCAGCATCTCCATCACGGTCACCTGAGCACCCAACCGGCGCCAGACTGAGCCAAGCTCAAGTCCGATAAAGCCGCCGCCGGCAACAACGAGGTGTTCCGGCACCTGGTCAAAGGAGAGCGCCTCGCGGGCCGAAACAACGACATGGCCATCAAAGGGGATACCCGGCAGAGGAGACGCATCGCTGCCGGTCGCAAGAAGAACCTTGGGGGCGGTAAGAATAACAGTTGATTGAGGTACCGGCTCCAGAAGGCTTTGCTGGCCGCTTGATACGGGTGGAGGAACAGCCAGGTCAACTTCGACCTGATGTTGGCCGGCAGCGGTGAGCCCCTTGAGAGTTGCGGTTCCGTGAAGGCGCTCGATTTCATTTTTCTTGAACAGATACGAAATGCCGTCGGTCAGCTTCTTGACCACGTCTTCCTTACGCAGCATCATGGTATCCAGATCCAGGAATGGAGGATCAATCGCTATGCCATGGGGAGCAAATCTGTCCCGTGCCATGGCAAACAGCTCACTGGAATCAAGCAAAGCCTTACTGGGGATACACCCTTCGTTCAGACAGACTCCTCCGGCTGCAGCACGTTTTTCTACTACGGCAACCTTCATGCCGAGCTGGGAAGCGCGGATGGCAGCCACATAACCACCAGGACCGGCGCCGATAACGATTAAATCGAATGTTGCTTCAGACATATCCCCCCCATTTCACTCATTCACTCATTCACTCATTCACCCTTCCAACAGCAGCTCTTCCGGCTCTTCAATGTACTCCTTGATCTTTTTCAGGAACCCGACCGCCTCGCGACCATCGATAATACGGTGATCGTAGGAGAGCGCCAGATACATCATCGGACGGATGACAATCTGGCCGTCACGCACCACCGGACGGTCCTGAATGGCATGCATCCCCAACACGGCGCTCTGGGGCGGATTAAGGATCGGCGTGGAGAGCATGGATCCGTACACGCCGCCGTTGCTGATGGTAAAGGTGCCTCCCTCCAGATCCGAGATGTTCAGCTGATTGGATTTTATCTTCTCCACAAATGCGGAAATGGCCTGATCAATCTCGTAGAGCTTGAACCGGTCGGCATTACGTACAACCGGCACAACCAAACCTTTGTCGCCGCCGATTGCAATACCGATGTCGTAATAGTGATGGTACACAATATCGTCTCCATCGATACTGGCATTCACCTGCGGAAACTCCCTGAGAGCCTCAATGCACGCCTTGACGAAAAAGGGCATAAAACCGAGGGCTATGCCGTGACGCTGCAGAAAATGCTCATGATAGGTACTGCGGAGCGACTTGACGTGAGACAAATCAGCCTCGTTAAAGGTAGTCAGCATGGCGGTCTGCTGCCGGGCCGCCACTAGACGCTCGGCAACCCGTTTCCGCAATGGAGACATCGGCCGGCGCTCTTCCCTGCCGGATGAATAGACCGGGGTCTGCTCCGTATGGACGGATAGCGGCTGAACCGGCGGCACGTCAGGAACAAGAACATTAGCAGGCTGAATGTCAGTCGGTGGAGCCTCTACAGAAGGTACGACAGGATGTTCAGGAGCAGACAGAGCCGGCTCGACAGGGACGGCAGGGCGGGAGGATGGCGGCATTTTTGATTTTTCTTCAATACGTGAGAACAGGTCATCCAGCGTGATTCGCCCGCCTTTACCACTTCCCTCTATTTCATCCGGAGTAATATTGTGTTCACGCATTTCACGGCGCAGCGATGGCGAGGATGACGGCACGGCCAGTTTTTCGGCCAGTCCTGGCGTAGCAGTAGCAGCAGACACTTCTGGAGCTGCTGTCGATTCATCGATCACACCGATGACCGCCCCGACCGCAACAGTAGCCCCTTCGGCTACCGAGATGGTAAGCAGTCCGGCCACATCGGCGTTCAGATCAAGCGTAATCTTGTCGGTTTCAATTTCACACAGCGGCTCGTCTCGCTTGACAATGTCACCGTTTTTTTTGAACCATTTGGCCAGCAACGCTTCTCGAACCGATTCACCGACTTCAGGTATTTTTATATCCATCACTATTTCTCCATATTTTGGGTGAATACCTACCGTTTTTGCAGCCGAGGCAATTTTAACGTAATTTTTTCAATTCTCCAGCAAAAACAAAGGGCGACCAAAATTGGCCGCCCTTATTACTTCATTCCCGTATCCCTACGCCTGCCCCTGCAAAAACTCCCTGCCAAAGGGGGACATCTGCCGCAAGCGGGCAATGATCGGGGGTGTTTCCCGGATCACCGTATCAATCTCCGCATCGGTAGTAAAGCGGGAGAGTGAAAAGCGGATCGACCCGTGGGCGCAGGTAAACGGCACACCCATGGCACGCAGAACATGGGAAGGTTCCAGCGACCCGGAAGTGCAGGCGCTCCCTGACGAGGCACAGATACCAAACTCAGACAGCAACAGTAAAATGGCCTCACCCTCGACAAATTCGAATGCTATGGAGGTGGTGTTAGGCAGCCGCTCGGCACCGTCGCCATTGATGCGGGCATGCGGAATCGCTGTCATCAGGGCATCCTGCAAGCGGTCGCGCATCGCCTTAACGACCGTGTTTTCCGCTTCCATATACTGACCGGCCAGCTGACAGGCCTTGCCGAGGGCAATAATCGCAGCGGCGTTTTCGGTACCGGCCCGCCGGCTTTTTTCCTGGTGGCCACCCACCAGAAACGGACGGAACGGGGTGCCGCGGCGCACGTACAGCACGCCGATCCCCTTGGGGGCATGCAATTTGTGGCCGGACAAAGAGAGCATGTCGATACTTGAGGCAGCCATGTTGATCGGAATTTTTCCGATGGCCTGTACAGCATCACTGTGGAACAGAGCACCCTTGGCCTTGGCCAGGGCAGCAGCCTCTTCCACCGGGAAGATGACGCCGGTCTCGTTGTTGGCCCACATGAGCGAGACAATCGCCGTATCGGTATCAATGGCGGCTTTCAACTCCTCCATGTCCAGACGGCCAGCCTCATCAACGCCGATTTCCGTCACCCGGTATCCCCTCTGGGTCAGGTTGCGGCACTGGGTCAGAACGGCTGGGTGCTCGACGCGGGAGGTGATGATGTGACGTTTTTCGGGAAATACTTCCAGCGCCGAACGGATGGCGGCATTGTCGCTCTCGGTGCCGCAGGCGGTAAAGATGATTTCATCGGGAGCAGCGCCCAGCAACTCCGCCACACGCGCCCGCGCTTCGGTCACCTTGCTCTGCACCTGGCCACCAAAGAAGTGCATCGAACTGGGGTTACCGTACAGTTCGCAGAAATAAGGACGCATCTCCTCAAAAACCGCTTCATCCACCTTAGTGGTGGCATTATTGTCAAGATAGATCTCTTTCATTGAGAGACCTCCTCGACGACGATATCCTCGGCGACCAGATCGCGCAGCTTGGCTTCAACCATGCGGGCCGTATTGCCGGAGGAGGCACAACCGGCACACGCCTTGCGGAAGGCGACCTGCACCTTGGCGCCGTCAATATCGATCAGTTCCAGATCACCGCCATCAGCCCAGAGCAGCGGACGGATGTCGCGTTCCAGCACTTCCTGGATCAGCTGCATCTTTTTCATGTTGGAAAGTTTTTCAGGACGTTTGCGCGGTTGCACATCGTCATCGCCCAGAACCTTGGCAATCAAGTCCTGAATCTTGGGAATACAGCCGCCGCAGGCACCGCCCGCTTTGGTGAAATTGGTCACCTGCTCGACCGTCGTCAGCCGGTTGGTTTCGATAACTTTTTTGAGGAACGCATCGGTAATACCGAAACATTTGCAGACGATCTCACCCTCATAGTCGGGATAAGCGGGACCATGGTCATGCTCGCCGTCATGCTGGGGAATCTCCATGCCACGATATTTGAAAATGGCTACTTCCAGTGCCTCCTGCCCCATAACGGAGCAGTGCATCTTCTCTTCCGGCAGACCGCCCAGAAAATCGGCAATATCCTGGTTGCTGACGGCCAGCGCTTCATCAAGCGTTTTGCCCTTGACCATCTCGGTCAACGCTGAAGAAGAGGCAATGGCGCTGGCGCAGCCAAAGGTCTGGAACTTGGCATCAACGATTTTGTCTTTGTTGTCATCCAGCTTGAGGTAGAGTTTGAGCGCATCGCCACACGCCAGGCTGCCGACTTCACCGACAGCATCAGCATCCGGTATATCCCCCACGTTGCGAGGGTTCAAAAAATGGTCCTTAACTATAGGCGTATAATCCCACATGGTGTAACTCCTTCTAAAATTGTTTTTGAATTCAGCTCAGCCCGGAAAAACAGGATAAGCGCGTTTACGAAGATATTTTCTGCCAGAAAAAACAAAAAATCTCTTCTAACTTGCTAAGATAAAATTCCGGCCGGCGGCCATCACTTCGGCAAGACGGGCTTCGCTGCTAGCCTCACCATACAACCGCACAACCGGTTCGGTGCCCGACTTGCGGAACAGCATCCAGCTGCCGTCCGCAAGCAGCAGTTTGGTCCCGTCAACTCTGACAACATCAGTTACCTTCGTCCCGGCGACCTCGACGGGAAGCGAAGTAATCTTGTTAGTATAAGCTTTTTCCAGCTCCGGCGACAACTTGAGATTATCACGGCGGGTAATAAAGCGTCCTACTTCGCCATACAGCCGCTCCAGCAGTTCGCGTACGGTTTTCCCTTCACGGGCCACCATTTCTGCCACCAGGAAACAGGCCAGAATACCATCCTTCTCCGGCACGTGCCCCTTGATAGTCAGGCCGGCGCTCTCTTCGCCGCCGATAACCAGCTTGTCCTGGCTGATCAGCTCGCCGATGTATTTGAAACCAACCGGCGTCTCATACACCGGCACGCCATGCTTCTTCGCCACGGCATCGATCAGGTGCGAGGTCGCCACGCTGCGGGCCACGCCCCCCTCCAGCTTGCGCACCCGGATCAGGTAATCCAGCAGCAGGGCGATGATATAATTCGGCTCGATGTAGCTGCCGTCAGCATCCAGGATACCGAAGCGGTCGGCATCACCATCCGTGGCAAGGCCGAGCTTGATATCGGGATCGTTCTTGACCAGCGAGATAAAATCAGGGATGTGCGCTTCGGACGGCTCTGGCGGATGGCCGCCGAAGTAAGGATCGGGACGGTCATTGATGATGGTGTAGGGAATGTTCCTGGTGCGGAGCGGTTCGTCCAGATAGCCGCGCCCGGTGCCGTACAACGGGTTGAGAGCGACTTTGCCCAGCTTCTTGATGACGTCAAAGTCAACCTTTTGTTCCAGCGCTTTCATATAGTCGGCGTGGGGATTGATCGTTTCGGCCAGCCCCTTTTGGGCGGCTTCGTCAAGAGGCATCTCCGTGTAGCATGCAGTACCAATCGTCGCGTTTGCACGACGCTCAATTTCCCCGGTGGTCTCCGGCAGCGCCGGACCACCCGAAGATGGCGAAAACTTGACGCCGTTGTATTCGGGAGGGTTATGGCTGGCGGTAAAATTAATGCCGCCGGCAGCGCCGCGCCGCAGAATTTCAAAAGAAATAACCGGTGTCGGAGTATCCCGTTCACACACAAAAGCCTTGATGCCGGCACCGGCCAGGACGCGTGCGGATGCTTCCACAAAACGCTGCCCCATGAAGCGGGTATCGCAGCCGATTACCACACCTTTATCCTGCTCGCCGGAAGCCTTGATAGTATCGGCAATGGCCTGAACCACGACTTTCACGTTATCATAGGTAAAATCCTCGCAGAGGATTCCCCGCCAGCCCGATGTTCCAAAAGTAATCTTCGTCATTCGTACCCCCCAAAGGATAACAGGACATCTTTTGTCGTGTTAGAGTAATACACATGCAGAAACCCGTCAAGCGAAACAAAGCAGCATGGATTCAGTTTTTCAACCACTTCCAAGTGTGCGCTTGACCTGAATCAGCCAACAGTAGTATATGATTCAGCTCAGAATACTTAAAAAAGGGATACTATAGCATGAGTAAAGAACTTGCCAAGGGGTATGAGCCCCATGATGTAGAAAAAAGATGGTACTCCGAGTGGGAAACCAAGGGGTATTTCCACGCCGCAGCTACTTCCGATAAAAAACCGTACTCCATAGTTATCCCACCGCCCAATGTCACCGGCGCCCTGCATATGGGGCATGCCCTCAACAATACGCTTCAGGACATCCTCTGCCGCTGGAAACGGATGCAGGGATATAACGTGCTCTGGATGCCCGGCACCGACCATGCCGGTATAGCCACCCAGAACGTGGTGGAGCGGCAGATGGCAGCCGAAGGAAAAGATCGCCACGATCTGGGACGCGACGCCTTTATCGAGCGGGTCTGGAAATGGAAGGCTGAATCGGGCGGCCAGATCATCGGTCAGTTGAAGCGCCTCGGCGCATCCTGCGACTGGGAACGCGAACGCTTTACCATGGATGAGGGCTTGTCCAAGGCCGTGCGCACCGTGTTCGTCAAACTGTATGAAGATGGCCTGATCTATCGCGACAACCGCCTGATCAACTGGTGCCCCCGCTGCCACACCGCCCTGTCCGATATCGAAGTCGAACATGAGGATCACAAGGGGCACCTGTGGCATATCCGCTATCCGGTGGTTGGCGAACCGGGGCGTTTTGTCACCGTGGCAACCACCCGTCCGGAAACCATGCTGGGCGATACCGCCGTGGCAGTTCATCCGGAAGATGAGCGCTACAGTGACCTGGTCGGCAAGAAAGTGCTGCTGCCGCTCCTCAACCGCGAGATCCCGGTCGTGGCAGATGATTACGTGGACCGAGAGTTCGGCACCGGCGTAGTCAAGATCACTCCGGCCCATGACTTCAACGACTTTGAAGTCGGCCTGCGCCACGGCCTGGACAAGATCAACGTCCTTGACGAGTCCGGCGTTATCAACGCCGCAGGACACCAGTACGAGGGAATGGACCGCTTTGCCGCCCGAACCCGCATTGTTGCCGACCTGGAAGCCGAAGGGCTGCTGGACAAAATCGACGACCACCCCATGTCGGTTGGCGGCTGCTACCGCTGCAAGACCGTGGTGGAGCCGTACCTTTCCCTGCAGTGGTACGTCAAGGTTGCACCGCTGGCCGAGCGGGCCCTGGACGCCGTAAAAACCGGCAAGACCCGCATCCTGCCGAAACAGTGGGAGAACACCTACTACGACTGGATGGAAAATATCCGCGACTGGTGCATCTCGCGCCAGATCTGGTGGGGGCACCGCATCCCGGCCTGGTTCTGCGACCACTGCGACGGCGTCACCGTGGCGATGGAAGCTCCAGGGAAATGCAGCAAGTGCGGCAGCGACGAAATCCGCCAGGAAACCGACGTGCTGGACACCTGGTTCTCGTCGGCGCTCTGGCCCTTCTCCACCATGGGGTGGCCTGATCAGACCGCCGAATTAAAAACATTCTACCCGACCGCCTGCCTGGTGACCGGTTTTGACATCCTCTTTTTCTGGGTAGCCCGCATGATGATGATGGGGCTGCACTTCATGGACGAGGTTCCGTTCACGGATGTCTACATTCATGCTCTCGTGCGCGACGCCCAGGGGCAGAAGATGTCCAAGTCGAAAGGGAACGTCATCGATCCGCTGACAGTCATCGACCAGTACGGCACCGACGCCTTCCGCTTCACCCTGGCCGCGTTTGCCGCCCAGGGGCGCGACATCAAGCTGGCCGAAGAGCGCATCGCCGGCTATCGCAACTTCTGCAACAAGGTCTGGAACGCGGCCCGCTTTACTTTGATGAACCTGGAAGGATTCGAGCCCGACGGCATAAGCCTGGACAAGCTGGAGCTCTCCCAGGGTGACAAGTGGATTCTGCACCGCCTGAATGAAACCGCCCGCGCCATTGACGAGACCCTGACCGGCTACCGCTACAACGAAAGCGCCATGGCGCTCTACCAGTTCACCTGGAGCGAGTTCTGCGACTGGTATCTGGAGTTGTCCAAACAGGACATCTACAACGGCACGCCTGAACGCAAGCTGGCCACCCAGTACGTGCTCTGGTACACGCTGGAGAACCTGCTCCGCCTGCTGCACCCGTTCATGCCGTTCATCACTGAGGAAATCTGGCAGGCGCTACCGGGGACGAAAACGACCCCGACGATCATGCAGGCCGCCTACCCTGCTCCCTGTGACGCCTGTTCCTTCCCCAATGACGCCGCCGAGATGGAACTGGTCATGGCGGTCATCGGCGGCATCCGCAACATCCGCGGCGAGATGGAAGTGCCGCCATCGAAACAGATCGCGGTTATACTTTCCTGTGCCAATGAAGAGAGCCGCCGCCTGATGAAACATAACGAAGGCGCCCTCATCAGCATGGCAAGGATTTCCGACCTTGCCATCGGCGTTGCCATCGAAAAACCGGAAGACGCCTCCATCCAGGTGGCGGGCGACGTGCAGATCTATGTGCCGCTCAAGGGACTGGTTGATGTGGCGGCCGAGGAAGAGCGCCTGCTGAAGGAGATCGGCAAAATCGAAAAAGAGATCGAGATGTTCTCCAAAAAACTGGAGAGCCCGGCCTTTGTGGATCGCGCCCCGGCCGAGATCGTTGCCAAGGAACGCCAGAAACTGGCGGATGTTCAGAGCAAGAAACTGGTACTGGAAGAGAGCCTGGATAAAATCAGAAAGCTGAGATAGGACACTCCATGCACGTAATCCAGAACGTCGCCATATTCGCAAAAGTCCATGACCCCCGCTGCCTGGGGATCGCCGGCGACCTGATCGCCTGGCTGGAGGAACGCGGCTACACCCCGCTGGCCGAAGCGGAACTGACCCGGCAGTTGGGCTATCCGAAAGCGCTGACCGAGGATGAAATACGCGAGCAGGCCGAACTGGTGGTGGTGCTGGGGGGAGACGGTACGCTCATTTCGGTGGCGCGCCTGTTCAGCGGCAAGGATGTCCCCATCGTCGGCATCAACCTGGGGAGCCTCGGTTTTCTGACGGAGATTACGGTTGAAGAGTTGTACACGCGCCTTGAAAAATGCCTGGAAGGTAATCCGCGTGTCTCCGACCGGATGATGCTGGAGGTAACCCTTCACCGCGAAGGAGAGGACATTGAGAAATGCACTGTCCTGAATGACGTGGTCATCAACAAGGGGGCTCTGGCAAGGATTGTGGATCTGGAAACCAAGGTAAACCGCCATTTCCTCACCACGTACAAAGCAGACGGCCTGATTGTCTCGACCCCCACCGGCTCCACCGGCTACAACCTTTCCGCCGGCGGCCCGATCATCCATCCGCAGATGAGCTGCATCGTCATCACGCCGATCTGTCCGCACACCCTGACCAACCGCCCAATTGTCCTTCCCGATGAGTCGATCATCTCCATCACGGTGACCTCGTCATTCGACGACAAAGTCTATCTGACCCTGGACGGCCAGGTCGGCTACAAGCTGAAGCAAGGGGATTCCATCGAAGTGCGCAAGGGATTGAAAACAACGGCGCTGGTCATGTCCCGCAGCCGCGATTACTTTGAAATCCTGCGGACAAAACTGAAGTGGGGAGAACGCTGATACCGTATGCTGACCGATCTCACCATCAAAAATGTCGCCATCATCGACACCCTGCACATTTGCTTCAAATCGGGACTGACCGTGCTGACCGGCGAAACCGGAGCAGGCAAGTCGATCATCATCGATGCGGTAGGGCTGATCATGGGGAGCCGGGCTTCCAGCGACCTGATCCGTTCCGGAGAAGATGAGGCGGTTGTTGAGGCGCTGTTTGATATTTCGGCCCTGCCGGACATCAGACAACAGCTGGCAGAAGCCGGCTTCGAGGCTGAAGAAGAACTGCTGATCAAGCGTTCCCTGTCGCGGAGCGGCAAAAACCGGATCTTCATCAACGGCGGCATGTCCACCCTCGCCCTGCTGACCGACATCGCCCCCCGCCTGATCAATATCTATGGACAGCACGACTCCCAAACCCTGCTCAAACCGGAAAACCACCTGCGCCTGCTGGACGCCTACGCCGGCCTCAACCAGCAGCGCGACGACTTCTCCCGCATCTTCCAGCGCTTGAACGTACTACAGGGAACCATTGCCGGTCTGGACCGCGCGGAGCGGGAAGCGGCACAACGGATTGACCTGCTCTCCTACCAATCAGAGGAGATCGCCCAGGCAGCGCTCAAAACCGGCGAAGTCGAGGAGCTTGAGGAACAGCGGCGGTTGCTGGCCAACGCGGAAAAGCTGGCCAGCGGAAGCGGAGAGGCCTTTGAACGGCTCTATGGCGGCGACGGTGCTCTGCTCGGGCAGCTGCGGCGGATCTCCGGGACCATTGCGGAAATATCGGGCATTGACCACACGCTTCAGGATACCGCTGCGGCCATCGAAGGCGCTTTTCTGCAGCTGGAAGACGCCGCCATGACCCTGCGCGATTACTCTTCCCGGATTGAGGCTGATCCGGCCACACTCCAGAGTATCGACGACCGGCTTGACCTTATCAACCGCCTGGCACGCAAGTATGCGCCGGGCATTGAGGCCATTCTGGCGTACAAGGCAGAAATCGATGCCGAGCTGGAACAGCTGCTGGGAATGAAACAGAGCCGGGGAGATCTGGAAGCGGAACGAGATCATCTGGAAAGCGAGCTAAAACGGCAGGGGAGCGCTCTCACGGCTGCCCGCGCGGAGGGTGCCCTCAAGCTGAAGCAGATTCTGGAAAAAGAGGCGCACCAGCTGGCCATGAAGGGCGCAGTGATAGAACCGACTTTGGAAGCGCTCGCTGAGCCCCGCGCAAGCGGCTTCGAGCGGGTTGAATTCCTCTTCTCGCCCAATCCGGGCGAAATCCCGCGGCCGCTGGCAAAAATCGCATCCGGCGGAGAGCTGTCCCGGCTCATGCTGGCCATCAAGCAGGTACTGCCCGACAGCGACGTGCCATCCCTGGTATTTGATGAGGTTGATACCGGCATCGGCGGAGCAACGTCGGAACTGGTGGGAAAGAAACTCAAAAATGTTGCCGCCCGCCAGCAGGTGCTCTGCATCACCCACCTGCCGCAGGTTGCTGTTTTTGCCGATCAGCAACTCCGCGTCGAGAAGCTGATCACCGGCGGCCGCACAACCACCCAAGTTCGTGAACTCGACCTGAACGAACGGACAAACGAAGTAGCCCGCATGCTAGCCGGAGCTACCGTCACTGACTCCGCCCTGAAACACGCCGCAGAAATGCTGGCCGCCTGTACACAACAGTAAAGGCCCGGAATAAACGTTCCATTGTTTACTCCGGGCCCCTCTTTCCTCACTTTCACAGCCATTCGCTGAACTCCGCTATTCCCCTCAGCGCCCCTTTGCTGCCACCACCAGATTTCTCCCGCCATCTTTTGCCGCATACAGCGCCTCGTCGGCACCGGCATTAAGGGCCGTCGCATCGCCAAACTGTGACAACACCGCAACCCCGCAGCTGAAGGTGCAGGAGAAGTTCTCATCCTTTGTTTGAAAGCTGAGCGCGGCAAAACTCTCCCGCACTTCGTTCATAAGAGCTGTAGCCTCCCCGATGCTGCAGCCGGGAAGAATCACGGCAAATTCTTCACCGCCAAAACGTCCGACAGTGTCAGTCTTGCGTACCCGCTGCCTGATAAGCCGTGCCAGAGTTATCAACACGCGGTCCCCCATCGGATGACCATAGGTGTCGTTGACCGCCTTGAACTTGTCCACATCGATCATGGCAAAGCAGACTTCTTCCTGCTTGCGCTGGGCATTGGCAATGGCCGTATCGAGATGTTCCTTGGTTGCGGTGTGGTTGAACAGGCCAGTCATACTGTCCCGCACCATAAAGGAGCGAATGATTTTCATCCGCTCGGCACGAACAGTTACGGAAGAGACCAGGCGCTGGGGATCGATCGGTTTCATCAGGAACGCATCCCCTCCCGTCTGCATGGCCTGAAATTGTTTTTCAGTATCGGTTTCACTGGAAAGATAGACAATGGGAATACTGAAATAGGCGCCGATCTGCCGGATCGCTTTGGCCAGCTCCATACCGTTGCAGCCGGGCATATACATATCCATCAGAATCAGATCCGGCTTGAATTCAATCAATGGCGACATGACCTGTAGCGGATCGTTCACGGACAGGGTAAGCATCCCCGCTTCCTGAAGTATCACGGAGTGATATTCCGACAGCTGCGGGTCGTCATCCACAATCATGATCCGGTACGGTTCCGGCTTTATCGCCGATGTAAGCTGACTGAGAGTTGAACAGAGTTCCGTCATATTAACCGGCTTGACGAAGTAGGCACTGGATCCGGCACGCACCGCCGATAACCGGTTGGCAAGCGCCCCCTGGGAAGAAATAAAGACCGTCGGAATCGGCGTTTCGCGCTCGGCCTGGATGGTCCGCATCACGTCACACCCGCCAAAGGGCTGATCAGGAAAGATAATATCCATGACGATTGCGTCGGGAGGGGCACTCTGCACCGCATTTACCAGATGTTCCAGATCACCGAAAGAAAGCACCTCGAAACCGAAACAGCCGATCTGAGCTGCCAGCGTCAAGCGCTGGTACGAATCATCTTCGCACAGGTAAACTATTTTCCGTTCCCGCTCCGGAATCTGCTCAACAGCTGTTGCAAGTTCATGAATCTGCGACTCCATCCCCTGCGCAGGATCGATAATGGAAATTTCATGTTCCATCCGGGCGAAATGTTCCTGCATTTTCTGGTGCCACAACCTGTCCGGCGCCACCATAGCCTGGAGAGCATCTTTTGCCAGTTGCTCTCCCGCCATGGCCGCCGAGCTAACCATGCTCAACCGGAATGTCGCGCACGCCCCCTTCATGGTATGGATACGGCGATGCAGATCTTCAAGCGGAGCGCCACCCTGTTCACCAAGGACAAACGTGGCGTATGAAGCTCTGATTCCTTCCATCTGAACAGGGAGCTGTTTTATGTATGCCTCGCGGATTTTTTTCAGCTTGGCCGCGACGGCTTCTGGCTGCGTACTCAAAGCATACTTCCTTTACAACTGGATAGTGGCTGCACAGAGCCCTTAAAACTGAATCTGGACCTTTTTTGCCGTACCCTCGTCGCGAACCCACAACAGGGTCTTGCGGGCACGTGAACACCAGTCGCGCACGTCCTTTTCAAAGGTGGGACAATCAGCAACGACTTCAAGAATATCGCCCGGTTTCATCTTAACGGCAAGAACGGTGATTTTGAGAGTCGGTTGGGGACATTTGAGCCCTCGTGCATCAAGTACGGAAACAGCCATAACATTTCTCCTCGTGGTTAATTCGTTATTACATCTGGGCGTATGTTATACGCCCCTACATCTTCCAATTCCAGCGGCCCCAGGGCACGCACGGTGTCAACCATTTCATGAATAACCCGGCTGAACTTGTCCCCCTCCCCGGCGGAAACGTAATCCAGGCGGCAGCGCTCTTTTTCCACCCCCAGTTGTTCCAACATCAGGTTCAACAGGGTGTGCCGCTGCAGAGCGCGGCAGTTCCCCTCCTTGTAGTGACAGTCACCGGGGTGGCACGCCAGGATTATAACACCGTCGGCTCCTTTTACAAGGGCGGAAAGGATGAACTGCGGGTCTACCCTGCCGCTGCACATGACGCGGATCACATGGACGTTGGGAGGATATATCAGCTGCGCCCCGCCGGCCTTGTCGGCGCCAGCGTAGGAGCACCAGTTGCAGAGGAAGCCGATGATTTTCGGTTCGAAGCTGTTATCTGTCGTCATTTCAGAACTCCTTCCATCTCGGCCATGATCTGCGCATTGCTGAAATGATGGCCGGTGATGGCTCCGGCCGGGCATGCCGTCACGCAGGTGCCGCAGCCATGGCAGAGAACCGCGTTGACCGATGACCTGTTCTGCTCCGTATCGAATAAAATGGCGCGGTACGGACAGACCGAGATGCAGAGGCGGCAACCGGCACAGTGAGTTTCGTCAACTTCGGCGGTAATCGGCTCGATTTCCAGGGTGCGACCCGGCTGCAACCCGGCCAGGGCATAGCCGACACTAGCCATCCCTTCCAGCATGGCCGTCCGGATATCCATTGGCTCTTGGCACGCTCCGGCCAGATACACTCCCTTGATGCTGCTCTGGGCCGCATCCATCCGTCCGTGCAGTTCCCGGAAAAAACCGAATGAATCGCGGCTGACATCCAGCAGGGCGGCCAGCCTGTCGCCCCCCTCCGCCGGTGTCACCGCCGGACAGAGGATGACCATCTCCGCAGACAATTCCACGTCTTTGGCGCTCACCCGGAGACCGCCGTTATCCCCCGCTCTGACCCCAAGATCGGCGATGCCGTCGTATCGCTTCAGCGTGGAGTTTTTGTTATGGACGGCATGTTGGAACAGCGTATGCGCCTCTTTGCCCGGCATGACCAACTCCCGGTGATAATGGGTAATGGCGGCATCCGGAAGCTTTGCCGAGATGAGATGATTGAACTTAAAGGCATACTGACAGCAGATGCCCGAGCAGTACGGCTTATGGCCATCATCAAGGCTGCCGACGCAGTGGATAATTGCCACCGATGCCGGCGGAGTTCCGGCGGCCGTCACGATCTCCCCGCCGGTCGGACCGGTTGACGACAGCATCCGCTCGAACTGCAGGGCATCATACACATCGGGGAGCGTTCCCATGCCCAGCCCGGCAATCAGTGAGGCGTCATACAACCCGGCGCCGGTGGCCAGAATGATGGCACCGACCGTACGCTCCACGACCGTATCCACCTCATCCAGGTCGATGACATGTTCGCCCATCGGACAGACATCCTTGCAGGCGCGGCACTCCTCTCCTTTTGAACGGATGCAGATATCCTCCATCAGGAACGGTGCATTCGGCAGGGCACCGGTAAAGGCAAAGTCAACCGCCGCCCGGTCGCTGGCGTGGCAGTTGAAGGTATTTGTGGTGCGGGCCGGACAGACCGCGGCGCACTCCCCGCAGCCGATGCAGTCATGCAGCGAAACATGGCGCGGTTTCTGCCTGATTTTCACATTGAAGTTCCCGTAAAAACCGGTCACCTGCTCCAGCTCCGCCATGGTCAGCAGCTCGATTGTTCCCGCATGGTCGCCGTGCAGCAGTTCGCCCATCAGCGGTTCCAACATGCAGGGAGCGCACTCCAGAGCGGGGAAAAGCTCCTCGAAGCGGACCGGCAGCCCGCCGATAAAGGGTGTCCGCTCCACCAGCGTAACCTTCCGCCCCGCTTCGGCCAATGACAGGGCAGCCTTCATCCCCGCCGGACCGGCGCCGATCACCAGCGCATCGGGGCAGACTTCCAGCTGTTTCTTTTCCAGCGGCTCCTGCTGCCGCACCCTGCCGACCGCGCCACGGATGGCGGAAATTGCCTTTTCGGTGGCCAGGGCCGGATCTTCCGTCACCCAGGCGATCTGCTCGCGGATGTTGACCATCTGCATCAGATAGGGGTTCATCCCCGCATTGGAGAGGCAACACTGAAAAGTCGCCTCATGGTCGCGCGGCGAACAGGCAGCCACCACCACCCGATCCGGCTGTTCCGCCTTCAGGCTTTCTTCGAACTGCAGCTTGCCGTCTTCCGAACAGATGAAATCCACAATCCGTACATAGGGGATATCGGGAAACGATTTGGCTGCTTCCGCCACCGTTTCGGCGTTGATCTTATCGGCGATGTTACTGCCGCAGTTGCAGAAATAGATGCCTATCTTCATGCTTCCCCCTCCCATGCCACCAACTGGGCAATGATCCGGTCGACAGCCCCCGGCACCGCTGCAGCAACCTCGTCGGTAAATTGTTCGCCGAACAGGTCAAATTCACGCGCCTCGATCCCCCAGAAGGAGACCTGTTCCGGAAGACTGACGCCGGCCATCCGCCCCAGATCATAGGCCGTAGCAAAGTCCGTATCGTGGCTGGAAAACGTATTCTTGGTCGTGACAAAATCTGCGGGATCGAACTGCAGGAGCGTGCCGGGTGCCGCGCCGCTCAGCATGGCATCCACCACCACCGCCCGTTTGAAGCCGGCCATCGCCTCCATCAGCCGGATTCCCCCGGTATGCAGTTCAGTGACCGTCAACTTCATGGTGCGCTGCAGCCGCTCCGCCACGGCATGAGCCACGGCAATACCGACCCCGTCATCCGAGAGAAGCGGGTTGCCCATCCCTATGATTACCGTACCGGCCGTCATCCCTTCCTCCGCAGCTCCCGCAGCAGACCGCCCCCGCTGTCACGGAATGACACGGTCAGCGGCATTTTGCCGGGCAGAAAATGGGTGGCGCAGGAGAGACAGGGATCGTAGAGCCGGAAGGCCATCTCGATCCTGTTGAGGATCGTTTCTTCCGGGGCGTTGGAGGTAATCAGCTTTTCCGCCGCCCGCTTGATCGACATGGAGATCGGGGCGTAATTGTTGGTGGTGCCGACGATCATGTTAACCCTGGTCAGCACACCCCGTGCATCCGTTTCA
>Ga0209212_1003354_pt1 | contig 21278 bp, 20 predicted proteins | sample RifGroC2_FD_183996 | JGI IMG/M metagenome (GOLD analysis project Ga0209212, IMG submission 183996) | Groundwater microbial communities from Rifle, Colorado, USA - Groundwater C2 (SPAdes) (version 2) | ecosystem: Environmental > Aquatic > Deep subsurface > Groundwater | place: Rifle, Colorado... | reverse complement strand
ATAATTTTTAAGCTTTTCGAGCTTGAGTATCTGAATTTCCTTCTGGGACATGACGCGAACGACATTCCCCTCCTGCAACATACCAAGCCCCTTGGTCTCAAGAATAAGATCGAGAGCCTGGTCCCAGGGGACGTTGATGAGACGAAGGGTGATGGTCCCCTTGACATCGTCGCTGACAACGATGTTGAGCTCACTGACCTCGGCGATCAACTGGATGATATTGCGGATATCGGCATTATCGAACTCCAAGGTAACCTTCTGCCCGATATAGTTTTTTACACTCGTGTCACGCTGAGCCGCCTTTACCTCGGCCGGCACGACGGCACCTGCCGTACCGACGGCAGCAGACGTCAACTGCGCTTCGGCGGGCATACCAGGGGGGGCAGGATGAGTCGATTGGGCCTCAGCGGAGGCCTCTGCCAGTTCGGGCGAGGGGGTTACCGGCTCCGGGACAGGCATGGTCAACGTTTCGACTCCGGCGGGCACCACTTCAGCGTACGCGCCGTTTTCCAGTGAGAGCGCAAGTAATTTTCCTTCACGCTTGAACTCATAAGGAACCGCACCTTTAACCTGAACCGAGAAGCGGACGTTCTGCTTCTTTTTTTCCTGAAAGACGTAGGGAGTAATCTGCCGCACCACACTGGGGAACGCCGAGACATCAATGACCCGCTTCAGGTTCTGAGTGATCCTGGCATTTCTGACTTCAAAACGCAGGATATCCCCCTCAACGACGGGATCGGTTGCCTCGCCTGGCTCAGACAGCGCTACCAGAAGAATGGACTTGCTCCCTTCGACCTTGAAGTCGACCCCTTCGATCGCTACTTGTGCGCCGCTAGGCTTGAAGGCGGCCATTTCGGCGGCTGGAGTCATGACCGGCGTCTGTTCCGCAGTTTCGGCGGGAACCACGGGCACAATCGCCGCGGCGAACTGTGAAACCGCCCTCTCCCCCCACGAAACCCTGACTGCGCTACTGACGGGTTCGACAATATATTTGGGCATTTTCCCTTTTGACGCATCGAGGACCACCCTGACCTTATCGGGATATACCCCGAGACGAACACGGTCAAAACCATTCTCCGATTTGAAACTGCGTTCCTTGAGTGCCGGCTTAATGCCGAACATATCGACAACAAGACGAGTTGGCGACTTCAACGTGAATTGCTTGATGGTACCGGGAGCGCCATCCATTTTCAACAGAATCGTGCCATCGGCAACTTCAACCTGCACAAGTTTTTTTGCCGGCGCGGAAGGAGTTGTCGGAATGGTTGCAGGCGCAACTTCTGCGGCCGCATCAACTGGGGGGGCTGCGGCCTCTGTCACAGCGGCAGGTGCGGTCACCCCCGCACCATGCACGGAATCGACGGCAACATCGGTCGCCATGGCAGCTTCGGCAAGAGGGGGAGCAGTTGCCGCTTCCTGCGCCACTGCCTCGGCCGGGGCTTTGCCAGCACCTTTCACCCCGTTGAACAATACCCTGAGCTCGGCATCTTCAACGGAGACCTTGTACTCGGCAGCGGCTGTCAGTAACAACTCAACCCGCCCAAGAGAACCGGATTTGACATCAAACTTCGACACCCTGATTTCTTTTAACAAACCCTCCCCAAGAACTTGCTGAGGAATAACGGCAGAGATGTCCGTGGTCGGGAGATCGATGACAATCCTGACTGGGTCAAACGAGTCATACACCGTATAGCGATAACCGAGAGGTTTTTCCGTGACAAGCTTTACACTTATTGCGTCGCCACTTCCCTCGGGTACAATCGAAAGCAACCGGTTCTGGGTCTGTGCGGGCGTTGTCTCGGCAAGAACAACAGACGGAAAGACCAGTATCCCCGCAAGAATCAAAACTTCAGAGAATGACCGCAGACACTTCACAAAACGACACATCGTATTAGGCTCCTTCACGCTTAGGAAGCTTGATTTCAAGTTCATTTTTCAGCATCTCCCCGGAAAGATCCTGATAAAGTTCTTCAATGGAAACAGCCGAAGATGTGATTGTTTTGACCACACCGTTATTTTTCCCGATCTTGACACCTTTTTGCAACACATAAGCCTTGCCGTCCGGGGCCACAACCATTGCTGTTGGCTTGCCTTTGCCGATAATGACACCAATCAACCGAAATTGGCTGATTTCAAACTGTTGCAGCGGGGTCAGCTGTTCTTCGGGCGCTACATTCGTCAAGCTCTTCCCGCCATTCGCGGGCGGCAACTTGTCAGAAACAAGGGGCTCAAAGGGGTCACGCCTACCGCCCGGTTCATAGACATATTTGGCCGGTTCAACGACTTCCGCCTTTTCCTTGGCAGCTAATACCGATTTCGCCGCCACTGCCCCGGATTTCTTCGCGGGCGCGGCGACGGTCGGTGCTGCGGTTTTCTCATCACAGCCGAAAAGAACCAGAGCAAGCGATACCACGATGCCTAGGATGAATATTCCGAAGCTGCTCATTTGGTTGCTTTCCCCTTTGCCGCTGGCTGAGACGCCTTTTCGTCCACAAAACGGAAGGTCGTAGCCAGACAATCTACAGTCAGCTTCAAACGATTGTTCTCAATCTTGGCCCCGCCAATGTTGACATTGCCAATATTGACAATGCGGGGGAGACTGCCCACATCATAGAAAAACTTGGCAACCTGATGAAAATCACCCACGACCTTCAACCCAACCGGCACGTCGGCATAGAAGCCTTTGACTGCATCCGCACCGGGTTTGAACTGCAAAACCTCAAGCCCATTGTCCCTGGCCAGCGTCGCGATATTGGTCAAGAGGGCAGGTATTTCCTTGGCATTTGGCAGCTCGGTCAATGCCTGGGCGAGTCGCTCGTTCATCTTTTCATATTCAGCCTTGAATTTCGGCAAGTTATCGGCGATTTTCTGATCCTTGGCCAACTGATCCCTGACTTGCTGATGCTTGGTAACGAGGCTGGTGTATTCTTTATACTGTGGCAAGAAAATGAAATATATGCACAGGCCGAGAATTGCGGCATTGAAACCAACGAGCAACAAGGCTCGCTGGTAAAGAGGCAACTTCAGGAATTTTTCGACTTGTGGATTCATAGTTTTTTCCGTAATTATTTTTTATTGTTTTCTGCCGTCGGAACTTCAGCATGGCAAAGTATGCTAAATTTGTTCAATTTAATTTTGCTTTTCAATGCCTGGTCGAGGACCTGCAACTCGACGTCTTTGAAGTATGCCGAGGAATCGAGGTTCTGCATAAAAACGGCGACGGCTTCTTCATTCATTGCCAAGCCGGACAGGGCTATCTTGCCCCCTGCCTCCTTATATGACTCCAGCCAAAGTTTGTCCGGGATGGCGCTGGCGAGCTCATCCAGCAGATGGGTCGGTCCTGACCTGCCGGCCTTGAGCTTATCCAGAATGTCGAGTTTTGTTCTTAAGTCTTTCTGTAGTTTTTCAAAGTTTTTCACTTCTTGAATCTTTTTCTGCAGGTTTGCAATATGCTGTTCTTTTTGTAATATTTCACTTTTTTCAATAAATATCTTTGAAAGCAGAACTCCGTATACGCCAACACAACTAGCGACAACCAAAGCTATGGCAACGACGAGAACAAAAATCTGCTCGACCAGTTTTTCCTTTTTTTGCGCTGCACGGACAGGCAACAGATTGATATAAATCATTTGTCTCCCATCCTCCTCATGCCCAAACCGACCGCAACTGAGAACATCGGTCCGACGGATTCAAGATACTCAATATCGAAATCCTTCGCATTAACCTGCACCAGGCGAAAAGGATTCATGACTTCAACATCAACACCCAGACGGGTCGCGAGAACTGATTTGATGTATTCGACCTTTGAGCAGCCCCCGGTCAGAAAAACTTTCTGCACCTTTTCGTCAGCGGATGTTGCCGAGAAGAAATCCAGGGACCTCTGCACTTCTTGGGCAAGATTCTCGGTCGCACTTTCCATGACCTCGCTGAGCGTAGCGACATCGACGCCGTCACCAAAACCGGCGATCTTGGCGCGTTCGGCAGCTTCGCTACCCAACCCCAGTTGTTTCTGAATCTCCTCGTTAAACATTCCGCCGCCGACCTGGATATCGCGGGTGAAGACGGAGGCACCCCCCTTGAGGACATTGACGTTGATTGCGCCAGCCCCCATATTGATCAAGGCTACTATTTCTTCATTGGCGACCCCATAATTAAGTTCGAATGCATTTTGAACGGCAAAACAGTCGATGTCCATCACTTCGGGAGACAAACCGCATTCCCTGAAGATGGCGACATGATCATTCACAAAATCCTTCTTCGCCGCAACCAGGATCACATTCATCTGCGTCGGGTCGGCGGCATCTGGCCCCAGAATTTGGAAATCCAGGTTAACCTCGGAAATCTCAAAGGGGATATATTGCTCCGCCTCGAACTGGATCGACCATTCCAGTTCCTCCTCCGTCATGACCGGCAGCTGGATTTTGCGAATAATAACCGAATGGCCGGAGATGGATGTAGCGACATTTTTTGTCCCGATTTTCAGCTCTTGCACCAGATTGCGCAACACCTCAACCACCGCCGTCGAGTCCATGATGGAGTTATCAACGATGGCGTCCTGGGGTAAAAGAGCAAAACCGACCTTTTTGAGATGGTACAGGCCACGGCTTTCGCGCAACTGGACAACCTTGACGGAACTGGAGCCGATATCGACTCCGACAAGGTCCTTTTTCTTTTTAAATAGCATCGCATCGCCTCTTCAAAATGAAACCAACAACCCTCGTATCCTTTGCAATCCGAGCAAAGTCCATACCCACTTCAAGAGATCATCGTTTTGCGGCTTCGGGGAAAACCTTTTCCCGGTCTTCCAGCTTATAGCCGAGAGCAAGAATGATTTTGCGCATGGTTGCCAGACGGCATGACACTCCCTGCTCTATCCGGTCGACAGTTATTGGCGACACCCCTGCCTTGCGCGCCAACTCCGCCTTGCTCATCAACACCGACTCGCGAATCTGCTTGACTCTGTTTTGCATTCAGTTTGCTTCCTATGGCTACAAATTATATACAGTTTAGTGCGAATTATAGACAACAATCCATATCTGTCAATATATTTTTCTGGACCGGGTCACATGAAAAAGTCTCAATTCGTGGAATCCTCAGATTTTTCCACAACAGGAAGTGGAATGCGTACCAGGAATGCGCTACATATTGTGCAAAAAAATATATAAATTTGTGTGGCAGTCAAAGCAACGACAAATACCACTGGATCAACTCCCTGCCCCAGAAAAGATAGATCAGTGCCCCAGCGGCCAGGAATGGTCCAAAAGGAATTGCCAATTTGCCATCTGCCTGTTTCATCAGCATCAGCGGCACCCCAACCAGTGACCCAAGTAGCGAGCTGATAAAAATTACCGGCAGGATCGCCTTCCAGCCGAGAAAGGCACCTATCATTGCCAGTAACTTTATGTCCCCTCCCCCCATTCCTTCCTTCTTAGCGAAAAACTCATAGCCGGCGGCGACCACATAAAGGCTGCCGCCTCCAGCCAGGATACCAAGCAGGGAGCTTATCCAGCCTTGCGGGAACAGTGCGAAAGTACAGAGAAAGCCGACGACAATTCCGGGCAGGCTGATAACGTCGGGGATGATCTGATGATCAATATCTATAAAGGTGATCACCACCAGAGCCGCTGCGAAAATCCAGAAGACTATGACTGCCCACTGCAAACCGAACCGGTGCAACACCAGCACAAAAAGCAGTCCAGTTAGAGCTTCTACCAGAGGATAGCGGGCGGAGATTCGAGATCGGCAGCCCGCGCAGCGTCCGCGCAGCAGCAAGTAGCTCACTACCGGGATATTTTGATACCAGCGGATCGGTGCCAGACAGCCCGGACAACGGGAGGCGGGGAAGACCACGGACTGGCCGGCCGGTATCCGATAGATACAGACATTCAGGAAGGAGCCGATGACGGATCCGAGGACAAATGCGAGAACAAAGAACAAAGCCGGCATCAGTTCGTATTCCCTTCTTTCGTCAAATGCAATACTTCGCACACGGCAGCAGTTACCTCTTCAACCGCAATATTTCGCAGACACTCGATTTTACGGAGGCATGTCGGTGTTCGCCCGAACTGGCTGCAGGGTGCACAGGGGAGACCATGTTTGATGACGATGTGTCTTGCCCCTTGTGGCGCCCATTTGGCCACACTGCTCGGGCCAAAGAGCGCCACTGTCGGCCGCCCCAGCGCGTAGGCGAGATGGAGGATCCCGGAATCCCCGCTGACGACAGCAGCGGCGTGCGCAATAATCGCTGCCGTTTCTGTAAGGGACGTTTTCCCGGCCAGATTGACACCACAGCCATCTGCAACGATCCGCATGCCAGTAGCCGACTCTTCCGCCCCCCCGACAACAAGGAGAGTCAAACCCTTTTCGGCGAGTGCCCGTCCGACCAGACGAAAACGGTCCCCCCCCCAGCGTTTTTGCGGGATACTTGCGCCGGGAAAAATCACCACCAGAGACTCCGGATTCAATCCTACGCACAAGGATGCAGCCCGACTTTCAGCTTCGCGGGGAATCTGCAGGAACGGCGAAAGATCTGTCGGCAACTCGGCTCTTATGCCGAAGGGCTCCAGCAAGCGAAAAAAGCTGACGACCTCATATTCATCCAGCGAATAGACGATTGGGTGGCTGAACATCTTGCTGCGGGCATTCGTGGCAAAGCCAACGCGCTTCCCTGCCCGAACCAGCCGCGCGACAACCGCCGACAATCGATACCATTGTTCCGTATCGATTACGGCATCATAGCGACGCGACAACACCTTAATTAAATCCAGGGGACGGTCATAACAATAGACCTGGCCGACGGGGCCGTACATGGCAATGACGCTGCGGTTTCTCTTCTCAACGAGGAAATCTATGATCAGACCGGGGAAGCGCAACTTGATTTGCCGGATCATGGGCGCCAGCAACACAGCGTCACCGATCCCTCCGGGCCGAATGATCAGGCAAGTAGAGGGAGTCCTGATTCCCGCAGCTTTCTGGACGTTGGTAGGGGGGAGTAATTTGATCAACAGAGTGCCAAGAAGGCCGTCAATTCTTATTAGCCAGGGCAAAAAGTTCATAACGAAAGTTGGCGTTTTCCGGCTTTCAGCACATCCTCATACAACCGGATGTGCTGGTTGGCGACAATGTCAAGAGAATAGGACAACAGCACTTTGTGCCGTGCGGACTGCCCGAGGTGCATTAGTCGTTGGGAATCGGAGAGGCAATATTTTATTCCGCGGGCAAGCTCTGCAACGCTTTCAGATGCTGCAAGATATCCCGTTTCAAGGTGCTTGATAAGGTCTGGCATGCCACCAACCGCAAAAGCGACTGTCGGGATCCCGCAAGCCATGGCCTCCATCACCATATTGGAGAGGTTTTCCTCTCGCGAGGGGGCGACCAGAAGGTCGGCAGCGGCGTAAAGGAGTGCCAGACCAAGATCGTCGTGAATCCGCCCCATGGAGTGGATAGTGATTCCAGGGAGAATCCGGGTCAGGACCTCTCCGCCACCCACGGTTACAACTTCGAAATCAGGACAAGACGCATCACGACGCAAGTCGGCAACCGCTTGCACCAGAAGATCAAACCCCTTGCGCCGATCACCAAGTCCCCCACATGAACCGAATAGAAGCAACGGCCGCTCGGGAGGTAGCCCCAGAAGCTCCCGGCAATAGCGCTGCTCGCGTGGTTTGAACAACTCAGTATCGATGCCGTTGGGAATCACTTCTATCGAGACGGATGAAAAAAGGGAGCTGGCACGCGCTTTCTCCGCAATCCAGTTGCTCGGCGCGACTGCCGTTAGCTGCGTCCTGCGCCATGCACGTTCCTTCCGCCACCAATTCCAGCGGGACAGGTCGTAAGAACTGGCTGAGCCAAGAATCGGACAATGCCCGCACCGATGGATAAAGCCTTCACAGGATCCCGGATAATGGCAACCACCTGTGACAGGCCAAAGGTCATGCAGCGTCCAGACAACCGGGATCTCAAGCTGCGCGAGCATCCGGGGGGGGAAAAACCCTTCGCAGACCCAGTGGAGGTGGATCAGGTCGGGAGCTTGGGCTTGAATCCGTCCAAGCGTATGTCCGGGGAGATAGGAGTTGGAAAAAGGCTTTGAGACGTCGGCCTTCGGATAAAGCCGCAACGGCAGGGCATCCAGGTGCGGACGAAGTCGCGGCCACCAGTCCCCCAACATAGGGCGGGGTGCCATGACCGCTTCGCTGTCACCGCCCTTCTCTTGCACCAGCATGCGGGCATCCATCCCCGTGCGTCGCAGACCATCGAAGAGTCTGTGCGCCGCTCGTGCGGCCCCCCCCCTGATGTCCGTGGCATTAAGGAGCAGTGGCTTCATGGTGCGGATGTCCTTTTCCGCCCTATCACAACCAGAAAGGGCGAGAAAACTCGGGATTCAAAAGGACGGCAGAGACGGGTTCCCAAGGCATTTGCCGCTCTCAGGGCATAATTCAGAACCGCACAATGACGTGAACTCTTTTCCAGGGCGAGGCCAAAATGGTCATAATATCCGGCACGGACGACATCAAGCCCATTGGTGGCAAAAAGATGCCGCAATAAAGGGATGTGCATGGTATTCAGGTTGTGCGCTGCAAGGTTCTGACGATCGAACAACCTCTGGAGCATGCCATTGATCCCGCGAAAATTGGGCAGCCCGACGATCACGTAGCCCCCGGGTCTTACCAGATCAGCGTGCAAGTGTAAGATCGGTTCCGGGTCGGGGAAATGTTCGACAAGACCGAAAGAGAGCACCGTATCGAATGGCTCAGCTGGCGTGTAGCGAAAAATATTTTCCTCGATGACTGAGATCCCGTTCACTCCGTTCATGTCACAAAGTTTTTCGATAATCTGGTTGTCGATGTAGTAATCCACCAAAGTGGAAGAATTGCCGAGAAATTTAGCGAAATAAACACTGTAATATCCCGGGAAACCACCCAGTTCAAGAAAGCGCCCCCGGGGTGGAGGATCAAGATTCTCGATCAGATCCGCCATCTTGAGGGTCCGGTCGACAATCCTGACCGCGCCGGTTCCGCGCGCGCTCCAGTATTCTTCCCAGAAGCCCCGTCCGGCCAGGGCCGTGTCAATATGCGGATCAATAAATCCCGGCAACGGCGTGTCCCCTCATTTCAGTTGAGTGCAATAATCGCTCCCGACAGTTTGGTGGTCGCCCAGGGTACGCCTCGCCTATCGACTCGGCCCTGAGAAGACGCGATAACTGGGGGTTAGGAGGGTAAGGACCGCCTGACGATCTGATCGAATCGCAGAGCACGGTGAGCATAAGTATGCTCCTTGAGCACCCTTGCCCTTCCGGCCCGGGCAAGGGCGGCCCGCTCGACGGGATGAGCCAATAGCCAGGCCACCTTTTCAACACATTCAGCATGCGAGGCATAGGCGACAACCTCTTTGTCCGCCACGAACAACTCCGTCAGATTGGGCCGGAAATCCGTCAGCAGACAGGTGCAGGCTCCTGTGGCCTCGTATAATCGCATGTTCGATGCATATTGGGGAGAAGAGTCGGCATGGATATTCAGTGTCACCTGCGATTCATGTAAAACCTGGTACATGTCGATTCCATACACAGCCTTTTCGAGATAAGGCTTGAGTGCGGGATGAACCGGCGCCAGGGGGCGATCATGCCAGTGGACCGCATTGCCGAATAAGGGTAGAGCGCTCAATAGCGAATCGGGAAAACCGACCCTTTGCATGCCCTTTACTGCGCAATAACCCGCCTCAAGCAGGCGTGCTTTAAGTTCCTCGCGCCATCCGAAATCAGCACTGGGGGAGAAAATCTTTAATCTGAATTTCGCAGCGAGCAATTTCAGAATTTCTTCCCGCTCAAAGTGATACTCCCGCCCTCGGACAACGTGACCGACAAATGAAATATCCATACGCGCCGGACGTTCGACCAACCGAGCAATGATCCGGGGATCAAACGCATGGTCCAGGTGCTCGGCTCGGACCCCCTTGGTCCGCAACTTGTCGACTGATTCCGGCGCGCATGAGAAAACCAAATCCATGTCATGCCAAATTTCAGAATTTGGCACCGCACTACCGACCCATCCCAAAATCAGGGTCAATCCAGGGACTTTCTGTTGAATTCGTTGTAAAAGAACTGCGTCTCTTGAGTTGAACCAAAGCACTTCAGGGTTAAACCGCCCCACCTGCTCAACAGCAATATCAGCGAGCGCATGGCGGCCGGAAATATTGATCCCGTTTTCTCGTGCCCAGGCAAATTGCATTTTTCTTGCGTTGGGAACTATTGCCTCGACCTCGTAACCAATGCAGGTCAGGGCATGGCGCCAAGCATCTGCCCAAGAACACATGTCATAAGCATACGCATCCATTTGCTCCCGATAGGAACAATTCATCAATTCCGGCCGGTTCCAGGCAAATTGTTCAAGAGAACCCGAATATGCGTCCGAGACAATCAGTAATCGCAATCCGGCACCTTCGACGACACATTGGGGGATAGCAGACCCTTCTGGGAGATTTCTGACATTTTTATGGCGATGGCCGTCTGGTTGGGCCTTAATTGTGGAAAGATTGCGTAAAGCAATTGAGCCAGGGGATGGCTTTTCGTCGAGGTAAAAAAATAGTGGCGGGTTACACTAAAATCCTCCCTCGCCAGCAGTTCGAGCAATTCATCCTTGGTATATTCACGCCAGTGAATCCCTACAATCATGTTGTTATTTTGTTCCAGTTGTGCAGCAAAATCACTGATGGGATTATGAATCGACCTTCCGGACAGAAGCTTGACCCGATTAACCAAGGCCGCAAGATTGGGCAAGGAGATGTAAAGACAGCCCCCCTTTACAAGAATTCGGTTGATCTCGGCAAAGACTGGTAGAGGATTGAAGTTAAGGTGTTCAAGGGTTTCACACATCACGACTACATTAAAAGAGGAAGATTCGACTGGGATAATATAATCACCAAGATCTAGAGTAATTACATCAACACCATTTTGATGGAATTTTTCATGCAAACGAATATTTTTCATGTATTGCGGGATGTCGGCAGCCGTGACAGCGTAACCTAAACGAGAGAGTGCGATACTGACAACTCCCAAATATGCCCCAATTTCAAGAACCTTAACCTGCGCAGAAGTCGAACGGGGGAAGGAAGAGAGATCGTTTAAAGTTCGCAGATAAGTTCTCTTTAAGTTCGATATATACTGGTATTCTCCTGGCCCATCGTTGATATTTAACAGGTCGACGGGTTTGTACTTGTATTCTTCTATAATTTGATCAAGCAAGATTTCTATTGATTCATGCCGCATATGACAACCTCTTTCGGGCACCTTGGCAACAACAACTAATTTTGCAGAAAGAGCAAAATACTCTTCAGAATGCCGTGATGGTGAAATTTATTCTCGACCGTTCGCAAGGTTCTCTCGCGCAATTCTGCCAGCCGACCAGCGTCGAATAGCCGCGCCGCCGATGCGATCAGGGCCTCAACATCGAGATATGGAACCAGGAAACCGTTCTCTCCTGAAGTGACAATTTCGCGATTCCCGCCAACGTCAAAAACAACCATGGGCAAACGGCAGAAATTGGCTTCGAGAATTGCCATGCTGAAATTTTCGATCAGCGTCGGGGACACTCCGAACGAACACGCCTTCATGAAAGCAATATTTTCATCATAGCTCACATGCCCTGGGGCAAATATCCGGGCTTGGGCCGGGGCATGCTGCAATTCGATGCGCAGATCATCCTCGATCGAACCAGAGAGATAAAAACCTAAAGGTCGGCCATAGGCAGCTGACAGCCGGCGAATGATTTCATAAACATAGCGGGAGCCCTTCGTTCTGCTTCCGGCAGAGGGGATAAATACAATCGGAGCGGACTCTGACAAATCTAACTTATTTCGAAGTTCCGCGACCGGTATCGCGGCAATCGTCACATCGTCGACGAGATTGGGAATGACCGTAACTGCCCCTGCAAACGCATAAGTACCGTTAAAGCTTTCCCGCATATATTCCGATGGACAAATTACACCGTCATATTTCCACAGTGCCCTCTGCTCCAGACTGACTGCGTTGCCGGCATCGATCGGGCAAAAATCGCCGACCAGAGGATTCCCGATGAATCTCGCCGGGTTGTGGTGTGCAACCAAGAAAATTTTTCTATCCCGCTTCCCGACGAAGAGGCCGGGGGCGCCATGGTCAGGGAGAATGACAATGTCCGGGTTCAACTGGCGCAACTGCCAATTGGCCTTCAGCGCCCCGGGCATGGATGACAGGATATCGGACAACTGGTAGGCGGTCTTCCTGGAACCCTTCGCCTTGAGGTAGAACCATAGCCCCAGATTCAACAGCCAACGCAGGCGTGGCGAGGAACCAAATCTGACTATTCCGTCGGCCTTTGGATATTTTCCATGCTCACCGAACGTAACCAGGGTTACGTCAACCCCAAGCCTTTTGAGCCCATTGTACAAGTTGTAATGGGCACTGGCTATCCCTCCGCCGCCCCAAGGTGGCGCAGAAGATGCCATGATCACGATCTTTTGATCTTTTGGAGCAGTCATAACCAACCTGTCTTTCCTCAAACAAGATGACAGCGTGGCTATCAGGTCGTTGAGGGGTGGCGACGATCACACTTCAGAACACATGACATCCAGAAGAACAACAGCGACTTGAGCGGCAACTTTGCATGATTACGGAACGGCGAGCGGCGATAAAGCCTGAAGGCGGAGAGCCCCACGAATGACGCCTGGCAACAGACAAATTGCCAGCGCAGGGCCAGCACCCGCGAAAAATCCGGTTCAGGGTAACACTTCATGACGGCATTGGCGGATTGCAGCCTGAGCAGCCAGGCATGACTCCGTTTTAAAAAATCGGCTTCTCCCGGCTGCTGCCATATCCCGAGCGAACAATGGAGCGTCAGCTCCTCCTGTCGACAGGCAAGGTTGAGCCGTTCGATCATCTTTCCCCGGACCCGGTTGGCTGATTGGAGTTTCGTCGTTGCCTGAGTCTGCCCCACGCTCTGCTCATGCAAGCGGTAATAGACCAGAACCTCGTCCATGTTCGCCAACTGGAAATATTGCCCGCAACGGCTCCACAATTCGTAGTCCTCCGCATGCGGATAAAGGGCGTCGTAGCGCAGTCCATGGTCCGCCAGGAGCTGCTTTCTGAGCATCACCGTCGGGTGGTACATGACCGATTCAAAGACGAGGGAACAGATAATCTCATCATGTTTTGTCGGCACCACCCATTGCGTCCGGATATCGTCAGCGAAGGCTTCGAGCCACGAACCACAGATACCGACTTCGGGATGGTTATCAAGATATTCAACCTGACGCGACAGCCTGAGAGGAAGGCTGATGTCGTCAGCATCCATGCGGGCAACGAATTCCCCGCGTGAAAGCTCCAGACCAAGATTCAATGCCGTGATCAGCCCCCGGTTCGACGGTTGGCGAATCAGGCGAATACGGTCATCGGGGTAGCCCGCCACGACCGTAGCACTCTCGTCGGTGGAACCGTCGTCTATGATCAGCAATTCAAAATCGACAAACGTCTGCCCCAGAATGCTTTCAATGGCTTCCGGCAAATATCTGGCCCCGTTATAAACCGGCATCAGCACGGTTACCCGTGGTATTTTTTTTCTCGCGACGCTTGCCATATCAATCGATACGCATCCAGCCCGGCGGGGTCAGTTCAGTGGGATTCATGCTCGCCTCAGCAAACCACTGGCGGGGCGCAATAACTATCTTGTCCGGATTTTGCATCAGCCAGGCCCCCCACCAACTGAACGAGCTGTTGGCAATGATGGCATGGCGACAGAGACTCATCAGCCGCAAATCTTCGTACCCGTGCCGCGGCGGGTTGTGATCGACAACTTCAAACGGTACGGAAAACGCCACATGCTGCCTGACCCACTGGGGATCATCGGTAAAAATAAAGAGGCGAGGATGGCTGACCCTCGCCCGCAGGGTATCAAGTGCCTGCTGATAGTAACCGAGGGGGAGAACACCGTGGAAGGCTGCCGTCTTGGCACTCTCCACGTAATCCCCCCTTCTGAAATGCATGAAAACCGACTCAGAGGAGGCGAGCCGTGCGGCCAACTCCTGATTCCTTCCGGCTAATGCCGACCTGACGGTCAGTTCCTGACGAATTGTTGCGCCGACATCCGCGAAATATCGCTCCGAGTGCCAATAGCCGGCCAGATAGACATTATCAGGCAACCCCAGAACCTCGGGGCAGAAGCCGGACTGAGGTTCGCGGAAGAGGTTGTTCGAATATCGGGTCAGGCCGGTGACACGCCGCATTTCGAGTAACGTTTTCGTCCAGATACCGTTACAGAGGCCGCTCGTCTCGGCGATTTCGCGCGGAGTGGCAAACCGGGCGGCAATGGAGAAGTGGTGCAGCGCGTACTCCCGTACGGTATCCCCCACCGGGCATGCCTCAAAATAGCTGCCGTCGAAAGCGACTTCGGTGCCGTGGCGCAGGGCCAGGCGCCGGGCGGCGGCGTACTGGAACATCTGATTGCCGAGACCGCCCATCAGCTTGACGATGATCATCCGGAGTTCCTAACTTCATTTTTCACGCATGCGCCTCATGCACCAGAGTCTGATACAGGGCTTCGTAATCCCGCGTGATCCTTTCCCAGGTAAACCGCTCGCCCCAAACGGCAAACCCTCTCTCCGCCATTTCCAGCCGAAGACTCGGGTTGCGCCAAAGGTCTGCAAGCATCTTTGCCGAAGCCTTCACCTCCGCCCTGGCATAACTGCCGGCAGGTGAAAACGGAGGCTTCGCCCCCAGGCCCTCAAGCAATGCTCGGCACCGGTTGCGCAATCCTTCACCCGGGTTATTCAGGGCGTGATTGCGCCGGGTCGGCAATATCATCCCACCACCCGACCACTCGACTATTTCTCGGGCATTTCCCACATCGGTAGACAAAAAGAGGGTATGCGCGGCCAGAGATTCAAACAGAACGATGGGAGAACATTCGATGGCGGACGGAAAGAGAAAGAGATCAGCTGACTTGAAAGCAGCGACTGTTTCTGCTCGGGACATATCGGCCAGGATAATATTTCTGTCTGTACGGCGGAAAGCTCTCGAACGATTGTGCCGACCTGCCCGGGCCTGACAATCACGCAAACAACTGCCAGCAACGTTTCCTATCATCAGCAGGGTCGCCTCGCGGAGGTCGGCACGGGCAAATATCTCCATAACCTCCGGGTGGCCCTTGAGCCCGGTGTGGGCACCGACATGCAGGACAAGAAAATGATTGTGCGGAATACCCAATCGCAGACGGCTGTCAGCCGGGGTGTCAGCCAGAAATTCATCGGCGGCTGCGCCGTTCGGAATCACCATCGTGTCGGTGATTCCGTGCCGACGGGCAAAAGCTGCATCGCGATAGTTCGTCGCGCAGAAGACAACCCGGTCAAACTCGACCAACCACTGCGGCATGCGGGAAAAATAGTCGCTATAAGCCGGCTGCCCCAGACCTGAAAACCCGGTAGGGACAAAAACCTTTTTTGCCGGCAATTCCCCAAGGAGGGGGAGCAGGATATCCGTCGCCCACTGCTGGGCGGCGAAGGCGGTCACAATGTCATACTGCCCGGCACGCAGAAACGCGCGATAGGCGTCAACCTCGCCGCACAGGCCGGTTGCCAGGTTGCCGGAAACTGCAAATTCGGCAACCTTGACCTTGCCGGTTTGAGTGGCTGTCCTGCCGGGAACCGTCCGGGTCGCCACCGTGACGTCATGCCCGTGAGCGGCAAGTCGCTCCGAAAGCTGGCGCACAACCTCGGCCATCCCCCCCACTTCCGGGGCATAGCTTTCAACCGTGTGCAGAATCCTCATTGCAAGACTAACAAAATGTTCCGAAGTGCTTTCAGCATAACAACGCACTCCTCTTCATTCAAAGATCGGGCGAGGTGACAGGAACACCCTGCGGTTGCAATAATTGCATATCCATCATTATTAATTATGTTCATCAATTTTTTCTCTTAATTTCCTTATCAGGCTTTCACTTTCTGGAAGCCTCACTTTTCGACAAAATATATTTTCAGAATATATTATTTTATCATAATCTTTAATCGTTAAAGTATTTGGAGATGATGTAATTCCTTTTGCGCAATCTGACCAATCGATATACAATAAGTTGCTATTTATAACATTTTTTTTAAATTCTGAGTTCATTATCAAAGTCTGAAAAAATATCTCATCTGCACATTGTACATATTTAAAAAAACAATTATAGGAATTATTATTTTTTAAAAAATCAACAATATAAGAAATACATCTTCGACTCAAGATAAACCATTGTGACCCACCATAAGGCACATAGTCAAATATCATTTTTCGCCTATAACCTAATAAATTAAAAATGTATTTAAATATTTTGGAAACATAAATATTTCTAAACCATAAATATTGGTACCTTATCATTGCGCCTTCCCACCCATCTGAAGATAATACAGTATAAGATAAATACTCTTTATCTTTATAAATTTTATTATATATTTCATAATTGCATAATATTGGGAAATGCATAGCACTTATAAATATCAAATGCCCATAATTTTTTTCTTGTTTTTCAATTTCAACAATTGAATTAATTGTTGCCCGAACTTGGCTAAAATCGCCCCAAGATATATTAGTTCTGTTTTTTATTAATTTTGATTTTTTACTTACGCAATTAATGTCTATTTTTGATTTAAGATCAATATTTGTATAAATAGTATGTAAATTATCATCCGACATTATCTCAATTAATTCGTTCAATTGCTCAAGATTTTCATGTGCATGAATCAATATTATATTTTTCACAACAAGTCCAAAGAAAATAGGTTTTTGTACGATCTCATAGTCATCGCCCAGAAGTCAGTCATGCTCCCGTGTAAACCGGAAAACAAGGGCACGACAACTTTCCCGCCAACCCGCCAGCCGCATGGCTCGGTAGTGCCGCACCGCCGCCCTGCGGCACTCTCCTTGAAGCCCCGACTGCGCTGCCCATCTGGTAAAATCATCCAGTACGTCCCTGCGAAGGCTCTTCTCGTCGGGTCCTGCCTTGCGCACACTGTTGACCGGATCATCCCGATAGTTCAGCAACGGTTCGGCAACGTAGGCGAAATCAGTCCGGCTCGCCACCCGGAGCCAGAGGGCGTAATCCTCGCAGGCGATGAGGCGGGGCGACTCCGGGAAACCAGCGACATCCGCAATCAGCGAACGGTGGATCAGAACCGAACTGCAGATGACGCGATTGGTATCGAGAATATCGGCGAAGGTCAGCCGCTCACCCTGCCAGTCGAGCAGCGCTTTCCCCCTCGGCATTCCCGGGATAATCCGGAAGGCATTCGAGCTGACCGCCAGAGTGCCGAGGCTTCCTGCCAGACCCAACTGGCGCTCCAGCTTCTCCGGCAACCACTCGTCATCGTCATCGAGAAACGCCAGCCATTCCCCCCGGCTCTCGTGGATGCCGCGATTTCTCGGGATGGCCGGTCGGCCGCCGCGCGAACCCTCCACCCAGCGGACACGACGATCGGCAATTGCCCTGACAACTTCGCGACTGGCATCGGTGGAGCCGTCATCACAGACCAGCACTTCGGCTACTGCCAGAGTCTGGACCAAGGCACTGCGTATCGCCTTGGCGAGAGATTCCTGCCGATTCCAGGTCGGGATGATCACAGAAACTGAATCAGTCATCGACGCCCCCCCCCCGAACAACCTGCTGACGGAACATCTGCAACCATAAATCCAGCATGACCCTCTCGGAATCGGTGTCATCGAGTACGAACATGTGAAGATATTCTCGCGCCTTCTCACAAACTTCCGTCATCCGGTATGATCGCTCGTCCCGGATGGCGATCAGTTCGAAGTTGTGGGTTCCCTGCCACGAATTCTTGCGAATTTCCCTCGTCCCAAAACCGAAGGCGGCAACCAATCCTTTGAGCATGGCAGGAGTGTAACCTTCGCAATGCACCGCCCATGCAGCCTCATGGGATCCATACAGGTGCCGTTCGGCAACCGCCTTGGCGCGCGACGAAGAGCGCGGGCTCAGGATGATCCCGGCGGTCACGGCGAAATCGGGCACCTCCAGATGCAAAATCCCTCCCGGACGCAGCCAGGTGTGCCAGCAAGCGAGGAGGGCACAAGCAATCGGGCGGGGAAAATGTTCAAAGACATGGTGCAAGCGCACCTCGTCGAGCGAGGCCGGAGAAAAATGGAGTTCGCGCAGGTCAGCATGTTCGTCAGCAACGCTTTTGCTCTGTACCGTATGCTCGGATGGAGGGAAGTCGACGTTCCAATAACCCTCAAGATACCCCTGACCACAGCCGAGATGAAGTTTCATGACCTGAACCACCTCTTCGCAAATCGGCTCGCCGTTGCAGCAGGATCCGTGAAATCGACTTCCAGCCAGTCCCGCTCGGGGAGACCGAGATGGCTCCAGCGTTCCCGATATCGGGTCCAGTCTTCGTGCTGTCGCCTGAGGTTTTCCATGCGCGTATCGCTTGCGTGGGTGAAGTGCTCAACAAAAGAGTCGTGAGCTGCGATACAGGCATAGCCCTTTTCATGCATTCGCAGGCACAGGTCCCCGTCGGCATGATAAAAGAAGTAAGACTCCTCATCGACGAAATCAACCGCTTCTAAAGCCTGTCGCAAAAAGAGTCCATGGTTGACAAACATCCGGTTCCCGAAGGTGTAACCGACCCAGTAGCGTTTCTGCTCGGGCCAGTTGCGCCAAAAAAAAGCCATGGCCCCCACATGCTCTCCGGCAGCGAGCCTCGCCTCGAAGAGGCGGCAACCATTGTTGATCGCCCCTGGCACAACCAGGCAGTCATCACTGAGCATGCAGATATATTTGCCCTTTGCGCAGCGGAATCCGAGGTTCATGAAGTACCCCCAGGAGCGCCGCTCGATCGGTCGTCCCTGCCATTCCCCGCGATTGTGCTGGACGATGGTAATGACGTCCTTCTGCTGCAGCAGCCACGCCAGAGACCCGTCGGTCGAGCCGCCATCGACGACGATGATCTCGGCGGGGAAATGGCAGGAAACCAATTCCGCGCGGACACTTTCAATCGTGCGCCGGAGGAACTTTTTCCGATTATAGGAGCCAATGACGACGGAAATGTATTTCTCTGATTTCATCCGCGAGGATTCTGCCACTGATGGCTGCTGTCATGCAATGTTCACTCAGGGGTTTTTTCGACAAATGATGTGGGCATTGTCGCTCTGCATTTCTCCTGAATCTATATAGAACCTCTCCAATTCAAAAAGCAGTTCCAGCAGTCGTCGGTGCGTGGGTTTATGTCCGTCAAAGTTTGCGTAAAAGACCGGATCAAGGGCATAGAAGAGAATCGATCCGTCAAAATATCGGACGGTGACACTGTCGAAATGATTATGCAGGGTCGGAATGATTTGGCTCGATCTGACACATTCCGAGGGGTCGGTCGCCTTGAAGTGATCGATGGTCGGCATTTTCCAGAGTCTGGCGTAAATCGCTTCGTCTTGCTCACGCAATCTGAAGCTTTTGCGGCGAAGCCTTCTAGCAATTTTGGATAGCAGGGAGGGTCGACGACCATCGTCCGCACTACGCAACTCCATTGGCAGAAGGTGTTTTACCGCGTTCACGATTTCTTGCTGCCTCCTCGGCAGTTGCTGGTAGTCCGGGCCGACATACTCGTTGGAGACGAGGTAACCACCGGGCTTGAGCGCACGAAACAGTTTGGCAACTACGCCATCCAGCTCACGAATGTGGTGCAATGCTCCATTTGCCCAGATAATGTCATATTCTTCGACCGGCAACTCTTCGGCATTGAGATCGGCAACCTGGTATTCAATATTGCCGAGGCCTTCGGCAAGGGCTCGCTCCCGGGCCTTTTCAATGGCCCCCGGGGCAACATCCATCCCGAGGATATGATCGGCGACACCGAGTCGGGCCAACATGCGCTCGATCTCGCCAAAGCCGCAACAGATGCTCAGACACTTCTTGACCGGAATGATTTCTTTCAGGTATTTCTCCACCGTCCAATACTGGCACCAGTCGCGTCTGCTGGCATCCGCCTCTCCGAAAATCAGTTTACAGGAATGGCTCCGAATCACGGGATAGCAGTAGAAGTTCCTGTCCGATGCAGACGCATCGGCTCGCGACCAGTAATCCTCAACGATCTTCTGGTTGTAGTCAGACATCAGATCTTGACCTTCTTCCTTGGCCAATGAGATCCCGCCGCCCGGACGTGGCGAGCAACTCGTCATACAGTGTCAAATACTTTGCCGCCACGACCGCCAGAGAAAATGACTGCTGCGCCTTGAGGCGAGCCTGCGAAGCGAGTTCCCGCTGTTTTTCACTGTCCCGCCGGGTGACCCAAACCATTCCTCGGGCCAAATCGTCGACATCGAACGGCTCTGCCAGATAGCCGTTCAAACGATGGTCGACAATATCGATCAATCCCGTTGTCCTGAAACAGACGACCGGGGTCCCGCAAGCCAGGGCTTCGGCAGCAGTCAAACCGAAAGCCTCCTGCCGTGAGGGGACAATCATGGCATCTGCCGCGGAGTAGGCAAGAACCAGGCTGATATCGTCTGTCAAATACCCGAGGTGCTGAACCGGACAGGGCAAATCACCGATTGGCCTTTCCTCCTCGCCGGCGCCAAAGATGAGAAGATGGACCTGTTGCAGCCAATTCGGATCTTCGACGCGATGCAGTGCTTCTGACAGCAAATCGAACCCTTTATTGCTGTCCCGGGTGCAGCTCATCCCGCCGAAGAGGAGAACTGTCTTGTCTGGAGGCAAACCGAGCATTTGTCTTGCCGCCAGTTTGTCAACAGGGCGATAGAGACTGACATCAAGACCGTTCGGAATGACGGTAACCTGCCGTTCCCCCAAAAGGGAGCTGGACTTCACACAATCTGCCAGCCACTGGCTGGGAGCGACCAGAGAAAGATCGAGCCCCGCATATGCCTCGGCCTTACGTTGATGGAAGCGGCGACTGAGGTCATCTTCGCAACCAGCCCGCAACAACGGGCAATTGCCACATGCGTTCTGATACGCCAGGCAATTTCCGGGGACATGACAACCTCCGGTCATAGCCCATGCATCGTGCATGGTCCATACCACCGGCTGCCGAATCCGCGAAATCTCCTCCAGTGAAAGAAATTGGTTGCAGATCCAGTGCAGATGCACCAGGTCAGGATTAAATGCATTGAGAATCGCCGACGTCTCCATCGAAAAAAAATCCTCGGCCGGCAATGAAAACCCGGGAGGAGTGGAGACCTCGTTCAGTGGCTGGTGCAGCAGGCTCACAAGCTGAAATATTTTTTTCTGCGCGAAGGACCATTTTTTCCCCCTCAG
>Ga0209212_1003353_pt1 | contig 21284 bp, 21 predicted proteins | sample RifGroC2_FD_183996 | JGI IMG/M metagenome (GOLD analysis project Ga0209212, IMG submission 183996) | Groundwater microbial communities from Rifle, Colorado, USA - Groundwater C2 (SPAdes) (version 2) | ecosystem: Environmental > Aquatic > Deep subsurface > Groundwater | place: Rifle, Colorado... | reverse complement strand
GCTCGTTCATATCAGGGGACGCTGCTTCCTAACTTCCTAATTCTCACTTCCCGGGGTAATATTCACAATTTAGGAAGTTAGGAAGCAGCGTCCCCTGTAACTATTACTTTACTGCGTAGAAAATAGCGAGACCTAAATGGATACGAATAAAGATTCCACTTCATGCAGCCATTTCAGCCATCTGCAATTGAATGTCTCCGATATGGAGCTTTCAAAAAGATTCTATCTTAAGGCCCTTGCGCCGCTGGGCTTCCGTGAAGCGGATAGCGAGGCCGGGCAATATACCCGTTTGACCAATGGAAGCAACCTGGTAATTGTTCTTTGTCCGACTGACCCGAAGTACCGAGATTTTAGCTATCATCGAAAAGGTACGGGGCTCGGTCATATTGCCATAGCGGTTTCTTCAAATACCACCATAGATGCGATGGAGCAACATCTTCTTTCTCTGAAAATTCCCATTCTTGGAGAGGGAAAGGTTGAACTTGGGTATCGACGCGGGTATTATTGTGTTCTTTTTGAAGATCCGGACAGAATCATGATCGAGATAGTTTCCCATAACCCGTTCTATTTCTCGTACGAAAAACCATAAAAGAACATGCCACAGGATAGAGGATAGGATAGGGGACGCTGCTTCCTAACTTTCTAACTTCTGGTGTCTGGGATTTAGATTGAGATTTATGATTAAAAAGTTAATGCTGCCTTTAATGATTGTCATCGGGTTTTATGTGCCCGGATGTTGTGAGATTTCTATGGTGTCTCCGGAGAAGCTGAATGAAATGCTAACGCGGAAATCCGCGCCTACTGTGGTGGATGTCCGTGGTGGGTATGATTTTCAGAAGGGGCATATCCCGGGGGCTGTTAATGCCGCGTATAACACCATTGATAAAGCTGGTTTGCCCAAGGATGGTGCGCTAGTCCTTTATTGCGGGGCGGGGCCTGGGAAATAAAGTAGGGGACGCTGCTTCCTAACTTCCTAATTCTCACTTCCCGAGGTAATGCCCATAATTTAGGAAGTTAGGAAGCAGCGTCCCCCAATACTGGAGCCAAAATTCGAAAAAATCTGGAAAATACCCCGACACTAGGCTGTCGGGGTCGTCTGCTATGCTATTCTCGAAGAAAAAGGGGGGCTTATGCCAAGACAAGCGAGAATAGACGTACCGGGCCAGATGTATCATGTAATGTCGCGCGGAATAGAGCGCGGCCGTATTTTTGTGGACGAAGAAGATTATGCCGATTTTCGGGAGCGTATCTCCGTATGGCTTAATAAAACCGGCGGGAAATGCCTTGCCTGGTGCCTCATGCCGAATCATTTCCATTTTCTGATGTTACGGGGCGCGCGGCCTCTCTCCGAAATGATGCACCACGCAATGACCGGCTACGCCATTAACTTCAATTTAAGGCACCGCCGCGCCGGGCACGTGTTCCAGAACAGGTACAAGGCGATAATCTGCGATATTGAGGAATATTTATTGGAGCTGGTGGCGTACATACACCTAAATCCTTTGCGCGCCAAGCTGGTGAAAGACCTTGTCGGGCTTAAAAGCTATAAATGGTGCGGCCATGCCGCCGTGGTCACAGGCGCCACGGATGGAATATTGGACAGGAGCGAGTTGCTTCCCCACTTTGGCGACAGTGAGAAAAGGGCAGTGGCGGAATATGACCGGGTAATGGCGGAGAAGGCCCGTGACGCGGGGCGGGACCTTTCCGGTGGCGGCTTGCTGCGCAGTTTCGGCGGGGAGGGAGCTTTGCTTCATGCTTTCAGGGCGGGGGAAAAAGCCTTTTCCGACCAGCGCATCCTCGGTGGCAGCGGTTTTGTGGAAGCTGTGCTGAAAGCTGCCGGTGAGGATATGGAAAAAGCCAGAAAAAGCCGCGAGGAAGTGCTGGCCGGGGTGGAAAGCATGACCGGAGTTACAAGGGAAGATATCTTCAGGCATACCCGCGAAAGAGGCCCGGTGCAGGCGCGTGCGGTCTATTGCTATCTGTGCGCGAAGGACGCGGGGACCACCGGCAGCGAGTTGATGCGTGAATTGGGGATGAGTACTGGCGGGGTTTCTAAATTGGTGGCAAAGGGAAGAATTCTGGTAAAGGAGCTAAAGTTAGGAAGTTAGGAAGCAGCGTCCCCTACCTTTTCTTCACGTATTTTATGTGGCGGATGGCGGTGGCGGGGAAGTAGAAGGTCATTATTTCTTTGTAGGTCTTGTTGTATTTGCCGGCGAGGCCCGCGGCGCCGCTTTGGCACATGCCGATGGCGTGGCCCCAGCCGCCGCCGTAGATCCAGTAATTGCGCACGCGGCCGTCCTTGAAGTGGTTCACCTCTATCTCGAACAGCGTGCTCTTGAGCGAGCTGAAGCCGAGGATATTGCGGATCAGGTGCTCCCTGGTAACGTCCACCGTCCTCTTTTTCCCTACCAGCCTTAAGGAATTTACGTTGCCCGACGGGCTGCGTTTGAGCGGGATGACGTCCATAAGCTCGCCGATGGCGTAGTCCTTGTTGACGCGGAAGGTCATGTCCTTCTGGCGGATGATCTTCATCCAGCGGAATTCCGACGAGCGCACGCGGCCCGGATAATTGCAGTTGGCCTGGGGGTTGCCGGTTATCCACAGCTGGAAGGCCCACGGGTCCAGCGGGGCTTCGCGCTTGTCCGGGGAGATGTCCGGCTTCGTCACCAGGTAGGGCGAATCGCCCCAGCCGTTGACCTCTTTAGACGCCTGTATCCAGCCGCCGCAGTTGGAATGGTAGAAGGTGTAGGCCGGGCGGCCGTGGTAGGTGAGGATCTCGCCTTCGGTGTCCACCACGGCGCGGCTGGTGGTGTTGTGTTCGTTGGACATGCCTTTATAGGCCTGGCAATGCTGGCCGTCGCACAGGTGGTAGCCGTCTTTCTTGTGTATGCCGCCGCGCGCCCGGCGTATCAGCACCTGCGTGCGCGCCAGGACGGCCTGGGCCTTGAGGGATTCGTAGGGCCATTGCGGCGCCACTTCGCTGGGCACCACGCCCAGCAGATAAAGTTCGTTCTCTATCACGTTAACCACGCCTATGCCGCGGTCGCCGTTGGGGTAAAGTTCAATGTAGCCGCGGTACTGCCGGTCGGCGCCGCGGAACCACGGGTTGTTGGTCTTCGACGAGGCGTCGAATATGACCGACCCGCCCGCTTCCGCCGGCTTCACTAATATGGGGCCGGCGAAGCGGCCGAAGATCCTTCCGTCCGGGTCCTTAAGCACCACCCGGCCGCCTTCGGCGACCACGAACCAGGCCTCGTCCGCCGGGATATCGGCGAACAATTTGCCGCTGTTCTTGCCGGTGACGGTCAGGCCCTCGAAAGATTTTATTTTCAGGATGTTGTTGCGGCCCTGCTTGCCGGTATTGCCGGTGCCGATGCCCACCCGGATCTTTACGGACCTGGAAAGGCTCGCCAGCGCGTCCAGCGGTTCCATCACCAGCGGCTTGGTGATGCGGAACGGCGGCCTGATCTCCTCCGGCTGTTTGGTCAGTTTGCCTTCCAGGACCTTCATCATCTTGGAGGCCAGGGGGTGGCCGGGCGCATAATCCAGCACCCGGTAGTACTGGTTCCAGGCCTCGTTGAACTTGCCCTGCCGCGCGTAAATGCCGGCCAGCGGCAGGCGGGCCTCGGTGAAGGACGGGTCCTTGCGCAGCGCCTCTATCAGCGCGGTCTCGGCCTCTTTCACCATCTTGAAATTCATGTAGTTCCAGGCCAGAATATAATCCACTCCGGCGAAATCCGGCCGCAGGGCCCGGTATTTTTCCAGGTGGGCCAGGGTCTTTTCTTTTTCTTCCAGGTTGGAGTAGACGCTGGCCAGGCCAAGTTCGGCCCGGGCGTGCAGCGTCTGTATCCTGATGGCCGTTTCGAAGGCGGAGCTGGCCCCCGTGTAGTCGGCCTGGTGGAAGCGCAGCCAGCCCAGTTCGGAGTAGATGTCGGGGTCGTGCGGCTCGCGTGCCAGCGCCCGCACCAGGGCGCGGGAGGCCTCGTAGTAGCGGCCTGCCTGCTTAAGACACATGGCGGCGTTGAGCAGCGGCCTGGCCTCGCCCGGTTCGGCGGCGGCTTCGGCAAAATAGGAGGAGGCGGCTTTCGAAAGGTCGCCTTTAAGGTATAGTTGGTACGCGTCCGTCCCGGCCAGGCAGGGCCGGGATTGAAAGAGGCATAATAAAAGAATAATATCTATTCGGCGCAAGATATATATATCGTATGAAATTACCATTGACCCGCACAAAAAAAAGCCCCGGGGAGCCGGTGTGGAACTGACCGACGACGAACTGGCGGCGGCCTTCAGGGCCGGCGACGCGGAAGCCCTCGGGCTGCTGATGGAGCGGCACAAGGCCGCGGTCTACGGCTACCTGCTGCGCCTTACGGCCCGGCAGGACGCAGCCGAGGATATTTTCCAGGAAGTGTTCCTGAAGCTGGTGCGCAACCCCGCCGCTTACGGGCAAAGGGAGAAATTCAGGTCCTGGCTTTTTACGGTAGCGCGCAACGCCGCCATGGACTATTTCAGGCGGCAGGGCGCCAGGGGCGAGGTGCCGCTGGACGGCCAGGGCGATCTGCCCGGCCCCGTGGATCATGCCGCCTCGCCGGAGCCGGGCCCGGAGGCCGCGGCCGGCAATAAAGAGCTGGGTGAAAAGATAGAGGCGGCGCTGGGGCGCCTTTCGCGCGAGCAGCGGGAAGTGTTCTATCTGCGTCATTATTCGGGGCTGTCGTTCAAAGACATAGCCGAAATGTCAGGCCTGCCCATAGGCACGGTGCTCGCCCGCATGAGCCGGGCCGCCGCCCAGCTCAGGAAAGAACTTGAAAAAGATGTGCAATAAAACGCGGCCCTGCCGCGTTACATAGATGAGGACCAGGTTATGAACTGCGATAACGGAGAAAAACTGATACTTTACGCATACGGCGAGACCGACGGCGTCCTGAGGGCGGCCGTGGAGGCCCACCTGGGCGTTTGCGGCGCCTGCCGGGCGGAGCTGGCCGCCCTAAAGGGCGCGGCCGCTTATCTATCGGCCGTGCCGGAAGTGCGCCCGGCAGTAATAGAGGCCATAATGCGGGCCGCCCGCGCGGCGGCGCGCGCCGACAAAGGTTTCGTTTTTACCTGGCGCGAGGCCCTGCTGTCGGGCGCGCTGGCGTCCGTGCTGGCCGGGGTATTCGCGTTCTCCGCCCGGCCTGCCGGCACGGAGCTGGCCTGGAACAGCGGTCTGGACGCCGGCCTGGATTCCGTTGAATATTCGGTGTACCAGGAGCAGGCGGAGCTTGGTTCGTCTTCGGGTGACTGGGATTATAAATACAGCGGGCTTGAGGATGAAAGTCTTAACGTGAGGGAAAACGCTTAAAGTCGGTCAAGGAGGCATTATGAACAGGAAACTTATATTGTGGCTGGGAGTGCTGGCGCTCAGCGCCGCGCCGGTAGTTACCGTTATGGCGCAGGAGGGGGCCGGCCCCGACGGGGATGATACGGAAATATCCGAAGGCGGCTTTGGCGGCGGCCCCGGCGCGGGTATGGGGCGCGGTCAGGGCGGGCCCGGCATGGGGCAGCCCGGTATGGGCATGGGGCAGGGCGGCATGGGGATGAAGGGCGGCATGATGGGCCAGGGCATGAACAGGAATAAAATGATGCGCGGCGGCCCCGGCTTCCTGTCCGAAGAGGAGATCCTCGCCGTCATAAAAAAGAACGACCCCGAGTTCTCCAAAAAAGTGGAAAACCTGAAAACCATAGCGCCCGCGAAGTACAAGATGCTGCTGCAGCTGGGCGGGCGGCAGCTGGCCATGGCGAAAATGGCCCAGGACGACGGCGTCGAGAAAGACCTGGTGCGCGCTCTCTCGCTTGAGTTCGACACCAAGGAGCTGGCGGCGAAGTACGACAGCGCCTCCGACGCGGATAAAAAGACCATAAAAGATACCCTGCGCGCCAAACTCGGCGAATTGTTCGACCTTAAGACCAAAGGCCAGGAACTGCGCGTGAAGCACATGGAGCGCGAGATCGGCAAGCTCAAGAAGAACCTCGAGGCCCGCAAGGCCAATAAGGCGAAGATAGTGGACCAGCGCCTCGAGCAGGTGACCGGTGAGGGCTACGGGTGGTAATGCCCCGGTAGGCGGTAAATAAAAAGGCCCCGCGGTTCCGAACCGCGGGGCCTTTCTTTTGCCCGGGCTTCAGGGCTTGGGCGCGAGGATGTTGTTCACGAGGCGGTCGGCAATGGGTACGCCGTAGCCCTCATAATAGGCCGGCAGGCCCAGGTCATAAGAAGCTTTTATCAGCGCGGCCTCTATGGCGTCTGCGCCCTTGACCCCGAGCCCCACCGCCAGCGCGGCCAGGCCGGAAATGTGCGGGGCGGCCTGCGAGGTGCCGTCCATCAGCCGGTAGCCGCCTTCCGGGAAAGCCGAAAAGATCTTTACGCCGGGGGCGGTAAAATCCACTTCCGGCCCGCGCGAGGAAAAAGGGGCGAGCTTGCTGGCGTAGTCCAGGGCGGTAACGGCCGTGGCCCCCTCGTAGGCGGCCGGGAATTTAACCGGTCCCCCGTCGTTGCCGGCCGAGCAGACCACCAGTATGCCGGCCTTGCGGGCAGCCTTCACGGCGTTGCTCTGCGACTCGTAAAATTTAGCGGCGCCGAGGCTCATGTTTATGATGTCGACCTTGTTCCTGACGGCCCAGCCTATGCCGTCTATTACTTCCGAAACTTTGCCGGTACCGCTGCTGTTGAGGACCTTTACCGGGATAATGGTCGCCTCCGGGGCCATGCCCACCATGCCTTTCCAGTTGAGCGCGCCGGCGATGATGCCGGACACGTGGGTGCCGTGGCCTTTGTCGTCGTTGGGGGGAAGGGACGGGTTTAGGACGTTGTAGCCGGCGGCGCAGGCCGCCGCCAGGTCCGGGTGGGCGCAGTCCACGCCGGAATCCAGTACCGCCACCCGGGCGCCCTTCCCCCTGGCTGACGCCCAGGCCTGCGGCGCGTGCATGCGGGCCAGGCTCCAGGGCATATGGTCGGCCTTGCCTTCAACGCTGAAGGTGCTGACGTAGACCGGGGCCACCGGCGCCTGTGTGGAAACCGCGGGAGGCGCGACCGGCGGTTCGACCGGGCCGGGTTCTCCGGCCAGCAGCCCGCCGGCGAGCAGCGCGGCGTCGTCCAGCGTTACTGAATTTTCGGAAGCAAGCCAGTATACCTCTTCGTCGTCCTCGGCGGCGGTCACGCCGGGCGCGCGGGTTATGGCGGCGGCCCTGGAGGCGTCGCCGAAGTCGGCCAGGGCGGCGTTGATGAAGTCGAAATCTTTTATAACCCGGCCGCCGCGGCCCTCTATCACCTGCCGCCTGGCTGCGGCGTCCATGGCGGCGTTAAAAGTGATTATTTTCTGGGCGGCGAAGGCCTGCCCCGCTGATAGGAACGCGGCCAGAGCGAATATCAAGGTCCTGAACATGTTTAAAATTGTCCCCCAAAGATTAAAGCTGCCTTATGATTTTAGCAAATAAAAAACCCCGCGGCTTCGGGCCGCGGGGTTTTATGACCGGCCGCTATGCTTAGCGGACCAGTTTGAAGGCGTCCACAAGGCCGGCGCCCTGGTCGGTCGGCTTAAGGCCGGCCAGCGGGGTGGCCGCCGCTTTAAGCGCCGCCCTTACCTCGTCGGGGGTCTTGGCGCCGGCGCCGACGGCCAGCGCGGCCAGGCCCGCCACGTGCGGGGAGGCCATGGAGGTGCCGGACATGGTGGTGAACCCGCCGCCCTTCCTGGTGGAGTAAATGCTGACGCCCGGGGCTATCACGGCTATTTCAGCGCCGCGCGAAGAGAACGAAGCCAGCTTGTCGGCCGAGTCGGAGGCCGAGACGGCTATGGCCTGGGGGTACTTGGCCGGGAAATTCACGGGGCCGGAGTCGTTGCCGGCGGCGCAGACCACGGTGACGCCGGACTGGTTGGCCTTTATCATCACCTGCTTGAGCGCTTCGGTGCCGGAACCGCCGCCGAGGCTCATGTTGATGACGTCCATGCGGTTCATGATGGCCCATTCTATACCGGCCACTATCCAGGAGTACTGGCCGGAACCGTTCTTGTCCAGCACTTTAACGGCGTATAGGTCGGCTTCGGGGGCCACGCCCACCACGCCTTTAAGGTCTTTTACCGCGCCGATGGTGCCGGACACGTGCGTGCCGTGGCCATGGTCGTCGAGGGGGGAGGCGGTGGAGATTATGGCGTTGTAGCCGCCCTTGTAGTGCGGGGCCAGGTCGGGGTGCCTGAAGTCCATCCCTGTGTCGATGATGGCTACTTTAACGCCTTTGCCGGCGCCGTAATCCCAGGCGGCCGCGGCGTTGAGGCGCTTCACGCCCCAGGGGATCTCTTTCTCCGCGGGGTTCACTTCCGGGCGGATCTCGGTGAAAACGGGGGCCGTCCAGCCAACGCCTTCGCGGATCATGGAGAGCGCGCTTTCCACGGTGGGCAGGGGGACGGAGTTCATGGAGGCCGGAGCGGCTTCTATCCAGCGGATATACCTGTCCTCGTCGACGTTGGTGACGCCCTTCAGCGTGTAGATGCTGGCGTCCTTGACGTTATCGGGGAACACGGCGACCAGGGCGTCCACCACGGTGAATTTGCGGGTGACTTTGCCGCCGATGCCCTCTATGCTTTTCTCTATGGCGCCGCCGCGGACGGCGGGCTCAAAGCTTACTATCTTCTGCGACGCTTGCGCGCCGACGGCCGCCAGCATTAAAGTGGCGACTATCAGTCCGTGGAACTTGTTCATGTAACCTCCTGGGCTTCCTTTTTAAAGGATAGGCCTTACGGCCTAACAAGGAATATAGGACTTTTGGTTGATAATTGTCAACGGGGGTTATCGTTTGGGGAGTGTCGCGCCGCCGCCCAGGCTGGCGGCCAGGCCGGCCGTTTGCGGGTTGCTCATCAGGGCGTTCATTACGTTGGGGTTGGAAAGCGTCTGCGCCAGTTGAGGGTTGTTCGCCAGTACGGAGGTCAATGTTTCCGGGTTCTGCATGAGCCCCTGTACGGCCGGGGAGGCCAGTATGGCGCCGGCCATACCGCTGCTGGCGAAAGTGTTCACTACCGCCTGGTTGTTCATGGCGGCCTGGACTACGCTATTGTTGAGGAAATTACTGATATTCTTTGGGTTGCTGAGATAATTCTGCAGGCCTTGCGGGCTGCCCAGCGCCGCTTTCACCGTGTCCCTGGCCATGAAGCCTTTGACCACCCAGGAGTTGTTGAACAGCGCCCCGACGGCCTTGGGGTTATTCATCGTCTTGCCCACGGCGTAGGTGAGGTAACCTTTCTGGTTACCGAAGCCCATCTGCGCCTTATTACTGGTGTCTTTGGATTCCAGCGCGGCCTGGTTTGAGAGCTGCGCCCGGCCGGCCGGCTGCGCCGCCGCCGCGGGCCGCGCCTTCTGGGAGGGGGCCGCCTGCGCGGTCTGGTCGGTGGTCTTAGCCGCCGGGCTGTCCCCGCCGGTTACGGCCCCGTCCCCGGTCCCTTCCTTGCCCGAGCGGTAGCGCACGGCGTAACCCGTGTCGCTCAGGCCGGGGTCGTATTCTTTGTTCTCGGTTTTTTTTACCTCGCCCTCCTGCGAATTGAAGGCGTTGTAATCGGCCTTGTCTATGGCCACATCCCCGGAGTTAAGCCGCAGGGTCCACCTGTACAGCGGCACCGCCAGCAGCACATAGAGCGGCGTCATATAGAGCCAGATCTTCCAGCCGGATCTTTTCTGTTCTCCGTCCATAGTCATAATATAACACCGAAAAGCCGGGAAGTCAATGCGTGCCGCCCGCGCGGTGTAATACTTTGCGTTTCATTTTGTGTATAATCTTACGATATCCATAAACCGGGGGCCACCGCTTCCGGCGGCTATACTATGGGGAAATTAACGGCGGTGGTATTATCCAACCTGATCCAGGTCTTTCTTTTTATGACCGGGCTCTTCTATCTGCTCCTGAGTTTTCGGGGGTTCTGGCCCTGCGCCAGGCCGCCAAGGGCGCTTAAGCGGCGCCGCTTCGCCCTGCTGCTGCCGGCTTACAACGAAGAAGTGGTCGTGGCCCTGGCCGTGGACAGCCTGGCGCGTCTGGCTTATCCCCGGGAGCTCTTCGATATTTTCGTCATCGCTGACCACTGCACGGACGGGACCGCCGCGGCGGCCGCCGGCGCCGGGGCCAAGGTGCTGGACTACAGCGGGCCCGGCCTGAAAGCCGGCAAAGGCCGCGCCCTCAAGTGGGCCACCGGACAGATCCTTGCCGGCAATTACGACGCCCTGTGTTATTTCGACGCGGATTCGCTGGCCCATCCCGCTTTTCTCTCGGTTATGAACGAGCAGCTGGAGGCGGGCGCCGAGGCCGTGCAGGGCAGGCAGCTGGCCAAGAACAGTGCCACCTGGCTGGCTAAAATACTGGCCGCCGGCCACCTTGTTTCCAACAGGTTTTTCCAGCTGCCCAAGCGGGCCCTCGGCCTGTCGGCCACGCTGCATGGCAAAGGCATGTGTTTTACGGCGGGGATAGCGCGGAAATTCCACTGGGACGAAACCTGCCTGACCGAGGACCTGGAGATGCAGATGCGCCTGATACGCCACGGCGTACGCATCACCTGGGCGGAGGACGCCGTGGTCTACGACGAGGAGCCGGACACGCTGCGCCAGTACCTGCGGCGCACCATACGCTGGACGCGGGGGTCTTTGGATACGGCGCGCAGGCATTTGCCGGGCCTGGCCGCCCGCGCCCTGCTGCGCGGCGACGCCCGCGCTTTCGAGGGGGCGCTCTACAGCGCGCAGACCTACCGCTTTGTGATGGTGGCCGCCGGCGCGGCGCTTATGTGGGTAAGCCGCGATTCTTTTAACCTGCTGGTCTGGCTTTACGCCGGCCTGCCCGGTGCGGAGCATACCATGAAAGCGCTTTCTCTGCTGCCGCTGCTGCTTTACCCGGTGGTGGCGCTGGTCCTGGAGGGCGCGCCCGCGGACCTGCTGCTGGCTTATTTCCTTCAGCCCGTGCTGGGGCTGCTGCGCCTGCCGGTCTTCGTGGCCGGCGTGCTGCGCGGCACGGATCTTTGGGGCCGCACCGAGCACACCAGCCGCGTGGCCATAGCCGATTTGGTTGATTAGGTAACGAATCTGAAGCGTAGTCGAACCGGAGGAACAAGATGAATAAACTTATTATTTTAGCGCTGCTGGCCGTCCCGGCCGGGGTTTTCGCCCAGGAGGCCTCCAGGCCGGAGCTGCTGGCCCTGCCTGGCGTCGACGAGATGCGGGCCGAGGCCATGGAAAGCGCCGACCCGGTGCGGCGCCCCGACGCCTCCGGGATAATGGCGGAAATATCTTCCGCCCTGCGCCTCAGTTCCAAGCAGGAAGAGCGGATAGCCGCCGCCGTGGGCAAGAAGGCGGTCGAGTTCGACAAACTGATGAAGGATCATGACAAGAGCGCCGCGGAGGAAAAAAAGTGGCGCTACAAGATGAACGAGTCCCGTCACGCCATGCAGACGATCAACCGCGACCTGCCGGATACCGTGCGCGACTTCCTCGACGACGAGCAGCGCCAGAGCTACGACGAGATGATAGCCGCCAAGAAGAAGCCGGCCCCCGCGCCCGCGGCGCCCGCCGTAGAGCCGGCGCGCCCCGCCGGCGTCGAAGGCGCCGTTAGACCCCTTAAAAAGAAGCGCGTGCTGCGGCGCAGGAAACTGCCGCCCGCCGGCGCGGCCGCCCCCGCCGCCGTCCCCGCGGACGAGGAAGAGGCCGGGCAGGTGATGGTGGATAAAGAGCCCGGCGCGGCCCAGCCCGCTCCCAGGAAAAAGCGCGTGATGAGAAGGAAGGCCCCGGCCGCCGCGCCCGCCGCCGAACCCGCGGCCGAGGACGTCATGGCCAATGAGCCGGCCGGCGCCAAGCCCACCGGCCAGGAAGCCCCGGCCGAAGAGGACGCCGGCTCCTACCCGTAACCCCGGGCAGGCAGGGGATAGGGGTGTGGCCCTTATCCCCACATGGAAGTTTTGGCCAAAATTTGATGTTTCCCTGATTTTTCCAGTAACCCCGTCTGGTAAAATCTCCGTAGGTTCTTGCGCTATTTATGACTATGCTAAAAAGAAAAGGCGTTACCCTGGTAGAGCTGATGATCGCTCTGGCGCTTGTCACCATAGGCATTATCGCCATGGTGAACTCTTTTGGCTTTATACAGAAAGGCATACAGGCCTCCAAGAACAAGACCCTTGCCTCCAACCTCGCGCAGGAGAAGATGCAGATCATCAAGCAGAAAGTTTACTATCAGGTGCTGGTAACCTCGGACCCCGCGCATAACACTACGGACTTCGATCCGGAGACTTTTGATTATGATACCGGTTATTTCCCTCCGGAATATATTACCGAGGCTGGCGTAACCTATGCCCGCTACACCCTGGTGCAGGTGGCGAAGGAGAACTCCGGGCAGATACAGATACTTTCCCCGTCCACCCCGGATACCGGGCTGCGCTTGATAACCATAATTGTGGTGTGGTCGCAGGGCGGCGTTAAACGCAAGCTTTCCCTGCGCAGTTTGATGGCCAATCCCGACACGGTCATGTCGAACGCCGTTTTTACGGGATATGTCCGCGACACCGGCGGGCTGCCTATCGTAGACGCGCTTGTGAGCGTAGTCGAGGATGCGGGGTGGCGCGATAATGCCGACGCCACCGGCAGTTATGGGATAAACGTTTCCCAGGGTAATTTTAATATCGTGGTTTCGGCTAAAGGTTACTACACACAGATGAGGCCCGCCGGTATCGCCGCCAACGATACACAGACGCAGGATTTCAATCTTGTTAAGATCGCAACCGGCACTATAACCGGCAGGATATGGTTGAGGGATCACCTGGTGATAAGCCAGGTAGTTGGAAGTTCCGCTAATATCAGCGCCCAGGAGCAGGAATGGGTGGAGGTTTATAATCCGACCACCTGGACCTGGACCATGGCGACGGGGTTGGGCACCGGCGCGAACGAGGAGGTGGTGATCAGCTACAAAGAAAGCGACGAGCTCGAGGTTAAACCGGACTTTTACTACCGCATCGTCAGCTTGGCGCCTAATTCTTATTTCCTTTTCGCCAATACCGGCACTATTACGGCCGCCGGAATCGTCCGGGAGGCCGACGCCGTTTACGACAGGGATTCCGACTGGGCCAGCCTGGATAATGTTATCCAGACAGGGAGCCCTTCTTCCGCAGGCTACGTGATACTCGGCAGTGAAGCGACCGGCCAGATATTGGATAAGGTAGGCTGGAACGCCAGTGACAATAGCAGCTCAGACAAAAAGAACGCGGAAAGTTACGAAGGCCAGGCTATAGCCCAGGATATAGGTCTCCAAGTGGGAGAGGAATATGTCCGCAGGACCGCCTCGGGCGGCATAACCGCCGGCCAGGGGCGTTGTTACGACAGCAACAACAATGAAAAAGATTTTATCGACGCCGCTCCGCTCTCGCGGCCGCCGTATAACACCGCCGATCTCGAGCCTTGTGTTTCCGGCACCCCGGCCATAGGCGCCGTTGTTACGGCCTCGGATGGGCTTTCCAGCTCCACCCAGGCTTGGGCCAGCGGGAGCCCGCCGGACGCTGTATTCACGCTCGTGGACGTGGCCACCGGCACCTGGACGGTCCTGATCTCCAGCGGGCAATACATGCTCCAGAACGATACCATTGCCGTGCCCACGGCCGGCTATGTTTATAATTTCCCCAGCAGTTCCACGTTCCTTAACCAAAGCGCGGTAATGGGCATAATAACCGGCCAAGTCCTTGACGCTCTCGGTATCCCCATCTCCGCCCCCTCCTCTATAATCGTCAGCCCGGGAGGCGCCGGCAGTCCCGCCTACGCCTCCACTTCGGACGGCAGGTACAGGCTATTGGTATCCTCCGGCATGCTGGAAGTTACGGCTAATCCGGGCAACGCCAACGGGAATTATGTAAGCATTTCCTCTTTGTCCATAACGGCGGAGATAGGCATGGTCCATTCAGGGGTTGATTTTGTCCTTTACCAGGGCGGACGCATCAACGGATTTATAACGAGGGACGGGATAAACGCGCTTCCGGGTATCGCGGTCTCCATCACTGACCTGAACGGCATTTCGCGCGATCAGCAGATGTCCGGGACGAACGGCAGATTTACCAGCGTAAGCATCCCGACCGGGACCTATACTGTTTCTCCCGCGCTGGGGTCGCTCGAGCAGGCTGTCCCTAGCAGCACCACGGTATCTCTTGCCTCGGCCGGTGTCACAAAATTCTCTTCCACCTTTACCATTACCGGCGCCCTGGGTTATATCACCGGTTCGGTCAGCTTCGGCGGGCAGCCTATAAAGACCGGAGTTCTTATCGTGGTCACCACGGCCACCCTCACGGGCTCTCCCCCGGTCCCGCCGTCGCTCAGTTCCGCTACCCTTTCCGGTTCGCCGTATTATGTGGTTTCCAGCATGGAGGACGGGACTTACAGGGTAGAAGCGCGCCAGGCCACCGCGCCGAAATATAATGTCTATGCTTATTATCCATCCCCATCCGGGGTGTACGCCACAATGATCTCTTCGGCTTCCAGCAACGTGCAGGTCCTTTCCGGCCAGACTACCACGGGGGTGAATTTCTCATGGTAGCCCTTAAACGCCGCGGCGTAACGCTCATGGAAATGATGATCACGGTAGGCATCGTGTCCGTGGTGTTTTCCATCGCCGCGCCCATACTTACGCAGGCGAACCGGCAGTTCATCCTGAACCGCACCAGGGTGGAGCTGCAGCAGGAAGCCCGCGCCATCATGTATATAGTGACCCGCAATTTGCGGCAGGCGCAGGGCTCTTCCATTACCATCAGCAGGGCGGGCCTGCTGCAGCCTTTTTATTCGAAGATAACCTTTACAAAGCAGACCGCCACGGCCGGGGTTTCTCCCACCCTGGTTTTTCAGCAGGAAGGAACCTACCTGTACCAGGTGATCGGAACGGGCAAAAGGCCCATCTCAAAAAACCTCAAATATCTGGCTTTCACGTTCCCCCGGTCCGACGATATGGGGATAATTTCGGTTTCGCTCACGCTGGAAAAGCAGATCTTCGAGGGGCGCAGCAAGGCCCTGCATATGGCTTCCGAAAAGGTCCGGATAATGAACTGACGGTCCAAGGATTCTTATGGAAAATAGAAAAGGTTTTATCCTGCCGGCCGTTATCCTGGTGTTCGTCCTGCTGATGATCATAGTGCCGGTCATGGTAATGTGGGTGCAGCACGACACCAAGCTTTCCGTGAAAGACCAGAAAGCCAGTGTCGCCTTTAACCTTGCCGAGGCGGCCGTGGACAGGGGGTATTGGAAAGTTAAAAGCTCGACCGCCACGTTCGGCGACGTGATGGCCGGAGTCCCGCTCGCCGGATATAATTTTGACGCTTCTTATGGTGATGTGTCCGGAGGATCGTACAGGATATATGTAAGCTCCGGCCCGGGCCAGCACGAATTAACCATCATAGGCGAAGGGAAAGACAGGAGCAGTAATGAGGTAAGAGCCGTAAAAGCCGTGTTTTCCAACCATACTGTTTACAGCCCGATCATTACCAACGGTAATTTTACGGCCAGGGAAATGCTGGCGGCTTTTTGGGGGCCTATCATGGCCCAGGGTAATTATGACATGACCAACGGGAATGTCGCTCAAAGATATTTCCCCAGAAAATACGCCAAGGGAGTCGTTACCGGACAAGGGGCATACCTTAGAGATACTAACGGTCTGAATCCGCCCAACACCGATAACGAGGAATGGTGGTCGGATTACAAATATATCCCGGAACTGCCGGTAATCAACACCGAAGTTTTAAAAGCTTCCGCGACGGCTACCGGGACGTATAACCGGTACGATCTGAAGAGTTCCTTCGGTACCTCTCCCTGCAAGAACACCAACGCGCCGTCTCCGCCGTTGGGCCCCGGCAGCCCTTACAGCATTTGCAAGAAATTCCCAAATCAGCCATCGGATGATAGCGGTCCGGACCTGGTTTGGTACTGGGACGGCGACGTCAGGCTGGAGGGGTTTGAAGGCGGCGGAAATTGCTCCCCATATACGAGTCTCTCTAAAAATTATGGCTTTAAAGGGAAGCTTATCGTTATGGGTAATTTAACGAACAACGGTTCAGGCTGTTATAAATTTACGGATACGGTTCCAGCGGAGGCATGGCGGGACCATAATAAACTTGAAAAAAACACCTGGGATACCGCCGCAAGTGATCAGTACCCTGCAGATACGGGGCTCCATCAAAACAAAACCACCTTTAATTACGGAACGGAGACTTTTCACATATACCCGAGCGACGGCAACTGGTATCATCACACCGTGGGGATGAGGGGTTTTACCTATGTCCGCGGGATATTGGAGATAATCGGTCCCGGCGGGTACATGGATTTTATCGGGGCCGTGTGGGTGGTGGGAGACGTTAGCTCAAGCGGCGGCGCGGGCACCGGTTTTTGTGGCGTTTTTTTCGATGACAAGCTGGACGTGCCGACTTTAAATGTGGTTCTTGTCAGGTTGTCCTGGGCAGAAATTAGTCCCAGTGCCCAGGCCTGGCCGTGAGCATAATGAGAGCCGCCGCTAAGGCGCCTGCCGCCTGCGGGCGGATCGGGCTGAAAATAGCCGGGTTCGGGTTTAATTTTAAGTCATACTCGGCCGGTATCATTTCAATTCTGGAGAAAAGGTACGGCCGGTTCGGCGTGCCCGGGGAGTCCGGGTACGATCTCGAGATCGTCGAAGCCCGGGGCAGTCAAACCCCGTTCAAGCCGGCGGTTTCTTTTGACGGGAGAACGCTTGAACTGAAGCGCGGGGATTTTGAAGCGGTTATAGACACCCGCTCGCGCTCGGGGTTGGTCAGGGTTTCCCCCACGGAACAGTGCCTGGACGCTTTTTTGCGTTCTTTGATTAGTTTCATGCTTATCCGCTCAGGCGGTTTTATGCTGCACTCGGCCGGCCTGGTCAGGAACGGTAAGGCGTACCTGTTCCCCGGCATCTCCGGGGCGGGAAAGTCCACGCTTTCCAAACTTGCCGCGGGTTCCGGCGGCGGCGGGGTCATCAGCGATGAGATCAATATCGTCCGCCTGGAGCAGGGCCGGTGGCGGGTGTACGGCTCGCCGTTCTGGGGTGAAATGCGTGCCGACGGGCGCCCCGGCAGCTGGACGCTTGGCGGTATTTATCTGTTGAAAAAATCGGCGGTTAACGGGATATCGCCCTGCGCGGATGCGGAGTCATACAGGACGCTGCTGCGCTGCCTGGTAAATTTCTCGAGCGACGCGGAGACCGCCGCGCTGGCGTTGGCTAATACCGCGCGGCTTGTCTCGGTCTACCCCGCGGGACGGCTTGAGTTTTCCAAAGAGACCGCCGATTTCCTGCGGCTTATAAGGTGAATCTATGGGCGTGAAGATCAAAAAAGACCTGGCTTTCCGGCGCGTTGCGGGGGAGCTGTTCGTGGTGGATTCCGCTAAAGCCCGCCTGCACGAATTGAACGGCCCGGCAGCCGTTATCTGGGAGGGCCTTACAAAAGGCCGCGGCGAGGCCGCTATCGCGGCCGCCATGCGGGGCGAGTTCGAGGTGGACGCCCGGACGGCGCTGGCGGATATAAGAAACTTTACGGCTGAATTGGCGGCCGCCGGTTTGCTGGAGGAGAGCGTATGAAAAAAAAGAAAGTCTATGAAAAGCCCAGAATGAAGACCGAAAAGGTCTTTGAGACCGCCGCTCTGGCCTGCGGCAAGTGTATCACGGGGCCGATAAGCCAGCTGGCCTGTAAGACGCTGAAGAAGTTCTCCTGAGCCATGCCCTCCGTTTTCCGCCTGGAAGGGTCAAGCATGCTGCCGGTCTTTAAGCCCGGCCAAGCCGCGCTCGTCTCCGGCGAGCGGCCCGGCCCGGGAGATTGCGCGGTCTACTCCTACGCCGGCCGCACCCTGCTGCATCGCGTGATCAAAACGGGCCAGGCCGGCGCCTGGCTGGCCGACGACGCCGGCCGGCTTGAACTGCATTTTGTGCCCTGGGGCGATATCAGGGGCCGCGCGCTGGGCCGGCACCCGCTGGCAGGCGGATTTTGCGGCCTGGTTTATTCCAGGCTGCGCCGTGTTTGGAGGTTCAACCTCCGTTTTCGCCGCGAGGCCAGGCCTTGATACCCGCGGTTTCCCCTTCCGCCAGGCTCAACATCCTTACTCTTGAGCGCAATGTCCCCGTTTCGGCCACCATCGAACTGACCCGGCGCTGCCCGCTGGCCTGCCTGCATTGCTACCTGCCGGAAACGCGCGGCCGCGCGCGGGCCGCCCGAGAGCTGACGACCGCCCAATGGAAGAAAATTCTGGTCCAGTTAGCGGAGGCCGGCACGCTTTACCTGGTTTTTACCGGCGGCGAGCCGCTGCTGCGGCCCGATCTGGCGGAACTGTGTTCCTATGCCAAAAAACTCAATTTTGACGTGCGCGTTTTCTCCACCGGCCTGGGGCTGGACGGGGATATGGCGCTTAGTTTGAGGAAAGCCGGTGTTTCCGGCTTCGAGATAAGTTTTTACGGCCGCCCGGAGGTGCATGACGGCATTACAGGCGTTAGCGGTTCTTTCGCGCGCAGTTTCACGGCCGCCCGCCTGCTGAAAAAAACCGGCATAAAAGTGAAAATAAAAACCCCGCTGATGAAGGGAAACCTGGCCCAGGCCGGCTGGCTCAGGGCCATGGCTAAGAGCGAGGGCTTCGAAATTTCATTCGACCCGGTACTGACCGCCGCCAACGACGGGGAAGCTTCGGCGCTGAACCTGCGGCTGTCCGGCCCGCAACTGGCAAGAGCGGTAAATATTCACGGCGCCGCGCCCGCCGGGCCCCGCAGCGAGGCCGGGCCTTATCCTTTGTCCTTCGACTTCTTATGCGGCGCCGGCCGCAATGTCTGCGCCGTCGGTCCGGCCGGGGAGCTGTATCCGTGTCTGCAATTGCCGGTAAAACTTGGCGATTTGACGCGGCGGAAGGCCGCCGATATCTGGAAAAACTCCGCCTGGCTAAAAAAGTGGCGCCTGGCCGGGATTGAAGACCTTAAAGCCTGCGGCGCCTGCCCGGATATAGAATTCTGCAGCCGCTGTCCCGGGGTCAGCCTGGTAGAAGGGGGCGACATCTTTGCCCCGAACAAGCCCGCCTGTGAAATGGCGCGCGCTTACGGCAAAATGGCGCGGGAAAGCGCCCGCCGGGCTGTGCCCTAAGTCACAAAATTGCCCCTTGACTGCGGCAATAGGCCTGCTATACTATTGATATCTAAACGGCAGCGTTGTCTGGTGCCGTTTGTTTTTTTGGAAGCCATCGGATAAAAACTATCCGATGGCTGTTGGTCACTGGATAAATTTCGCGTTTCACATTGATTTCTCGCTGGTGATCTTATGAAAATGAACCGCACATTAGCTTACGGCCTGGCCTGTCTGCATTATTTGGGCCAGAACAACGGCGGCAGCTGGAACCAGGTGGCTGACATCTCCCGTTTCCAGGGTTTGCCCGCGCCTTACTGCAATAAAGTGCTGCAGGCGCTGGTGCACGCGGGCTACGTGGAATCCCAGAAGGGCAAGGGCTATCGCCTCCGCAAGGAGCTGGACGATATCAGCGTGTGGGGGCTGATGGAGGCTTTCACTTTTAACGGCGCGCCCGAGTCCGAGCGGGAGGAGATCCCCGGCAAACTTTATAAGCGGCTGCGCGAAGAGGTCAACCACTGGCTGGTGGGCCTGACCGTGCAGGATATAGTGGAGATGATGAAGGAAGAGGAGCGGCAGAAAGACGAGAAGACGCACAAAGCCAAAAGCGAGGCGCCGCAGACAGGAGCGGCCGAAGAGTAGAGCTGAAGACTACTTCGATTTCGGATACATCTAAAGGACAAGGGGATAAGGTTATGAAAAAACTCACTCTCGCCGTTATAACTGCGCTGCTGTCGTGGGGGGCGGCCTATGCCGCGGTGCCCGGCCTGGTAAATTTCCAGGGCCGGCTGTTGGACCCAAATAAATTACCCAGGAATGGCGATTACCTGATGAGTTTCAAGATCTGCAATTCCCTTGCCGCCACCTGTTCGGCGCCCTGCGCCGTGGGCAATGCCTGCCTGTGGACTGAGAACCAGACCGTAACCGTGACCAACGGCGTGTTCGCCGTGCAGCTTGGCGCGGTGGCCGCAATAGACGGCGCAGTCTTCGCCTCGGACGCGCGCTACCTGGAGATAGCCGTTGCCGGCGAGACCTTGAGCCCGCGCGAGCGCCTGACCGCCGGGCCTTACAGTTTCAAGTCTTCGGTATCAGACGCCATAACGGACAATGACGGCTCGGCCCTGCTCAGGATCTCCTCCGTGGCGGTGGGCGCCATAAACAACGGGAATCAGATAGTAGACGGCATAATAAGCAACGCGGACATAAACCCTTCCGCGGCCATAGCTATCAGTAAGTTGGCCGTTACCGGCACGCTGGGGGCCAATGTTATAGTGTCCTCGCTGGCTGTAGCCTCCGCCTATGAGAACGTCCTGTCCCTCTCCGATACGGTCACCGGCAACGTTTCCACCCTCCGCCACGGTTTTGCCCCTAAGGCCTCCGGCTCCACCACGCAGTTCCTGCGCGGCGACGCCGCCTGGGCTCCGGCCACTACCATGAAATTCGTCATAAAAGAGGCGGACGAGAACGTGGCCAGCGGCACCACCCTTCAGAACGACGACGATCTCTCCTTCGCCGCGGCGGCCGGCGAGACCTGGGTTTTCGAGTTCCGGCTGCTGGTCAATAATAATAATAGTGCCACGCCCGACTGGAAGTCGGCCATACTGGGCGCGACCGGCTGGACCTGCCAGGTGTTGCTGTCCGGCTTTGAGCCCGCCGGGACGGCCTTCCCGCAGGCCGCCTCCACCGACTGCGACGCCGCCCCCACGGCCATGACCAATACTGTGGTGGCCGGCAGCGCTATCCCCTACAATGTCAGCCTGCAGGGCTGGATAACGGCCAGCACCGCCGGTAATGTGGCCCTGCAATGGGCGCCCAATACCAGCGGCAGCCTGACCGTGCTGAAAGGCAGTTACGTGATAGCGCAGAAGGCGGGAGGCATATAAGGAGCGGAACGGAGCTTTAAAGTCTCTATGAACATAAGGTCAGGGCTTAGCGCCGCGCGCCGCGGCCTGCCGGCCGGCATCTTGCCTGCCTGGCTCTGCCTTGTCCTTTTATTCCCCGCATACGCCGCGGCCGGCTCTTTCTCCGGGCCCACCCAGGACCTGCGCCCGGCTGCGGTGGACGCCGGCGGCGCCTCGGCGGCTTCCGCCAACCATAATAGCCTATCGGTGCTGGGGGAAGCCGGGACGGCGGCCTACGCTTCCGGCAACTATACGCTGCAGCCCGGCTTCGGCA
>Ga0209212_1003352_pt1 | contig 21298 bp, 21 predicted proteins | sample RifGroC2_FD_183996 | JGI IMG/M metagenome (GOLD analysis project Ga0209212, IMG submission 183996) | Groundwater microbial communities from Rifle, Colorado, USA - Groundwater C2 (SPAdes) (version 2) | ecosystem: Environmental > Aquatic > Deep subsurface > Groundwater | place: Rifle, Colorado... | reverse complement strand
CAATCTCTTCGAAGACGGCGGCAGCGACCTCTGGTTCGAAAAGAGCGTCGAAGAACTCCTGCCGCCCGGAACGGTCTGCGGCAAGTGCGGCCACGGCGGCTTCACCCGCGAAAGCGACATCCTCGATGTCTGGTTCGATTCGGGAGTCTCCCACGCCGCCGTCCTCGAACGCCGCAGCAACCTCAGCGCTCCCGCCGACATGTACCTGGAAGGGTCGGACCAGCACCGCGGCTGGTTTCATTCGAGCCTCCTCGCCTCCGTCGGCACCCGCGGCATCGCCCCGTACCGGACGGTCCTGACCCATGGCTTCGTCGTCGACGGTCAGGGGAAGAAGATGTCCAAATCCCAGGGGAACGTCGTCGCCCCGGACGAGGTGATCAAGAAATACGGCGCCGAAATCCTCCGCCTCTGGGTCGCGGCCCAGGACTACAGCGACGACATCCGCATCAGTCCGGAGATCCTCGAACGCCTCGCCGACGCCTACCGCCGCATCCGCAATACCGCGCGCTACATTCTCGGCAATCTCCATGGCTTCGACCCCACCCGCGACTGGGTCGCCGACGGCGATCTGGTCGAAATCGACCGCTGGGCCCTGTCCAAGCTCGAAGGGTTGGTCGGACGGGTGGAACGCTCTTACCAGGAATACGAGTTCCACGTCCTCTACCACGCCGTCCACAATTTCTGCAGCGTCGAACTCTCGGCCTTCTACCTCGACGTCCTCAAGGATCGTCTCTATACCGAAGGCCCGCAGAGCCTGGCCCGGCGTAGCGCGCAGACAGCCATGTTCCGCATCGTCGACGCCCTGACCCGGCTCATCGCCCCGGTCCTCTCCTTCACCGCCGACGAGATCTGGTGGTGCCTCCCCGGCGAGCGTGAGACCAGCGTCCACCTCGCCGGCTTCCCGCGCTTCGAGACCAGCCTCCTCGACCCCGAACTGGAGTCGCGCTACGACCAGTTGCTGGCGGTGCGCAGCGATGTCTCCAAGGCCCTCGAGGTCGCCCGGGTGGAGAAGAGGATCGGGCACTCCCTCGAAGCCCGGGTTTCCCTCTATGCCCCGGCCGGGCCGACGCGCCAGCTGCTGGAGCGCCACAAGAAGGAACTGGCCACCCTCTTTATCGTTTCGCAGGCGGATCTGGTCGATACGGCCGAAGGCGGAGTTGCCGGGGATGGGGTGAAGGAGTTGCGTCTGCAGATTACCGCGGCGGCCGGCGCGAAGTGCGAACGCTGCTGGAACTACTCGGAGAACCTCGGCAGCAACAGTGCCCATCCGACCCTCTGTCCACGCTGCGAAGCGGTCATGGCCACACTGTGAGCACGGGAGCGAACGTAACGAGGGAGTCCTTGTGCTGAAGCACTATCGTTTATTGTTGCTGGTAACCCCGGCCGTCCTGATCCTTGATCAGCTCAGCAAGCTCCATATCGACCGCACCTTTGCCCTCTACGAATCGGTAACGGTGGCGGAGAACTTCTTCCACATCACCTACCTGCGCAATCAGGGGGCGGCCTTCGGCCTCCTGGCCGGCAGCCCGTGGCGAGTGCCCTTGCTCGTCGGGGTGGCGCTGCTGGCCGCTGGCGGCATCCTCTGGTACATGAGCCGCCTCGCGCCGCGGCAGAAGCTTTTGCGCGCGGCCCTGGCCCTGATCTTTTCCGGCGCCGTCGGCAACCTCATCGATCGCATCCGCCTCGGTGAGGTCATCGATTTCATCGATGTCCACTGGTACCGCCACCATTGGCCGGCCTTCAATATCGCCGATTCCGCCATCACCATCGGCGTCGGCCTGATGCTCCTCGATCTCTGGCTCGAAGAGCGGCGGGCCAAGAAGAAAACCGTATAACCTTTCCCCTCTTCCAGGAGTGACGGCATGCAACGCCTGTGGCTGTTAGCCCTGACCCTCCCCCTTCTGCTCCTTTTGTCCGGCTGCGAAACCTTCCGCGGTTTCGGCAAGGACATGCAGCGCGCCGGCAAATCCATCGAACGCGCCGCCAACAAATAGCCCCGCCCGCTGTACTTTTCTTGCCTAATAACTCGACAATGCGGCAACGCCGCAGATGGGCGTCTTTCCTCAGCCGCTCGCCGGGGCTTCGGCGTCTGGCAATCCACGGTCTAGGCCTTGCCAAGCGCCCCCGACGATGGTAGATTCATTATGTTTATTTAATCTTGCGGTCGCTTTGCTCCCGTCCTCGCCAGTGAGAGTCGAGCCAGAATGGTCTTTCCTCCAAAAGCAATCCCGCTACGCCTGACCCCGTTTTCGATTGCCCTGACCTATACCCTCCTCGGGGGGGTCTGGATTTTCTTTTCCGACCACCTCCTCGCCAAGTATCTCCCTGATTCCGCCATCTTCATGCGCGCCAAGATCGTCAACGAGTGGATCTTCATTGTCCTCTCGACCCAGGTCCTCTATCTGATGATCCGCCGGCGCGAAACGGCCATCGAACGTTCGCAGGAATCCCTCCGCCGGGTCAACCGTGCCCTCAAGGTTTTCAGCGAATGCAGCAAGGTGATCGCCCTGAAACATACGGAAGCGGATCTGCTCTCGCGCATCTGCCGCATCTTCGTCGAAGTCGGCGGCTACCGCCTGGCCTGGGTCGCTTTCGTCCGCGACGACGTCGACAGGAGCGTCGGCGTGGCGGCGCAATGGGGGGATATGCACGGCTATCTGCAGCAGCTGCGCGTCACCAGCGACGACAGTATCTATGGCCAGGGTCCGGCCGGAACCGCCATTCGCACCGGCGCAACCGTGGTCGTGCAGGATATCGCCAGCCATCCCGGTTTTGCCCCATGGCGAGAGGCGGCGCTGCGGCAGGGCTATGCTTCGGCCATTGCCCTGCCGCTACGCGACGACTTTCAGTTTTTTGGCGCCCTGGTCATTCTCGCGGCGGACCCCACCGCCTTCAATCGTGAAGAAATCGCCCTTCTCGAAGAACTCGCCGGCGACCTCACCTACGGCATCAGCAGCTTGCGCATCCGCGCCGAGCAGGAGATGAACAAGCAGGAAAAGCGTCTCCTCGCCGCCGTCATCGACCAGGCCTTTGAAGGGATTATGATCTTTGACGCAGCCGGCACCGTCTATTATGTCAACGCCGCCTACGAGAACATCTGCGGGCTGCCCCCCGGCGCCACCATCGGGACGAGCATCCACCAACTCGCCTGCTGCGTCGGCAACGCCGATTTCTACCGGTCTTTGCAGGCGACCATCGCCAACGGCACCACCCGTCACGGCCGTTTCGTCAACCGCCATGCCGATGGCTCCATTTACGAGATTGACGCCAACATCTCCCTGGTGCGCCGCCGGATCGATGCCGAGACCCGCTATGTTGCGGTATTGCGTGACATCACCCACGAAACCGCCCTGGAAAAACAGTTGCGCACCGCCCAGAAGATGGAAGCCATCGCCACCTTGGCCGGCGGCATTGCCCACGACTTCAACAACATTCTCGCCGCCATCGTTACCAACGCCGAGCTGACCCTCGACGAGGTGCCCCCCGAGAGTACGCTGCGCGAGCCGCTGGAGGTCGTTTTCAAGGCCGGCCAGCGCGGTCGCAGCCTGGTCCGGCAGATCATGACCATCGCCCGCCAGGGCGAGCAGGAGCGCCGTCCGGTGCAAGTCGAAAAAATTGCCGGCGAATGTCTTTCGCTGTTGCGCGCCTCCCTGCCGACCACCATCGAGATCCGCAAATCTTTTCCGAGCGAGACGCGAGCGGTCTCCGCCGATCCCTCACAGATTCACCAGGTCATCATGAACCTCTGCACCAATGCCGCCACCGCCATGGCCGAACACGGCGGACTGCTCGAACTCATCCTGGAGGAAGTTCACTGCCGCCCCGACGCCATGATCATCCCTTCCGCGCTCTGCGCGGAACGCTATCTCAAACTTTCGGTGCGCGATAACGGCCATGGCATCGAACAGAACATCCTCGAACGAATCTTCGATCCTTTCTTCACCACCCGGGCCCATGGCAAAGGGACCGGCCTCGGGCTGGCGGTCGTCCACGGCATCGTCCGCGACCATGCCGGGGTCATGCATGTCGAAAGCACCCCCGGTTGCGGTACAACCTTCGATATCTATCTACCGCAGGTCGCCGACGTCGAGGCCGCGCGCGACCCGGCCCACGCCCCGCCTCTGCGTGGCGGCAACGAGCGCATCCTGCTGGTCGACGACGAGGAGGATCTGGTCGTCGCCGGGCGCAAGGTTCTTGAACGTCTCGGCTACCAAGTCGTCGCCGGGACCGACAGCCGGGAAATCCTCAAGATTTTTGCCGCTGCGCCGGAGCGCTTCGATCTCCTCATCACCGACCAGACCATGCCGCATATGACGGGCGAAATGCTGGCGCAGGAGATCCTCGGCATCCGCGCCGATCTGCCCATCATCCTCTGCTCGGGGATGGGGACGACCGCCGCAACCGGCCTCACCCCGGAGCGCGCCCGCGCCCTCGGCATCCGCGAATTGCTGGCCAAACCGTACGAACGTCACGAAATGTGCAGCGCCATCCGGCGCCTCCTCGACTGACAGCCTTTGGGGCAGGACATGGCAAAAATTCTCATCATCGACGATGACGACATGATCTGCGCGACCCTCTCCCGCCTGATCCGCCACAAAGGACATGAAGCGACCAGCGTCCTCAGTCTGGCCGAGGGAGGAGTCGAAGCCACCGCCCACCCCTACGACGTCGTCTTTCTCGATGTGCGTCTGCCCGATGGCAACGGTCTCGACCTCCTACCGCGGATCGCCGCCATTCCCTCCTCTCCCGAGGTCATCATCATGACCGGCTTCGGCGACTCCAACGGCGCCGAACTGGCGATCAAGAGCGGAGCCTGGGATTACATCGAAAAAGAGTCCTCGGTCAAGGAGATCACCCTCTCCCTCGAGCGCGCTCTGCAATATCGCCAGGAGAAGCTGGCCGGGGCCCGCTCCCGCCAGCGCGAGACGCTGCAGCGCTCCGGCATCGTCGGCACCAGCCCGGCCCTCGGCGCCAGCCTCGACGCCGTCGCCGAAGCCGCCGGCAGTGAAGTCAATGTCTTCATTGTCGGCGAAACCGGCACCGGCAAGGAGCTCTTTGCCCGGGCCATCCATGACAACAGCCGCCGGGCGCGCGGCAACTTCATCGTCGTCGATTGCACGGCCCTGCCGGAAACCCTGGTCGAAAGCCTCCTCTTCGGCCATGAAAAGGGGGCCTTTACCGGCGCCGACAAGAGTCGCGACGGCCTCGTCCGCCAGGCCCATTGCGGTACCCTCTTTCTCGACGAAGTCGGGGAACTGCCGGCGGTATTGCAGAAATCCTTTCTTCGCGTCCTGCAGGAACGTCGCTTCCGCCCCCTGGGGGGAGATAAGGAGATTGCCAGTGATTTTCGCCTGGTCGTCGCCACCAATCGCGACCTCGACGCCATGGTGGCGCAGGGGGCCTTTCGCGAAGACCTCCTCTTTCGCCTGCGCAGCTATATCATCGAACTGCCGCCGCTGCGCCAGCGCTCCGAGGATATCCCGGCCCTCGCCCGGCACTACGCCGATCGCTTTTGCGCCCGCTACTCCCTCGGCGAAAAACGTTTCTCCCCCGAATTTCTGCAAACCCTCACCGCCTATCCGTGGCCGGGCAATGTGCGCGAATTTGTCAGTACCATGGAGCAGGCCCTGGCGGCGGCCCACCAGGAGTCGACCCTCTTCCCCAAGCACCTGCCGACCGGCATCCGCGTCCAGGTCTCCCGCGCGGCCTTTGCCCATGAATCCCCCACCGTCCGCTACAAAGCCGGAGTTCCCGGCGGAGCGCTGCCCCGGCTGCAGGAATATCGGGAAGCGATCTACCGCAACGCCGAAAATCAATACCTGCACGACCTCCTTGAGCGGGCCGAACAGAACATCCCCACCGCCTGCCAGCTCTCCGGTCTCTCCCAATCGCGCCTCTACGCCCTTTTGAAAAAACACGACATCGTCCGTTAAGCACGCTGTCGTCCGCCGGGCACAATTCCACCCCGCACGACCAGCCCCCCCTTCCTCCCGCACGGGAAAATTCTTGCGGCGCAGGAAAATTCCTGTGGCGCAAGAGATCCTTTTCCTCCAGGTCAAATCCTGAGCTCATCTTATCTATTTGGAATTAAATAACTAATCCACATGGGGCCACTGTCGCCCCGGCTGGAATGACGCTTGCTCTAGTAATGAGCAGATGCCTAACTTTGCAGACGGAGGACACCATGAAAGTCAAAATCCCCAACAGCCTGATTCTCGTCGCCGTGGCATCGGTCACCGCCGTCGCCGCCTATCTTCTCACCGTCAGCGGGCAACACGAACCGGTCCAGACCCTCTTTCTCGCCTTCGTCGCCGCCATCCTCGCCATCCAGGTGATTCCCGCCCTGATCCTCTTCGTCGGCCTGATCAAGGGGCTCTTCACCCGGGCCGAGAAGAGTCTGGAGCGCTGAGGAGAGCGACCGTTTCCCTCGTACGGAGGCAACGTTCATGACCAGACCGAGATTACTCATCGCCGAAAAAAACGGAGAACTCCGCACGCGGATGATGCAGGCCTCCGTCGAAGCGGGGTATCAGGTCAAGACCGCCGGCACGGTGGCCCAGCTCCTCTGTCAGGTTCTGCGTAAACAGGCTCCGGTTCTCCTCCTCGGCGACAACTTCGAGGAGAATCTGGCTCTGACCGACCTTTTGCGGCTGATAAAAACCTGCAATGCGCGCCTAGCCATCATTCTCGTCTCGGACGAAGTCTCCCTGATGCAGGTCCGCAAAGCACGCCAGCTCGGTATCTTCTACCACGCCCTGCCGCCCGACAGCCCGGCCGAATGGCAAGAGCTGGAACTGGCGGTCGCCTGCGCCTTTCGCACCTCCCGCCTGCCGGGGCATGGCGAGGGCAGGGTATCAACGGAAATTCCGGATCTCGAAGTCGCCCGCGAGCTCCACTAACGAAAGGAGTCAAATCATGAAAACGACCCTGTGGACCATCCTGGCAACCATCGCGTTTCTTGGCGCTACCAATGTCGCCGGCGCCGCCACCACATCGCCGGACGACGGCAGTCAACTGGTGGTCTGGGCCTTTCTCGGCATGTGCGCCCTCATCGTCATCCTTCAGGTCCTTCCCCTGGTGGTCATGAGCTTCGGCATGGTCAGGGCCCTCTTCAAGGGGAAAGAAGCAGAGCCGGTCGAAGTCGTGGTCGACAAGTAAACCCGGCAGGAATGAGCACACGAGTGCATGGAGGTGGTTATGAAACTCAGTCGGACATTGATCATCCTGTGGTTGGCCAGCCTGACTCTCTTCGCCGCCGCCGGCCTCGCCTCCCTGGCCAACATGGAGGTCCTGCACGGGGTAAGCGGCTGGTTCATCCGCTTTTTCCTCGGCTACTGCGGCATCATCGTGGTGTCGCACGTCCTCGCCGCGATGGAGGCCGTCCGCCCGTTCATCGCTGGCGGCCCACCCCACCGTTCCCCGACCTGGCAGCAGTTATGGCACTAAGGCGCGCTTCCTCTCTAACCTTTTCAGGAGAGACATTCATGAGATCCTTTCGACTTCTCTTATGCTGCGGGCTTCTTCTCGGTCTGACCGCCTTTGCCGCCTTCGCGGCGGCAAGTGACGACTGCCTCGCCTGCCACAGCGACAGCGCCACGGTTGGCAAGGCCTTTGCCATCAACCCGGCGATCTTCGACACCACCGTACACGCCCAGCTCGGCTGCCCCAGCTGTCACACCTCGGTGGGCGCCGGCCACCCCGATGACGGGCTGCCCCCGAGTAAGGCCAGTTGCCAGGAATGTCATGCCGAAGTCGCCAAGGAGTACGCAGCCAGCAGCCATCACCAGAACGCCGCCTGCAGCGACTGCCACAACCCCCACCAGGTGCGCGGCCCGACGGAGGTCTCCGGGGCCGACATGAACCGGACTTGCAGCGGTTGCCACGAGCTGGCAGCCATGGCAACCACTCATACCACCTGGCTTCCCCAGGCCGACCTGCACATCGGCATGCTGCCGTGTATCTCCTGCCATACCGCCTCGAAGGAGAACGTCATTACCCTCTACATCATCAAACGCCCCGCCGCTGCTCGCTTCGGTCGCTTCGAACTGGCCGGCTACAACGAGCTCAAGGCCTTGGCCTCGCACGGCAAGATCGAGGGCCTCATCGACGGCAATGAGGACAATTACATCTCCCTCGCCGAGCTGCGTCTCTTCAATAGCGATCAGGAGCGAACCGGCCTGCGTCTGCAAGGGATGATGACCCCGGAGACGGTCACCCACAACTTCCAGATTCTCGCCAACCGCCGCGACTGCTCCTTCTGTCACGCTTCGGGACCGGCAGCGCGGCAAACCAGTTACCTCTCCCTCGCCACCAGTGACGGCAGCTACCGGCGCCTGCCGGTGGAGCGCGGGGCTGTTCTCGACGCCCTCTATGGCACCCCCGATTTCTACATGGTCGGCTCGACCCGCAGCACTGCTCTCAACTACATCGGCGCCGTCATCATCGCCGGCGGGCTGGTCGTCCCCATCGGCCACGGCACCTTGCGCTTTCTCACCCGCCGCAACCGGGCGAACAAGGAGGATTGACCATGAACAGCCAACATCGCGTCTATCTGCACATGACCCCCGTGCGCATTTGGCACTGGCTCAACGCCTTCGGCATCGTCACCCTCATCGTCACCGGTGTCCAGATCCGCTTCCCCGAATACGTCGTCATCTTCGCCAGCTACAAATCGGCGATCATGCTGCACAACACCGCCGGGCTGGTGGTGGCGGCCTCCTTCTCCCTGTGGTTCTTCTACTACTCCTTCATCGCCCGCAACATGCTCAAAACTTATGTGCCGAACGAAGACGAGCTGCGCCACGGCATTCTGCGCCAGGCCAAATTCTACCTGCTGACCTATTTTCTCGGCTGGCCCAATCCCCATCATCCGACGCCGGAGAACAAGTTCAACCCGATGCAGAAGTCGGCCTATCTCGCCATCATGTTCGTCCTCGTCCCCCTGGTCAGCCTGACCGGCCTCTTGCTGACCAACGTCGAACCGTTGCGCAACCTGATTATCCTGATTGGCGGCTTGAAGATCCTGGTCGGCGTCCACTTTCTCCTCGCCTGCTGCCTCTGCGCCTTCCTCTTCACCCACGTCTATCTCGCTACCCTCGGCCATACCGCCTTTGCCTACATCAAGCCGATGTGGACCGGCTGGGAAGAAGAACCGGAGACCGAACAGAACGCCCATGACGAGCCGGTGAGCAATCATCGCTGATCCGGAAACGCCGCCCGACGGCGGGCGGCTGACCCCCAACAGAGGGAGGCGACGATGAAACGCATGCATAAATCCAAGGCCCTCGCCCTCACCCGCAAGCTCGTCATCGGCTCCTTCGCCCCGTCGGCAACGGCCCCATCCGTCGCCGCCGAGGAGCAATTGCTGGCGCGCCGCGGCCTCTGGCAACTCCTCGCCTTTCTCCTCTTGAGCATGGCCGCTTGGAGCGCCGGCGACCGGGGTCTTTTCACCGCCCTCCCCGAGGCCTTCGTCGCCTGGCTCGGAACTGCGCCCCCTCTCCCCCTCATCGATCTTGCCTTCGCCATCTATCTGGCCTCGGCCCTGATTCTCATGCCGGGGCGACTCTCCGCTCCCCGCGCGGGGAGTCAGGGCTGGAGCCAGCTCCTCTACCGCACCAGCTTTTATCTCCTCTATCTCGCCTCCGCCGTCCTGAGCGAGCGCTTCGCCGTGGTGCTGGCAGGCGGACTCTTCCTGTACGGGATGGAGCAGCTCTATTTCTGGGGGATAGCCCTGTGGGGTGGGGATGAAAACGGACGCGGGTCGGCGGAGGAATAGTTATTGGAGAATGATCACCTGCCATCGGCAACAACAACGGCCCGCGCGAAATCGCCGGGCCGTTGCTTTTTCTTTTCAACTGTTCTGTCTGACCCGGTGGCCGGGGCCGTTCCAGGTCTCTGTGTACCCTGTGGCGTTTTTCTTGACGCCACGATCACAGACCTTCGGCAGTTGGGCGATGGCCTCATGCGCCGTCTGGGTGCGTTGAACATCCAGCCGCTTCGGCTCGGCAGGTGCCCGTATCTCGCCCTTCGCCGACCGCCCTTTTTTCTTCGCAACCTTGGGAACCTTGACCTTCTTCGTTGGCTTCTCCCGTCCAACGATGGCCGTCGAGTTCCGGCTGATATGCCCGATCAGTTCCGCACTGAGATGCTCCTTGACCAAGACGTCATGAACCGTGGTCCCCACACCCGCCCTGGTATACGTTGCCTTTGGCCGTCGTCAATGTCCATGAAAGTATTGTTAAGCTTGCCGGAGCGGCCCGTCTTTTTCGGGAGCAGAGGAAGACGTGGTACATACCCATTGAGCATTTTCCTTGCCAACTTTTTTCTTTGCCAAATTGCTGCTGCCGGCCGCAAGCGACGGCTAAACCTTCTCTCCGCCTCGCTCCAGCCCGGCCAGATAGTCGCTGAGGAGCCCGGAGTCCTGCACGTTCATATCGGTGAACCGTACGCCAAATCCCGGAGGATGACTCGGTTTGCCGGGGCGCTCCCGCGTATTGATCCAGGCGACGGCCCCGGTGGCTTCGATCCACGGCCCCTTCCCACCGGGGCGACAGAGCTGAATCTGCAGCCGCAGTACTTCGCCCAGGGGGGGATGATCACTGCTGTCGAGAAAGAGTCCGCCGCTGCCGATATCGAGCCCCCGGGTGGTGAAGTCCCCCGGCTTTCCCCGATAACGCACCGTCACCATGCAGGAGCGCCGCAGTTCGCGAATGCCGACGAGAAAGCTGCGCCCGACTTCGAGAAAGCGCAGCCGGTCAAGGGGTTTGACCAGCACCCCGTTGCATCCGGCCCGCTGGCTGGCCGCGACCTGGTCCGGGCGTGATTCCTCGCAGATGACGATAACCGGGATCCGCGACAGCTTTGGCTCTTGCTTCAACATCCGGCAGAACTCGGCACCGTTTTGTCCGGGAAGCTCGTAAGCGATATAGACCAGGTGCGGCAACCGCTCCCGGCACAGGGTCAGGGCCGCGGCCGCACTGTGCGCCTCATGGAGGGTCGCCAGGGCCGTGCGTAAAAACTGCTTCTCGATGGTCAGGAAAATCTTTGACTCGTCGACCAACAGGATGGAGGAGGATGCGTTCATGCCCTCTTTCTTTTCTTTTCGACACGGGGTGGGATGGCGACAGCGTGCCCCTCGCCCAGCTGGGCCCACAGGAGTTCGGGGGGGAGAGGTTTGGCAAAATAGTAGCCCTGGCCGGCCTGACAACCGCAGCTACTGAGGAATTCAGCCTGCTCGCGGCTTTCGATCCCCTCGGCGACAACATCGAGATTGAGCCGGCGGGCGATCACGGTAATCGCTTCGACAATGCCGGCATCGTCGGGGTTGGTCAGTACTTCATGGACGAAGGAGCGATCGATCTTGAGCTGATCGATGGGGAAGTTTTTCAGGTAACCGAGAGACGAATAGCCGGTGCCGAAGTCGTCGATGGCGATTCCGAGCCCACGCTCGCGCAGTTGCTGCAGGAGTTGGCGCGACTTTTCGGGTTCGTCCATGATGATACTTTCGGTCAACTCCAGAGTGAGGAGTCCGGGAGCAACACCGGCCTCGCGGAGGACCTTGTCGACCATTTCCAGAAATCCGGGTTGTTGAAACTGCCGGCTGGAGATATTGACCGCCATCTCCAGCCCGGGCAGGATCTTTTGCCCGTGTCCGATCTGGGCACAGGCCTCGCGCAACAGCCATTCGCCCAGACGCAGGATCAGGCCGGTATCCTCAAGGATGGAAATGAACTCTCCCGGGAGAATGACCCCATGCACGGGATGCTGCCAGCGCATCAGCGCTTCGAGGGCCACGACCCGGCCGCTCTCAAGGTTGACCTGGGGCTGGTAGTACAGGGTGAATTGCTCCGCTTCGAGGGCCTGCCGCAACTCGGTTTCGAGCACGATCTTTTCCACCGCCCGCAGATTCATTTCCTGGGTGAAAAAACAATAGATCGAACCGCCCAGGGCCTTGGCATGATACAGCGCCGTATCGGCATTTCTTATCAGGTCATCGACGGTATCGCCATCCATGGGGAAGATGGCGATACCGATACTCGGCGGGCTGTAAAGGGTGCGCCCCTGCAGTTCAAAGGGCTGGAGGAATTCGTCGACGATGCGCTGCGCCGCGACTGTCGCGCCCGCATAACCTTCCATCTGGGTCAAGACCACGACAAACTCGTCGCCACCGAGACGCGCGACGGTATCGGCCTTACGCATGCAGACCGCCAGACGTTCGGCCACGGCGCTCAGCAGACGGTCGCCAAAATCGTGCCCCATGGTGTCGTTGATCAATTTGAAGCGATCAAGATCGAGGAAGAGGAGAGCGACCTCCCTGGAGGTGCGCCGGGCCAGGGCCAGCGCCTGGTCGAGACGATCCCGAAACATCCAGCGATTGGGGAGTCCGGTGAGGTTGTCGTAATAGGCCAGTTGATGGATGCGCTCCTCGGCCCGCTTGCGCTCGGAGATATCTTCGCAGGTCGTGACCAGGCCGAGAAACTCGCCATCGGCATCGTGCACGGCGAGGGAGGCGAGTTGCACCGGGAATTCTTCGCCGCCTTTGCGCCGGTTGACGCTCTCGCGTCGCCACAGGGGGGCGCGCTCCAGATGTTTGGGCACCGCCTTTTTCTGCAGCCGACTCGGGGCGAAGAGACGCGCCTCGCGGTCAAGCATCTCCTCGGCGCCGAAGCCGTGGATCATGGCCTCGGCCGGATTGCAGTAGATAATGCGTCCGCTCCGATCGGTAATGGTGATCCCGACCGGCAGGGCTTCGACGGCCTCCTTGAGGAGGCGCAAGCGGGTTTCCGTGCGTTTGTGCTCGGTCATTTCCTGCATCGTCCCGGAAAGGCCGCGCACTCGCCCGAAGGAATCGCAAACCGCTTCACCCTGGGTATAGACAATGGCCTCCTGTCCGCTGCGGGAAAGACAACGGTACTCCAGCGCCAATACCTGCCCGGCAGCCACCGGAGCAGTGAAGATTTTCTGCAATGGCGGCACGTCCCGGGGATGGACCGAGGCGAGAAAGTCGGCGAGGGGGCACCGCAATGGCTCCTCTGCATAGCCGAGAAAACCGCAAATTTCCGCGGATAACCACATCTGCCCGGAGGGCAGGTCCCATTCCCAGCACCCGAGCCGGGCATTGCGTTGGGCCTTGGCGAGGGTCTCTTCACTCCGGCGTAACCGCTTCAGGGTGTCGGCGGCGCGCAGCATGAAGCGAACACGGTGAACGAAGAGCTCCGGCTGCACCGGCTTGGTCACGAAATCGGTCACCCCGGCCTCGAAGGCGCGGTGAATGGAAGTGGAATCTTCGGCCGAGGTCACCATGAGAATCGGCATGGCACCTCCCCGGGGATGACCACGCAACGCCTGGCAAATTCCTGCACCATCCGTTCCCGGCAGCAGCAGATCGAGGAGGAGCAGATCGGGCTCCATTTCTTCAAGACAGGCGAGAACTTCGGCCCTCGACGCCGCCGTGGCCGTCCGAAAGCCGGCTTGCTTTAACAGGTCAACGTGGATTGTCCGGACCAGGTGTTCATCATCGGCGACAAGAATCAGCGGAGACGAGACGGCAGCAGGGGCAAAGCACATGAGGATCTCCCGAAGCGGCTCTGAGGTGGGATGAATCCGGCCAACTGCGGAACAATAAAAAGTTTCGCGATTAATAATCCACGTGCTTTGGCATAGTAGTGCGGACTGCTCACAAAATTCTGACACCGAATTCGCAGCCTCCAGCCGCGACGGGATCGACCTCTTTTCCCTAATTTCATCTTGCATTTTCAATACAGCCGTGCTAACTATCACGGCCTCTGTCGGGAAGAGAAAGTCGGGGCGTAGCGCAGCCTGGTAGCGCACCTGCTTCGGGAGCAGGGGGCCGGAGGTTCAAATCCTCTCGCCCCGACCATTTCCTTCCTGCACGAGAAAAAGCGGCCCTGGCCGCTTTTCTGCTTTACGGGGGCATCATGACGCTGAGCCTGACATTTTTGCTGCTGGCCGCCTACCTCATCGGCGCCATTCCGACGGGGGTCCTCCTCACCCGCCTCGCCGGCGCCGGCGACATCCGCCAGGCCGGCAGCGGCAACATCGGTGCGACCAACGTCTACCGCGTGGCCGGGCGGGGTCTCGGCATCGCCACTCTGGTCGGCGACGCCCTCAAGGGGATCGTCCCCCTCCTCGTCGCCCGCGCCCTGCAGCTCCCCCCCGAGCAGACTGCCCTGATCGCCGCCGCCGCCTTCCTCGGCCACCTCTATCCGGTCTACCTCGGCTTCAAGGGGGGGAAGGGCGTCGCCACCGCCCTCGGCATCTTCCTCGTTCTCTCGCCGGCGACGGTTGCCCTCGCCGCCCTCCTCTTCGGCCTTCTGTTGTGGAAATGGCGCTACGTTTCCCTCGGCTCGATCTGCGCCGCGGCCGCCGCCCCCCCCCTGGTCTATTTCTTTACCTCCTCCCTCCCCTTGCTTCTGGCGTCCCTCTTCGTCGCCGTCATGGTCATCGTCCGCCACCGGGAGAATATCAAGCGCCTCCTCGCCGGCAGCGAGAATCGCTTCAAGGCCTGAGACCTCCTTACGTCCATTTTCTTGACACCCCCTCATTATCTTGTCTAAGATGGCCGGTGTTCTGCGCAAACCCGGCGTTAAAAAGAGAAATTCACCGATGTCAAAGCGGCGTCTTTTGATCATTATCGCCGGGCTCTGCCTGCTGCCGCCGCTGATTTTGGCCGGGCAGTTCGCCGTTTTTCTCCTGCGCCCCCTTACCCCTCCCGCCGCGCCAACCCTGGTCACCATCCCCCCCGGCGCCACCCTGCCGGTCACCGCTGCCACTCTCGAACGCGCCGGCGTCATCGCCAGCGCCACCACTTTCCGTCTCCTCGCCCGCTATACCGGTGAAGTCAGCAAGATCAAGGCCGGCGTCTACGCCTTCAACGCGGCCGCGACCCCACGGGAGGTCTTGCGTCGGCTGGCCGCCGGCGATGTCCTCAAGCACCGCGTCACCATCATCGAAGGGATGAACCTGCGCGAGATCGCCGCGCGTTTCGCCGCGGCCGGTTTCGGTTCCGCCGGCGACTTTTTGGCCCTGACCAAGGATCGCGCCTTCATCCGCAGCCTGGGCCTGCCGGAGGCGGCATCCCTGGAAGGTTTTCTCTTCCCCGAAACCTATCTCTTTGCCGCCGGCGTCTCCCAGCGCAAAATCATCGAGACGATGACCGCCGAATTCCGCCGCCACCTCACCCCCGAACTGACCAGGGCCGCGGCTGCGGCCGGGCTCGACCTGCTGAAACTGACGACCCTGGCTTCCATCATTCAGAAGGAAGCCGGCAATACGGGCGAGATGCCCCTCATCGCCTCGGTCTTTCACAACCGCCTGCGCCGGCGCATGCCGCTCCAGGCCGATCCGACGGTCATCTACGGCATTCCCAACTTCAACGGCAACCTGACCAAGCGCGACCTGCAGACCCATACCCCCTATAACACCTATCGCATCCCCGGACTGCCGCCGGGACCGATCTCCAGCCCCGGCGCCGATGCGCTTGTCGCCGCCGCCATGCCGGCGGCGACCACCTATCTCTACTTTGTCGCCAAAGGGGATGGCACCCACGCCTTCTCCTCCAACCTGCGGGATCACAATGTGGCGGTCCGCCGCTACCAGCTGCGACGGGGTTGACCCCCCTCTCCCGGTGAAATGATGGCACAACGAATCCTCATCGCCGAAGACAACGAGCAGATCGCCGCCTCCCTCGACAGCCTGCTGCGGGGGCAGGGGTATGAGGTCGCCAGCGTCGGTGACGGGATCTCGGCGCTGGGGCTCCTCGCCGCCAACCCCTGCGATCTTCTCATTCTCGATCTCAAACTTCCCGGGCTGCACGGCATCGAACTGCTGAAAAAGCTGCGGCAGAGCCCCCGGACCAGCACCCTGGCGGTTGTCGTCATCTCCGGCGTCTACAAGGGCGAGCAGTATGTCGCCGGCGCCCGCGCCCTCGGGGTCACCAGCTACCTGGAAAAACCATTCCGCGCGGCGGAGCTGTTGCGTGCCGTTCAGGCGGGGCTGGCAGCACCTTCCGCCGCCTCGACAGCCGCCCCTCTCCCTCTTGCCGCGCCCTCCCCCCGGGCGACTCCGGCCCCCTCGCCGCCGACGGGATCAGCACCACCGCCCGGCGAAGAGGCGATCGGCTTCGACCGTCATTTCCTCAAGGCCTTTGCTGCCCGCTTCTCCGGCATCATGCGCTTAAAGAGCAGCGCCGGCGTCCGCGAACTGGTCTTTGCCCATGGCACCCCCATCTCCCTGCGTCCCGGTTTCGTCCACCGCGATTTCGGCCAGTATCTGCGCAAGCAGGGGCTGGTCAGCGACGGCGAATATGCCGCCTTCGCCGCCGGGTCGTGTCGGGACGATCTCCTTATCCAGATGGGGTGTCTCCCCTACAACGAGCTGTTGCAGGAAAAGTTGAATCATCTTTCCATCGAGCTGGTTGCCGGTTTTCAGAAGCCGGCGATGACGGTCGAGCTCCTCCCCCTGACCCTCCCTCCCGGCTTTCTGCCGATCTCGGTCAACATCCCGCAGATCGTCTGCCTCGGTTATCGTCAGGCCTACGCCCCCGATCGCGCCCGCCGCCTCCTCGAGCAGGCCGGCAGCCGCTACGTCGCCACGGCGCCGCCCTACCACCAGTACGCCAACTTCCTCAGCCTGACCAACGACGAGCGACTGGTCCTGAGTCGACTCAACGGGCAACAGACTTTGGCCGCTTGCCTCGATAACGACCCCCGGTTGACCCCTTTGGTCCAGGCGCTGCAAGCCCTCGGCATGATCCGTTTCGGCACCGCCCCCCTGGCGCCGGCGGCGGCGCCGGCCTGGCCGGTTCGGGCTTTTTTCAACGCCGTCGCCAGCGATGTCGAGGGTGTCGAAGTGCAGCTTCCCGAGGAATCCCTGGAGAGTTTTTCCGATCTCCTCGAAGGGGTCTCCGTCTCTGCCGTGCCCCCTCCCGTGGCGTCAGCGCCTCCGCCTCCATCCCCACCGCCCCCCGGCGGCAGCCTCGGCGAAAAGGTCCGCGCCACCCTGGCCTCCCTGGTCGGGAAAAATCATTATGAGGTCTTCGGTTTGACCCAGGGGAACTTTTCCTACGAACGCCTCAAGGCGAGTTATTTCGCCCTGACCCGCGAATTCGGCCCCGATGTCCTCATGCAGTTGAGCGGGCAGGAATCGGCCCAGGTCGAAGAGATTCTCTCGATCGTCGCCACCGCCTACAACACCTTGTCGGATGTTATCAAAAAGGAGAGCTACGATGCCCTCCTCGGCTCCGACAAGGTCGGCCTCGGCCAGAAGGGGGATGATCTTTTCCAGGCCGAGGTGCAATCCCAGTCGGCCAAGGTCTTCATCGAAATGGAGGAGTGGGAGAATGCCGAGAAGGCCTTGCAGGACGCCTGCAACATCGCCCCCAACAGCGGCGATTTCCTTGCCCATCTCGCCTGGGCCATCTACCGCAATCCCAAGAATGCCAACAGTCGGGCGATGCTCGACAAGGCAAGGCAGATGCTGAACAAAGCCATCACCCTCGAGCGCACCGCTGCCGCTTTCGCCTTCAAAGGCTACATGCTTCTCGATGCCGGCCAGGACGCCTTGGCTGAGTCCGAATACAACAAGGCCCTCAAGCTCGACGCCCGCAACATGCTGGCCCGCAAGGGGCTCAAACTGATCCAGGAAAAGCAGGAACAACAGAAAAAGGGGCTCTTCGGCCGCATGTTCCGCTAGGTTCTTGCACATGGGACAAAAAGAGGAGAGGCTACCGGTCGTTGCGGTAGCCTCTCCTCTTCTTGTCTGAATATTCCTTGAACCTACGCCGTGGCGGTAGCGGCTTTCGCCGCGCGACAGCTGCGACAGCACAGGACATCGTCGCGATAGCTCTTCAGCAGGAAATCGGCCTCGATAAGCCCGGTGCCCGGACAAACTCCGTCCCCCGCCACCCCCCGGCAGGGGACGGCAAAGAGGAGGGGCTTGAGAAACTTGTCGTAGGTGACCTGCTGCTTGGAGGTCAGCAAGTCGACATTGCCATCGTTATCGAGAAGATAGGTCCCGACCCCGGCCACCGTCCGCGGCAGGTACGTCGTCCCCTGCACCGCCCCCTCGATGTAGCGCGAGCCTTTACCGACCAGGTAAGCGAGCAGATCCAGATCAATTTCCATTGCCATCCTCCACCACGTGCATTATCCACCTAACCCCGTGTGCTCAGTTTCGTGACAATCATGGCGGGTCAGGGCAAGAATTTCCAGCTTTTTCTGACGCTGCCACCATTCCGGCCCCACCCTGCCAGGCCTGTCCCGGCCTTGGCAGCGGGAGCCGATCGGGCGTACACTGGCTACAGACAAAAATCACGAACAAAAGGAGGCGCCGTTATGCTTCGACTCATTCAAGTTCTGGCCCTGCTCTCCCTGGCGGCTGTCCCGTCAGCCAGCCAGAGCGCCGAGCAGATCAAGGTCTATGACGTTACGCGCGGAGGTTTGGTCATGACGGACAAAGTGGTGCGGACAGAAGCGGAGTGGAAAGCCCGGCTGACGCCGGAGCAGTTTCACATCCTGCGGGAGAAAGGGACCGAAAGGCAGTACGCGGGAAGCCTCTGGAACAACCATGAACACGGCATCTACCGTTGCGCCGGGTGCGGACTCGACCTCTTCCGCTCGGAAGAGAAATACGAATCGGGGACCGGCTGGCCGAGTTTTTACGCTCCGGTCGCCCGCGAGAATGTCCGATTTGAAGAAGACAACAGCTTCTTCATGCGTCGCACCGAGGTTCTTTGCCCCCGCTGCGGCGGTCACCTCGGTCACGTCTTTAACGATGGCCCGGCGCCGAGCGGGGAGCGCTACTGCATGAATGGCGGGGCGCTGACCTTCGTCAAAACGGACTAAACGCCCTTCATCCCCTTCTTCAAGGCTTCCTGCATCGCCTCGCCCATGCGCGTCGGGCTGGAGGAGACGGTGACGCCGCAATCGGTCAGGGTGCGGATCTTATCGGCCGCTTTGCCCTTGCCGCCGGTGACGATGGCGCCGGCATGGCCCATGCGCCGCCCCGGCGGGGCCGAGACCCCGGCGATGAAGGCGGCGACCGGCTTGTGCATGTGGGACTTGATCCACGCGGCCGCCTCTTCCTCGGCACTACCGCCGATCTCGCCGATCATGAAGACGCCGGTTGTCTCCGGGTCGTCATTGAAGAGTTGCAGCACATCGATGAAATTCATGCCGATAATCGGGTCGCCGCCGATACCGACGCAGGTCGATTGACCGAGGCCGGCGTCGCTCAGTTGCTTGACCGCCTCGTAGGTCAGGGTGCCGCTGCGCGAGACGACGCCGATCGATCCCTTCTTGTGGATGTAGCCGGGCATGATGCCGACCTTGCATTCCTCCGGGGTGATGACGCCGGGACAATTCGGCCCGACCAGGCGCATCTTGTGGCCTTCGAGGACCCGCTTGACCGGCACCATGTCGCGTACCGGGATCCCCTCGGTGATACAGATCGCCAGTTCCAGCCCGGCCTCGGCCGCCTCAAGAATGGCGTCGGCCGCAAAGGGCGGCGGGACGAAGATCATCGAGACGTTGGCGCCGGTGTATTTGACCGCTTCCTCGACGGTGTTGAAGACCGGAATCCCCTCGACGTGAACCCCGCCCTTCCCCGGCGTCACCCCGGCGACGATTTTGGTGCCGTACTCGCGACACTTCTGGGCGTGAAAGAGGCCGCTGCGGCCGGTGATCCCCTGCACCAGCACCTTCGAATCTTTATTGAGCAGGATCGACATATTCAATCTCCTCGAATGCCCCGTGTAGGGGCGGACTGCGTCCGCCCTGGGCGCAGGCAATGCGCCCCACATCATCATCCCAGCATCTTGACGATGCGCTGGGCCCCGTCGCCGAGACTGTCGGCGGTCTGGACATTGAGCCCCGACTCGGTCAGCAGCTGCTTCCCTTCCGCCACCTGACTGCCGTCCATGCGCACGACGATGGGGAGCGCACAGTGGACCTCGTCGGCGGCGTCGATGATCCCCTGGGCGATGACGTCGCAGCGCATGATGCCGCCGAAGATATTGACAAAGATCCCCTGGACATCCGGGTCCTGGAGGATGATTTTGAAGGCCTCGGTGACCTTTTCGCGGCTGGCGCCGCCGCCGACATCGAGGAAGTTGGCCGGCTTGCCGCCACACTCATGGAGGACGTCGAGGGTGGCCATGGCCAGGCCGGCGCCGTTGACCAGACAGCCGATGCTGCCGTCGAGCTTGATGTAGGCGAGATCGTACTTGCCGGCGGTGATCTCCAACGGGTCGAGCTGCGAGTAGTCGACCATGTCGGGATACTCGCGATGGCGGAAGACGGCGTTGTCGTCGAAGGCGATCTTGGCGTCCATGGCCATGAGCCAGCCGGCCTTGGTCACCACCAGCGGGTTGATCTCGACCAGGGCGCAGTCCTTCTCCAGGCAGGCGCGGTAGAGGCTGAGGATGAGCTGGACGCAATCCTCGCACAGGCTCCCCTGGAGGCCGAGGGCGAGAGAGATCTTGCGCGCCTGGTAGGAGTGGAGCCCGGTCAGCGGGTCGATGGCGAGCTTGTGGATCTTCTCCGGCGATTTGCTCGCCACCTCCTCGATCTCGACCCCGCCTTCGGCCGAGGCGATGAGGATGTAGCGCGACGAGGCGCGGTCGAGGGTGATGGAGAGATAGAACTCGCGAGCGATCTCCACCGCCTCTTCGACCAGGATGCGCCGCACCCGCAATCCTTCCGGTCCGGTCTGCGGCGTCACCAGCTTGCGCGAGAAGAGATCCTTGGCCAACTCCTGCGCCTGCTCCGGGTGATGCACCACCTTGACGCCGCCGGCCTTGCCGCGGCCGCCGGCGTAGATCTGTGCCTTGACCACGCAATGTCCGCCCATCATCTTGGCGGCGCGCTCGACCTGGTCGGCGGTGAGACAGACGCGGCCGCGCGGGACCGGGATGTCATAGGTACCGAGAATCTCTTTGGCCTGGTACTCGTGAATGTTCATGGACACCTCCGGGAGTGGACTTGCCAGACGCGACGCGGCCAAGTCTAGCAGGAGAGGAGCGAATACACCAGCTGCGCAGGGGAAGAAGGAGAAGCGGCGGGGAAAAAACGGCGGCACCGTGCAAAGCAGGGTACCGCCATGATTGCATTGGAGAGAGTCTAGGAGGGTTGCCAGATCTTGAGGAGGGCGGCGGCCATTTCCGCCGGGCTGTCGGCGACACTGATGCCGCAATCGCGCATCAGGGCGATCTTCTCGGCGGCGGTCCCTTTGCCTCCGGAGATGATGGCGCCGGCATGGCCCATGCGTTTTCCCGGCGGGG
>Ga0209212_1003349_pt1 | contig 21307 bp, 26 predicted proteins | sample RifGroC2_FD_183996 | JGI IMG/M metagenome (GOLD analysis project Ga0209212, IMG submission 183996) | Groundwater microbial communities from Rifle, Colorado, USA - Groundwater C2 (SPAdes) (version 2) | ecosystem: Environmental > Aquatic > Deep subsurface > Groundwater | place: Rifle, Colorado... | reverse complement strand
TTCAACTTTGATAGATTGATTAACGGTGATTTATCTTTTGGACGTTTTTTAAAAACTTGAAAGAAAACAATCTTTACCCGTTAAATCATTCTTATTTTCTCATTGTTTTTAGCGTACAAGAAAGAAACAATTTTTTATAATCTGAAAAATTTAATGTAAATAATTCATTTTCGCAATTGTCTTTTAATTCATTGTGATTAATTTTGTGTCGAAGGTTGATTTTGTATTTTAATCCATCCTTTAAAGTAGTTTTACTATGTTGTTCACTAAATAATAAAAAATTGAGTATATGCATATTAATAAGCTCTAAGTATCATCTAATCTATAATATAAATGCGATAATAAGCTTAATAAGTCCAGACAATTTTTTTCTGAAAAGAGTCCTGTTTCTCTTAAATCCTTATGTACTTCATGGTTTATGACATTTCTTCCACCAGCGACTACTCCCATAGATAAAAACTTTTGACCTTCTTCTATATTATCAAGTGTTGTTTGTTCAAATTCATAACCATTAGGTCGTTTTTTATATTTTGCAGTAACACTTAAAGGTTTATTCTCTTTACCAAAAGAAGAAGTCATTATGGGCATCTCTAAGCTTTCAGATACTTTTGATTTCTCTTTAACAGCATTTTTATATCTTTTCATTGCCTCTGAAAATGCATTATAATAATCAGCACGTTTATAATACTCCTTTGAAACATTTTGGATTTCTGGGTGTAATTCTCTCCAATGGTAGATAGGATATTGAGGAACTATTTTATATAGTTCATTTACTAAATCAGAGGTTATTTTGTTATCCATTTCATCTTTATCTATTACAGTTGAAACAATACTAGTTATGCTTTTTTGATACTTTGCTGGCATAGTGCTAGTCCATTCTTTTAGGTTAACACCTGTTATTTTTTGTACTTCTTCATCTTTTTTTATAGTTCTTTCAGCTCTCCAACGTTTTTCTGCTATTTTAATTTTTTCTTTCAGCCAATCTTGTAAAGCTTGTAAATCTTCTTGATTCCATGTTAAACCATCTCTATTGGTTGAAACATAATCTTCTTCTAAATCATCTATATAATCAATATAAAAAACACCTGTCATATAATTGTATGCCAATGATGTTGTTGCCTTTAGCCCATAAAACTCATTACGATTAACCAATTTACCCCTAGCATACAAGAATACACCTCTTTGGTCTTCTTTTAAAGGTTTTTCGGTTGTTATTATTTTACCTGTAATATTATTATTTATTGCAAATTCATCTTCAGCATCAGGAAAATTCCATTCATATTGAGGAACTATATATTCCCACTTTGTCTCACTATCTATTGATAATGGTTCTGAACAATCTTCTTCCAATGAAATATTGAAATCGTCTGTAAATGCAAATCTCTTGGCTAAATTTTCTCTAATTTCAGGTAGATTAAAAGGTGTTTTCCTTTTTATATCATTTAATATTATTTGTGTTCCTGACTTATTTTCCACTGGTTCATTTTTAGCAATAATTTCTGGTTGATATGTTTCTTGAGTTGAACAAAGAATATGATTTAAGTCCATACAAAAAATATTTATTAAACCTCCTTTTACCGTTTGAACATGCATTTGATTTGCAACACCAAATACGGCAAGCTTACCTAAACCTTTTCTGCCTGTAACTTTTCGTTGATTATGTGTATTATTTTTTTCATTTTCACGTCTGTTTTTACCAATAACAAGAAAATCTTCTTTAATCTCATCAAATGACATTCCATCGCCATTATCTTCTACTATTATCTGTTTTTTACCTTCATTATCATTAAAGGTAATTCTTACCCAAGTTGCATTGGCATCATAAGAATTTGATATAAGCTCTGCAAGAACTGGCGGCAATGTTTGATACATTTGCACACCAAGATGTTTAATGGTTTTTGGGTCGAATTTTAATTCTAAATTTTGCTCTTTAATTTCTTGCATTTCCCGAAAGACTCACACACTAATTTATAAAAATTAAAACTATAATAGCAGAAAAATATTATCATAAAAATTTACATATTTATTCGTAATGGTAATTTTTAGCACAAATTCGGCACATGGAGGGCATAAAAAAACTTCCGATTACTCGAAAGCCTTATGAAATATGGTGGGCAATGAGGGACTTGAACCCACGACCCCTTGAATGTCGGGATAAGTGGCTTTTTAGATTCAAATAATCAATAATCATAAAGGTTTTAGCAGTTTTGATTAAAATACTAATCCTATGATTTTACATAGTCATTACGTAAATATTACGGAAGAAATTATGGGGAAAATTCTCTAAAATCGTTAATTAATTTAACAACTTCTTGATATTTTGCCATATTGTTTTGGTTTAAATATAAATTTTTAGATTTTTTATTCAATTAGTTTATTGCCGTCAGAATCAAAAGTTTCATAATTTATATTTCTTTTGCCAATGTGACAAATACCTATTGTTTCATCATCAAAACTATATCCATTTAATCCTTTAGAAATAGATTCATAATCTCCTGTTTTTAAATTGATGGAGGTAGTGCTAAAAATTTGTGTCGAAGGTTCTCCTATTTTATATTGAAAAATAATTCTTGAATTATTAAATACTAAATAATCAGCTTTGTACGGCTCTCCATCTTCATATAATAATTTTTTATTTTTATTATCAATATAATAAATTAAATTTTGTGTTCCCATAGTTTCATCATAATAAGAAGAATTAACTTTGCATTTTATTTCTGTTTTATTTTTTAATTCATTATATTTTTTATCATTTATTTTCGTGATAACCCAATCAGGAATACTGTCATTTGTATCTGACTCCTCTGATAAATTTAATTTCTTATAAATTTTTCTTATTATATCTTGGGAAGGTTCAATTTCACTTTTTATTTTGTAAATTTGACCATAATAAGTTCTATATAAAAATTCCTTTGCATTTACTTGAAACGATAAAATTAAGCCAAGTATTAACAATAACGATAAAATAAAATATTTTTTCATTTATTCACCTTTTTGTCTTTCCCTTTCTTTTAATTTAATTCATAATTATTGCTATTAGCCCATTCTTGAACTGCATTTTGAACAGTAGTTGAACCCATATCAAGTGTAAAATCCCAATTCCTACCGTCATTATCTGAATCGCTCGCATTTCCGTTTTCGTCAATGTCAGCAGAAAAATATAAATAGCCTTCATTCGGGAAGGTTATTTGGGTTATCTGTCCATTTGAGATGTCAGCATCTAAAGTATAACATCCACTATCTGTGCATGCTTCTACTGATTCGCTTCCGCTTAAATAGTCTTTTATTGAATCCCAGTTATTTTGAATAGCTTCATCCGCTGTTATAGTGTTTGTTTCTTCATCTTCTAAACTATAATTGCTAGTATCAGAACCACAAGCCGATAAAATTAATGGGAATAAAGATAATATTAAAATATATCTAATTATTTTTAGCATTTAAATCACCATAAATCTCAACCGATACAGGCAGATTATAAAATTTAATTACCTGATTCGCTCTATCAACATATTTATTATCTGATTCTTTTTCTACAATTAAAACAGTTTTGGCTTGTTTCCCTGTAGCTTCTGCATATTCTAAAGCCTGTATTATACTTTCTCGGTATTTTATAGCAAAATCAAATTCAATTGCTTCTTTATCGGTTATACAATCGGCTCTTAATCCATTATTTAAAGTGATTTCTGCTTGTCCATTATGAGCTGAACACCATAAATCCTGATAATAAGATTCAGGGTTAAGGTGTTTGGCACATGCCGGAACGGAAACTAAGCAAAGAAATATAATGATTATAGTTTTCATAAATGATTTTTACTCTAATTTTAAATTAATAAACTATGACGGCACTTCTGATATATCAAGTTCTTCTTTTTCTTTTTCCATTTCACTAAAAACTTCTTTTAATTCTTTTTTTGCTGACAATAATGTTTTTTGCATTGACATAATAAGATTTGCGGCTTCCTTTGCTTCATAATTTAGATTTTCTATATCTTTTTTAGAATTTTCAGTCATTTTTCAGCTCCTTTTTATTTACAATACTATGTAATAAACTTTTTTCAAATTCAGTAATAATAGAATCTCCAGCCTTAATTAATTCAGTATTTGTAATAATATTTCCATTTACATCTTTTACTATTGCAAATCCTTTTTTTAAAATAAACGTTGGGTCAGCATATTTTAGTCTTTCGTTTATCAGTTCTAAATTATTTATAAGGTCATTTATTCTTTTTTCATATTTTAAAAATCCAAGCCTAATTTTTTGACTTTTAAAGTTCTTTTCAACCAACAAGAAAGATTTTTTTGATAATTTTACAAGTGTATTTCTAGAGTCATTAACGTTATAAAACTTGTCTTTTATTCGTGTGTTTAAAGCAGCTTTTAAATTACGTAATTTATAGTTTATTTTTTGATAATCCTGTTTGTAAACAAATTCTAGTCTTATTGAAATATCTTTTTTGTAAATAGCTAAATTTGAATGTTTATTATTTAAAACTTTTCCTGACTTTTTAAGCAAGAATAATTCATAATTATATATTTTTTCAAGAGTAGAGCTAATTGTATGGGAAGTTTTATTTATAATAAATCTTTCTTTTTCATTTAGTTTTGAAAGCTGAATGTTAAATTTTTCAATAAAATTTGATTTAATATTTAAATAATTATTTTCAAGACTAAAAAAATAAACATTTAAATGCTTCCTTGTTCCTTGCGTTAAACCTGTTTCTTTTCTTTTAATTTTTTCAAATTCAGATTTAAAGATGAACTTTATTATCTTGTTAAATCTTTCTTCCTTGCTAAGTAAATCTTCATGTAAACACCTTAAAATATTTAACAATTTTTCTGCTACAGCAGTTGGTGTCTTAAAAGAAGTATGGGATACAAAATCAATTACTACTGAATCAATCTCATGACCAATTCCTGTCCAAACAGGAATTTTACAATTAGCTATTGTTCTTGCAATGTTTTCATTATCAAAACAAGTTAAATCTAATTGAGAACCGCCTCCCCTGACTATACAAATAATGTCAACTTTATGAGATTCTAATATTTTTATTGCTTTTATTGTTGAATATTCAACGATATTTCCCTGCATATTTGAATTACAAAACAATATTTTAAAAGCAAATTTAGACTTCATTAAAGTTTTTATGAAATCATTATAAGCTGCCGTATTGGCACTAGATATCAATCCGATTTTTAATGGGGTTTTGGAAATTTTTAATTTTGAATTATTATCAATTAAATTCTCTTTTTTTAACTTTTCTAAAATTTTACGCCTGTTAAATTCAACTTTATCTATACCAAAATAAGGGTCTATATCTTTAATTTCAAGAGAAAGCCCATATACTCCGTGATATCTTATTGAACATAAAGCACATATTTCACTATTATTTGTTAATAGTTCTTGTTGTCCAGTTTCTGTTAGTTTTTTAATTATTTCGAAATAATAATTTTTCCATATAATTGCTCTCATTTTAGCAACTTGAATGTTGTTTTCATTAAAATCAACTAGCTCACAATAAAAATTTCCTTGCTTTACACCGCCAGAAGATACTATTAAGTTGGCTTGTACCCAAAATTCTTTGTTAGTGTGTTTAGATAAAACTTCTTCTAATCTTTCTGTAATTTTTCGCAACCTAAATATTTTTTTATTAGGAGTAGTAGTATTAGAAATTTCTGTATTTATTTGTTCATTTTTAAACATTATTTTGTTAATTTTTCAATTCTTAACCCCCACATCTTTTACAAGGTACACCGCCACGTTTTACAGCTTCTTTTCTCTCAATTTTAATACAATTAACAGTACATTTTTTAGCAGAACTACAGCTGATTTTATGCATTTTTTGAGATTCAACATTAAACATTACAGGCTCAGCAAATACTTGCGTGCTGAAAATTAAAGTTAATACTGTCGACAGAATTATTTTTTTCATTTAATTAACTTCCTCTTAAGTTTTTTATTTAAAGTTTTTATCGCACCACATTTGTAAAATAGCTCCAAATTTTCTTTGAGGTGGGTAGTTTATCCAAACTAAATCTTCATTTTTAGTATCTGCATATTGATAAACTGTTTCATCATTTTTATTGTACAAAGACATATTTATAATAGCTGTTTTATTGTTTTTACAGTCTAATACGTTGGAATCCATGACATAAAAAACATCATTATCTTTTAAAAGTTTAATTACATTAGCATCTGTATATTTGTCATACAAATTATATGTTTTAGTCCAAAAATAAATTAATTTATTTTTTTTATCCCACTTTATATTTTCTGGATTGAAATCTATATACAAGCCTTTATCATAATCAAACCATACTGGAACAGCTGAATATACAGGCATACTCACCAGTAAACATAAAACTATTAATAATTTACGCATATTCCAACCTTTTTAAATATTTGCAAAATTATATTAGTATCCATAAGGCTTTTTATAATTGCTGTTACCGTTTCCGTAATTATATCCATAATTATGCTGTGGAGTATTTACGTTTATAGTTCCCTGACTACCTGTATAAGGATTAGTGTTACCTTTTGTTGAATAATTATCGTACTGGGTAGAGTTAGAATTAGAGCGATAATAAGGCTGTACATAAGTTCCATTGTCTTTATAATAGCCATTAACATATTGGTCAGCTATTGCCTGACCTGAAATAAGTAAAAGTGTTAATACAATAAGTGTTTTTTTCATAGTGATACCTTCCTTTGTTATAGGTTATTTTGTGAACTATCAACCATTTTTAAGGTTTTGAAAATTTGCAATACTTTACCGCTTAAATTATCATTCTCTAAATCTTTTATAGAATCATTATTTTTTACACTTACAGGAACATCCCAAAATAATTCATTATCAGACATATTTGTTGTGAAAACAGTTGTTATATAGTAATTTCCATTTTTTATATTTGTAAATTTAAAATTCCCTTTGAAATCAGTTTTTTGATCTTGTATTTTATTAGCAATTATTTTGATCTTGGTTTCTTCCAAAGAACTACTCATGAAATCATAATATTCTTTATAATAGCCTTGATTTAGCCAATTTTCAAAACTTACAGCAGAGCATTCTTGAATAAATTTTTGGTAACTGTCTTGAGAGTATCTGAATGAAAATCCGCAATTTGGTGAGCCACCATAGCAAGCCATAATATCTACAGGAAACAACAAAGTTGCAGCCGTTCCTCTAAATATTTTATTTTGCCAACTATTATAAGTCTTATATCTTTTAACATATTGCTTTAATTCGGGAATACTGCTTAATTCTTCGATTTGGTTTTTATTAAATAATTTTATATTGAAGTTTTTAAATCCATTTTGCAAAAAACTTGCTAAAACTTGATTGTTGGAAAAATTTATAAATTCATTACTGGTTTTATGATATTTTAACCAATCTTGAATATTTTGCGGTTTTTGAGATAGTTGCTGATCATAAACATCTTCAAAACTGTAATTACTTAAAATAAGTTCTCTTTTTGCTAAATATTTTACATCACCGCTATTTAAAACTATTCCACCAGTACCAGAAATATTATAAGCAAAGGAGGCAGAAGGTATTAAAAGTAAAAACAAAGCTATTAATAATCTTTTAAACATCTTAAATTATCCTAAAAACGATACAGCCATGAATAATTTAAATCAAACATGCTAATTTATAACTAATATATTTTCATTGTTGATAAGAATTGTAACAAGTCCAGTATAAAGTACATGTCGAATATAAATCCGCAATTATGAACAGAATAAGCTTTAAGAGATAATAAAAAATATTTTAAATGCCTAATTTATAATTCTTTGAAAAAATCTTCTAAAGAAATCTCCAAAGCTTCAGTTATTTTGTAAAGTGTAACGACTTTGACTTCACTCTTTGCGCTCTCTATTTCACTTAGTGTGCTTTTGCTAATTCCACTAATAAAAGCTAATTTCTCAAGGGTTAAACCTTGTTTTGTTCTAAGCTCTATTATTCTTTTAGCAATTTTTTCGTTTAAGTTCATTATTATATCCGCAATTATCACTTGTTTATAATAATGAATTTTTTTGCTAGAATAGTTCGGTATACCGAAGCGGTAAAAAGTTACTTATAGTTTTATTCAAATACATATTTGTAATATAGTTATATATTATAGTTGAATTTAAGAGGATATTATAAATGTTTTGTCCTAGTTGTGGAACAGAATACGAAGAAGGAAAACTTAATTGTGATGGATGCAGTAAAGAACTACCGCAGACTTTAGAAAATCTAGCTGAAAACTTTGCTAAAAGTGAAGATATTGAAAATCAAATTACTTTAGATGTTTCTACTGATAATAAGTGTATTCCTTCAGAAAATAAGACAAATAATACAGAAGAAGAATTATGCGATGTCATAGAAACAAATAAAGACAACTTGACTTGGGAAGAAATTGAAAAAGGTATATTTTTCAATGCTGTTATTGTTGGAGCTTCAGAGTATTTTTTAGAGAATGAAGAATTAAATATTGGCTTTTATCCTGATAAAATATCTTTTAATAAAAAAATCATTCTATTAAAAGATAAAATTTTTGATATAAAACCATTTTTGAAATTAAAGAATAATAACAATTTAACATTTCTTGATAAGAACATTTATTTAAGAACATTAGCAGGCGGAGCTATTGGTCTGGTTTTAAGTGGAATGGTTGGCGCATCCTTTGAAGATGGAATTGCTAGTGGATTAGTAGCTCTAATGGTAAGTTTTGTTGCAGTTCCTTTGTGGATGATAGTAGGTGCTTTATCGAGTATTTCAGTAAAAACTATTTATAAAAATAAACCACAAAGTTTATATTATCTCTGTATTAAATATTTTGATAAAGAAGATGTTCTTAAAACTATTTTGCTTGATATGACCGAATCTCAAAATATAACTAAAAAACTTAAAATCTATTTAAAACAATTTCCATTAAAGTTACAAGATAAAAATATTGAGTTATAAGATGTTTTGTACGAATTGTGGCATAGAATATAAAGAAGATTGGCAGTTTTGTAACAATTGCGGAGCAAAGTTACTTAATGACATAGAATTACAAAAAAGAAATGTAGAATCTGACATAAATAAACTCGATTTTTTTAAGAATCTAACAAAATCAAAATTTTTTCTGATTTCTGTAGGAATAATATTTCTAGCTATATTCGGATTTATTTTTTCTAAAACTATTATAGAATCTGATAATTTATATAAAATTCAGATTAAACAGCCTTTTTCTAAAGATATTAAGTATGGTTTTATGGATAAAAATGGGGAAATAATTATTGAACCTGTATATGATTTTGTGAGTGATTTTTCAGAGGGCTTAGCCTCAGTAAGGTTTGGCGAAAAATTTGGATTTATTGATAAAAATGGCAAAGAGGTTATAGAACCTAAATATGATAGTGCTGAGGATTTTAAAAATGGTTTAGCGAGGGTATATGTAAATGGAAAATACGGTTATATAAATAAACAAGGTAAGTATATTATTGAGCCAAAATACTTGTATGTTGGAGAGTATTCTGATGGAATGGCTGATTTTTATGAAAGTAATAATGAAGTTGGATATTTTGATAATAAAGGGAAAATAGCAATAAACCCCTATCCTACACCTGAATGGTTTAAATTATTTACAGAAAGTGGATATGACACTAAATTTAAAGATGGATTGGCGATTGCTTATAATAAATCTAATAATAAGTATGGATTTATTGATAAAAAAGGGAAATATGTCATTCCACCTTCATTTTATTCATTGTGTTCATTTTCAGATGGTTTGGCATTAGCTCAAATATCAAAAGATAAATATGGTTATATTGATAAAATAGGAAAATTTATCATAAATCCACAATATAAAGAGGCGGGTTCATTTTCAGAGGGTTTAGCTCCTGTTAAGATTGGAAATAAATGGGGATATATTAATAAAACTGGCAAGCTGATAATTGAACCCAAATTTGATTCTTTTCTTGGAGTGTACGAATATGCAAAAAGTTTTAAAAATGGTTTAGCTCAAGTATTTGTTAATGGGAAATATGGATATATTGATAAAACTGGAAAATTTGTAATACCACCTGAATTTGATGATATACAAGATTTTTTAGAGGGATTAGCTTATGTACAGAAAGAATCCGAATCTGGCTATATTGATGAAAGCGGAAAATTTGTTATAGAAATTAAATCACAAGATTATTATGCTGGAAATTTTAAAAATGGTTTAGCTGAATTTCGTATAAATGATAAATGGGGCTATATAAATAAAAAAGGTGAATTTATTTCTCCAAAGACAAGCTCTTACGATAATAGTTATAACAATTCAGCAGATAATTATGAAGCAGATGTATATGCTCTCTGCCAAAAGGCGGTAAAAAATAATTTGAACAATCCAAATACAGCAAAATTTCCATGGGGTTATAGTGGTTATATAACAAAGTCAAATGATAATGTTTACACGCTAAATAGATATGTTGATGCAGAAAATTCTTATGGAGATGAAGAAAGAATTTATTTTACTTGTAAAGCTCAAATAACGGGAGGTAGCGTAAGTTTAGTTGATTTAGATATGAATGATTAAAATTATTTGGAGAAAAAATGTTTTGTCCTAACTGTAAAAAAGAAATAAAAGAAAATTGGAAATTCTGTAATTTTTGCGGAGTTATATTATCCAATGCAGAAGAATTACAAAATACTAATATTAATGAAGAAATCGAACCAAAAATTAATGAAATAGCTTTAGAAAACAATAATACAGAAGAAATAAACCCTGAAAATGAAATAAAACAAAAAGAAATAGCTTTTATAGTAAAGAAACAAGAAGAAAACTCATTAAAAATTCCAATAATTATTAGTTTTTCAATTATTACATTAATAATATTGATAGCCTTGGCTATTTCTTCAAACAACAAGGAACAAATTTCAGTAAATTCAAATGAAAATAATCAAGAAACATCAAATGAGATAAAGCAAGCAGACACAAATAATGAGCCAACAAAGGCAATCCAATCAGAGTTAAATGATTTACCCCTTACTGAAAGATACACAAGCTCGAATTTAAACAAGGCTGACCTTGCTTGGCATGCATCTAATACTTACGGTTGGGACTGCCAAGAAGTAGTAGAAGTGGGAGAATCCAATGGAGAATATTACAATATTACCTGTAGCTCAGGTTTAAAGCTCAGAGTATATCCAAGAGTAAATGAATATCCTAAAATAACCAATGAGTACGGTACTTATGAAGATGTAGAAGTTAATAAGGAAAATGTATCTACTGAATCTCAAGTAACAGAGCAATCCACAACAGACAATCAAACTATAAGTAATAAAGAGGCTTCAGAAGAAAAAATAGAACCTAAAATTATTAAAAAAGAAAGGACACCTCTTACACCCGAACAGGAAATATTGGCTTATAGTAATTTTTTACAAGAACTGGTTAATAAAAAGTGGAGTGAGAATAATATTGCAAAAGCTAATAAAAATAGAATAGGTCGAGCTGTTATAGGCGTTAGAATTGACCACAGGCTTGGTCTGGAAGTAGCAACTAATCCACAAAATGACCAAATAATAGAATCAATAGCTCTAGGACTTCTTTCAGACCTCAAACTTTTTTTCCCAAAACCGCCACAATCTTATGATGGAAGAATAATTTATTTAACTTTTGAAAGTAACAATAATAGCCATCCAGTAAATACAATACATCCGCCACGTCCACCAATTATAGGCATTAAAACAATAAAAGTAAAAAATGGAATCCAAGACTTAAATAATAATCAAACGCTAGTCTTAAAACAACAAGAGGCTAGTGATTTTCAAGCTAATGAACAAAAACAAAATTTAGATATAGTTGTCCCTTATTTAAGATATATTCAAAAAAGAATCTATAATAATTTTATTCACACTCTGACAGGAAAGCATTTTGCTTCTTCAAAATATAAAATTGTTTTAGATAGACAAGGTAATGCTCTTTCAAAAAAGATAGTAATTGAATCCGATAATACTGATTTTAATAATATTGCCAGAAATGCTTTAGATGCTTCATTACCGTTTGAGCCTATTATAAGCACATATACCAAAGATAAAATAGAGTTTATAGTAACTTTTTCGCAGAAAAATACAGATATATCCGTTCAAATAGAATAATTTGTTTTATTCATATTCAAAACATCAATTCTCAGGTGAAATTTGTAATTAATTATCGAGAGAAAATCATGAGAAATTCTTCTTAGGTAGTTTTATATAGTCAGATAATTTTAATTTCATTTTTCCTTATATATTAATAGGTTTTTTAATAAAATCTGCTCGAACAGAAATTCATTTTGTCAGCTCAAGAGGGTTTTGATTTTATATGCTCAAGTGGTTTTTGATTTTTAAGGTTATTACTGCCTAAAATTAAACCTTTTCATTAGTTTTAAGTCCGTCTCTAATTAATTTTGTTACCATATTGCTCATAGTTCTACTTTGCTCTTTAGCAAATTGCTCAATTTGTTGGTATTCTTCATTAGTAACAGTTCCAACTACTCTTTTATTATCTTTAGAAATTGCCATAGATATACCTCGATTTAGTAGTAATATTTATCAGTATAACACTTTATTATACTTTTACAATAAGTGTTAAATAATGTAACATTAATGCATTTATACTATTGCACGAAGTTGCACACTTTGTTATACTAATTTCATAAGGTTAAATAAATCTAAAAAGTATTGAAAACAAAAGAGAAAAGACACCCTAAACAGGGGCATTCGTTATGCAGATTTACAGGAGTAATCAGAAATGACAACAAACACATTGAATCCAACAAAAAAACACACAGGGCATTACCGTTACGGCTGGTATCTCTGGGAACTTATAACAGATCTTGACTTAAAGATTGATGACATAGCAGAAATACAGGAACAAAATGGCTATCCTCTGAACCCATACGGCTTATATAACCCAAAGAAATTACAAAGAACTTATAAAAGCGGAAAGACAGAATATAAATACACATGGAAAAGTTCAACCACATCGGATTAATAAATAAATGAAAGGATTTACACAAATGGAAAACATTAATTTCAATCAGATTTTAACAGAAGCAATCGAAAAGCCAGGCAAATTACTTGAGGCTTACAGAGCATTTCACAGCTACAGCTTAGGCAATAGAATCTTAGCAATGATGCAATGTGAGGAAATGGGCTTAAATATTAGCCCTATCGCAACATTTAACCAGTGGAAAGATAAAGGCAGATTTGTTAAGAAGGGAAGCAAAGCCCTTACACTCTGCATGCCTATTATAAAGAAATATAATAAAACAGAAAATGACAGCGTAACAAAAGAAGAGACAGAAAAAACAGGAACATATACAACTTTTATTTATAGAAAAAATTGGTTTTTATTATCACAGACAGACGGTAAAGAACTTGAAACCGATGATATAAAAATTAATTGGAACAAAGAAAAAGCCTTACAAATTCTTGATATTAAAGAAATTAATTTTGAATCATTAAACGGCAATGCTCAAGGATATGCAAAAAATAAAGAAATTGCTATAAATCCGCTTGCACAGCTTCCAATTAAAACACTTTTTCATGAAATAGCGCACGTAGTGCTTAACCATACGAATAAAGAAGCACTGGCAGACAATGAAGACTTAACAAAAAACATTATTGAAGTAGAAGCAGAGGCAACCGCCTTATTATGCCTTGAATCTTTAGGACTTGAAGGAAGCGAATATTGCAGGGGATATATTCAAAACTGGTTAAAAGATGACAAATTGACAGAAAAGAACTCACAAAGAATTATATCAGCAGCAGACAAAATTCTGAAAGCAGGTAATTAAATGACAGTCCATGAATTAATTTATAAAAAACTTGATAATATCTTGAATCTTGAAACATTCTTAAAACATAATACAGGATTTAATTTAAAACTAAAAAGTTCAGGTTATATGGATTTATCAGTAGAAATACTCGAAAAGACTTCAGACTATATAAGAATATCTTTAACCCATTACGGGGAACAAAACGGGGATTTAATGGCAGACCCTGACATGGAAATCAAAATATATAAAGAAAATCAAACGGCTGAAGCCCTAAGTTTTCAAAATGATTATATGGGAGTTTATCAGATTGTTTATCCAGAAGCGGGCAAAGTTTACCCAAAATTAAAAAAAGAATTAAATATTTTTCTTAATCAGTGGCTTACTAATTTATTCACACAGGGATTTAAAAATTAATTATTAATAAAACTATATCGGCAGAGAATAAAAAACTTTGTCGATATAGTTTTTTAAACCTGAATGAAACACAATTAACATTGTGTAAGATTGACGGAATCAGCCAAAACCTAAACAGTAAGTGTTTATAAGGCAAAGTTATCAAATGCAGGAAGCGGATAATTTAACATAACGTATCTATATATAAGATTTAATAATACATAACGGAGGATTTTTAAAAATGGAATTCGTACAACCCATAAGAGATAAAAACATTATCGACAAAGTTAAAAATATTCTTAAGAAAAACGGAACAAGAGATTTTCTTCTTTTTGTTGCGGGAATAAATACAGGTTTAAGAATATCAGATTTATTAAAATTAAAAGTATCAGACATAAAAGACAAAAGCCATATAGAATTTAGAGAGAATAAGACAGGCAAAAACAAACGTTTTTATATTAGTCCGATACTTAGAGAGCATTTCGACAATTACATTGAGAGTATGACCTCTGAGCAGTTTCTCTTTGTAAGTAGGAAGGGAAATAACAAACCAATAACAAGAGTACAAGCTTATAAAATTATTAATGATGCTGTCAAGGCTACAGGATTATGCGATAAAATCGGCACTCATACACTTAGAAAGACATTTGGATACTGGCACTATCAACAATTTAAAGACACAGCCATTTTACAAGATATTTTTAATCATAGTGCGCCAAGCGTTACTCTCCGATATATCGGGATTAATGCGGATATAGTTGATAAAACAATTGCTGAATTTAATTTATAAATAGAACAAGTGGTGCATATCCCCTCCCCTCTTATATTTTGGCGTAACTGGTATGGCTTTTAGGGTACTGTACACAGAGACAACGTGTTTTTCATATAAGCATATTTTAATGCTATTTCCCATGAAGGCAGAATTTAGTTATAATTGAACGATAATTATTGGAAAAATAAGATAATGGATAAAAAATCTGAATATGTACAAGATTTGTTTGAAGAAAACTTTTTTGGGGAATTATTTAATTACCTTACAAATAAAATAACAGCGGAATTTGAATATAAAAAATACAAAAATACAATAAAACCAATATTAACTAAACATTTAGAAGGTGAAACTTGCCCTTGCTCTGACTGTAAAGTTTTTGATGTTGTTATTACAATTCCCACATCTGGGTTAAAACTAAGTTTTGAAGAATACTTAAAAACAATCTATCAATTTCCTAGATATGGGGAACTTGTCATAAAACAATTTCAAATTAATGAGATTTTAAATAATAATAAAGATGGTTATTCAATCAAAGGTTTAGATAATATATTAGGGATTGGGTTTGGTTTTAATAATACATATTTTGAAAATACTATTAAAGAACTATTTAAATTTGTTCAAAGTATGGAAATTACTAAATTTACTGAAATATTTAATAAAGGATTTAAAAATTCAAACATTTATAAGCAATACAACAAAGAGGATTCTATTAGATATGAAGTTCTGTTATATATACTAAAAATAATCATAAATTTAACTGAATTTATCAAAAAGCAATTATTACACGATATAGATACTATTGTTCAATCATATTACAAGTATGACTTGCCATATATACTTTACGGAAAAAATGAAACAACAAAAAATGATGAAAGAAACTTTACTATACAAACTATTAAAAAAGAGAAAAGTGATTTTATAAAGAAAAATTTAGATAAATTTGACAGTAAAAAATTGTCACGTGAGGAAATTATTCTGGAAGCTAAAAACCAATACGATTCTGTATTAAAAAGTTTTCAAAAAATTAAAAAGTTTTATACAGAAGGTCAAGAAGAAAGTGCCTCTTATTATCTAAATGAAATTGATGAAGATTTATATTATTATTTTACTGAATTTGGGGAAGAAGAAGGAGAACCGATACAGTTTTTTAATAAAGATGAATTTTTAAAAGCTTTAAAACAATATCCTTCGGATTTTGCTGCTCAATATGTCATTAATACGAACAGTTCTTTAAGTGAATTAGATAAAAAAATTGATGATATTGGAAGTTTACGTAATGCTTTCACAAAAATTAATGCTATTGAAGAATCTATACCTTTTGAAAAATCAAAGGATAATGGATTTTCTCCTGAATTAAACAAAATTATCCATATAAATAAATTATATGGACAATATAGACTGATTGATTGGGCTAAAGAACCTAAAAAAAATGATTCACACGACTTTTGTGAAGCTGAAAAAGAGGAAATAAAACTAAGACTTGAAGAAATAAGACCAATACTTGAGGAAAAAAGTAATTTAATAGCAGAAATCAACTCCTTAATAGTAAGTCTATAAATAAAGTATATTTTCTAATCCAGAGGCTTTTATCAGTAAAAGCCTTATTTTTATTGCTTTTTCTGGATTTTCATCCTAATAGGGCTAAATCATGATGAAAATAACTAACTCCTGAAAATATGCTGTATCCTTGTATATATACAGTTAAAACAAGTAAAGGCTAAATCTTGCAAGGAATAGCGGTGTTTTATTACATAAATAAGGATATATATTAAATGGATATTAAAACAATTAAAAAAGATTACACTTTAAACCCTGCGGAATCTAAAGTATTAGATTTTTTCCTCACCAAAACCAGCATTACCAAAAGTGAAATTCAGATTAAACAAAGGGTGATAGCAAAACATACTGAAAAAAGCAGGCTTGACATAGTAGAAGCTATCAAAAGATTAAAAGCAAAACACATATTGGAGAAGAAACCCATATGGGGTTGTCAAGATGGCAATAAATACTCCTTGACCATAGATTTTGTAGTTTATCTAAAAGAATTGATTAGAGAAAGTAGAGGTAACAGAGACAATGCACAAATGTAATTTAGAAGAAGCACTGGAATACACATCAAAAGGGATGAAAGTATTTCCTGTTCATTATCCGATAGGAGGAAAGTGTTCATGCCTAAAACCGGAATGTAAGAGCAATGGCAAGCATCCAATGACCCATACAGGTTTGAAAGAGGCATCCAATGACCTAAACCAAATTAAGCAATGGTGGATAAGCAAGCCAGAGGCAAATATTGGAATTGCGACAGGTAAAACTTCAGGAATTGTTGTTTTAGATATTGACCCGAAAAATGGCGGTGATGAATCTTTTAAACAAATGATTAAAAAATATGGTGAATTGCCTAAAACTCCCACTGTTATTACGGGAAGCAAAGGAAATCACTTTTATTTTAAATCACCTGACTGTGAGATAAAAAACAAAGCTAATCTTTCTAATTACTCAGGCATAGATATAAGAGGTGATGGTGGATATATTGTTGCTCCTCCTAGTTTGCATGCCTCTGGTAATAGATATGAGTGGCTGGAAGGTCATGCATTAGGTAAAATTGAATTAGCTGATATGCCTGAATGGTTAATTGAATTGACAAAACAACCTAATAAAAGTATTAACCAGTCCAAGATTATTGTTAATGATAATACTGATATTCCTGAAGGCACAAGGAATAATACTTTAGCCTCTATTGCTGGTTCTTTTAGGCAAAAAGGACTTGGAGAAGAAGAAATCTTTGTTGAATTACAGCAATACAACAGAGAAAACTGCTCTCCTCCATTAGAAGATAGTGAAATAAGAACAATTGCTCATAGTCTATCAAAATATCCAGTTAATGAATCCGAAAGATTGCCAGAAGATTTCCATTTAACCGATGTTGGCAACTCAAAACGTCTTATTTTCCATCATGGACACATAATTAGGTACTGTATAGAAGATAAATCATGGCTTATTTGGGACAAACAAAGATGGATTTTTGACGGCTCATTAAAAATAATGGAGTTCGCAAAAGATACGGTAAATAAAATTTGTAAGGAGGCATTAAAATATGCACAATAATGATAAATTAGCAGAAACAATTAAACATGCAAAAAATTCAGAGTCTTTAGGTAGATTAAATGCGATGATTGAGCTTGCAAAATCCGAAAAAGGGATTCCAATAAGCTTAATCAAGCTAGACAAAAATCAATATCTTTATAACTGTAAAAATGGAACAATTGATTTAAAAACAGGAAGCCTTCAACCACACAATAAATACGACTATATAACCAAGATATGTAATATAGATTACAACCCAGATGCAAAATGTGATTTATGGTTAAAGTTTTTAGCAGATATAACTTGCAATAACAAAGAATTAGTTTCTTATTTGCAGAGAATAGCAGGGTATTGTTTAACAGGTGATATAAAAGAACAATGTATGTTTATTCTATACGGTTCTGGAGCAAACGGAAAAACAACTTTTATTGAGATTTTGAAAAAGATTTTGTGTAATTATTCTGCAACTGTTGATATTTCAATTTTTTCTGCAAAACAGAGTAATAATGATGCCAAATACGAATTAGCAAGGATTAAAGGAATGAGGTTAATTTCAACTTCTGAACCAAGTCAAGATATGTCTTTATCTGAAAATCTCATAAAAGCAATAACAGGCGGTGATATAATTCCTTGTAGAAAAATGTATGGTAAAACATTTGAATATCCTCCAACTTTTAAACCATTTATACTCACAAATCATAAGCCTATTATTAAGGGATATGATTATGGAATATGGAGAAGAATAAACCTAATACCTTTTCTTGCAACAATACCAAAAGAAAATCAAGATAAAGATTTACCTATTAAGTTGTATGCTGAATTACAAGGGATTTTATCATGGATGGTTAGGGGTTGTTTAGAATGGCAGAAAAACGGCTTAAATACACCTGAGACAGTTCTAAAATCAACTGAAGAATATAAAGAAGAAATGGATAAAATAGCGGACTTTATCAATGAATGCTGTGAAATAGATACAACATTAAAAATTTCAAGTTCTTTATTGCATGAAAGATATTGTTCATGGTGTTCAAAGAATAATATATTCCCTGAAAACATTAAAATATTTGGTAATTATCTTGAAAACAAAGGTTTTAAGAAAAAAAGGTCAAATAGTGGTCGTATAATATTTGGTTTAACCATAAAAAAATTAGATTATCTGGAATATTATCCAAAAAGTGATGGGTGTGATGTCTAATATATAACTTTTTCATGTAACTTATATAAAAAAAGTTATGTTTTACAGTTCACTTCCTACACTATAAATAAAATTTTTATATATTTATTACTTGTTTATTAACATAAATAATGAGACTGAATCTAAATAATAGCAATACATATAAGCAGAAATATAATTATATCTATTAATTCAAACAAAGAATTTTATGAAGAAATAACTATCTTATGAAAAATGAGAGTAACCATAAATCCAAATTTAAAACAGTAATTAGACATAATAAAAAAAGGAAAAAAGATAGATGAATCAAAATGATAGATTTTTAAACCTTAAACAAAGTGCTGAGATAATAACTATTTCAATAGGAACTCTGTATAACTGGCGTAGTGCTGGTATAATACCAAAACATAAACGCTACACCGAAAGTTATATAAAGTCAATAGCAGAAAAATATGCAAGAAATGAGCTTATTGCTTAAAAAATACCAAATATTATAATGACAAAAAAAAGAGAGCAATAAAAATGGCAATAAGAAAATTTGAAAAACGTAAAAAAGACGGAACTACTTATATTCGCTATGGGTACGACTTTTATAGTGATTCTGGGGAAAGATATAGGACAGAAAGCTGTAAAACCAAATGTGAAGCAGAAGCAGAGTATCGGAAGTTAGTTGAGAAACTGTCAAAAGGTGAGCTGTCAAAAGAGAATAAATCACTCACTTTCGGACAACTGGCAGATACATTTTTAAATAGCCATTGTAAGGTACATTGTAGCCTTGCCACTCAGAATAAATATGAATCTATGAACAAAGTACACGTTAAACCTTATTTGGGCGAAAAGAAGCTTTCAAATATAAAACCTGTAGATATTAACATTTTTATGGCTCATTTGCAGAGCGAAGAGAAAAATCTTTCTGAAAAAAGTATAAATCATATTCTGGGCTATATTAGCACTGTTTTAAATTTTGGGGTGAGTAACGATATTATTAATAAAAACCCCTGTTCAAGAATTAAAAAATTAAGATTACCACATAGGGAAAAGAACTTTCTTGATTCAAAGCAGGTAAAAGAGCTTCTATCTAGCTGCAAAGAACATTCACCACAGTTTTACCCTATATTATATACGGCGATTTTTACTGGACTCCGAAAAGGGGAAATCTCTGCTCTGACTTGGCATGACATCGATTTTAAAGCTAAAAAAATCCATGTAAATAAGAGCATATATAAAAACGTGTTACAAAAGCCTAAAACGTCTCACTCTATAAGAAAAGTAGATATGATTGACAGTTTGGCAGAAGTTCTAAAGGAACATAAAGAAAATTCAAAATTAGGTGAATATGTCTTCTGGGGACAAAATGGAACACCTTTAAGTGGTGATGCTACTTTATGGAGGCATTTTAATTCAATAATAACAAAGTGTGGATTAAAAGATATTTCATTCCATTCTTGTCGTCATACTTATGGAGCTTTATTAATAGCAAAAAATGTCCCTATCAAGTATATACAAAGGCAGTTAGGGCACAGCACTATTAAAATGACAATGGATACGTACGGACACTTGATGCCAGAAACCCATGAACAGGCTATTAGTGTTTTAGACGGAATAGCGAGTGAAATTTCAAACAAGGCTTCAAATAGGATTCATCGAATCCATAAATCTAATAAAATAATTCCTTTATTTGGTTAAATTTTTATTTTTTAGGCGAAATTTAGGCGAAACAGAAACTAAAAAAGCCCCGAACCTTATGGCTCTGGGCTTTTATGGTGGAGACGGAGAGATTCGAACCCTCGTCCAGAACGGATATTCGCAAACATCTACGAGTATAGACAACTGGTTGGTGTCATCTTAGCCAGGTCAGTGTCAAACCCTTGACTAAAATCAAGAACATTTAAAGCTTGCACAAGCTTTAAGGGCTTGTCTTAGTTCTGCGTACCCTTAATTGCAGAAAGCGTTCGATATTGGTGACCGAATAATCCTACCGAAGAAAATTATTCAGTGCCTCATCAGAGACGACTATGCAGCTTGCGCTACAGCGTTTCTGAAGTTGAGGTGACTAACAATGTTGTTGTCGTTTATTTTTTTTTGCTCGTTGGTAACGGAGAACAGCGCT
>Ga0209212_1003346_pt1 | contig 21311 bp, 14 predicted proteins | sample RifGroC2_FD_183996 | JGI IMG/M metagenome (GOLD analysis project Ga0209212, IMG submission 183996) | Groundwater microbial communities from Rifle, Colorado, USA - Groundwater C2 (SPAdes) (version 2) | ecosystem: Environmental > Aquatic > Deep subsurface > Groundwater | place: Rifle, Colorado... | reverse complement strand
AAGCGGATTATCGCCCGGAACGGGGTACTATTACCGTATTGCAGCGCAGAATAGCGCCGGAACGTCATACGGGAGTGAGAACAACTTTACCACGAGCAGTGTCTCTACCACACCCACCCCGACACCAGTACAAACATCGACACCTACCCCGACACCGACACCGGGGAAAGGGGATGGGGTTATCTACGGGGGCGTTTCAGACGAGGAGAGAAATCCGTTGGAGGGGGTTACGGTGACGATTACCGGCACGGATTATAAGAATAGTACCGAGACAGAATCAGACGGTTTCTATGAGTTCAATGGACTTAAAGGAGGGGAGTATACACTGACCTATGAGAAGTCGGGGTATAAAACGCACACGGAGTCGGTGAGTCTCGGGGAAGGGGATACGGTAAATCTGGGTACGATTGCACTGGAGATGACGGTAAAGGGGAGTATTGTCGGCTATGTGGTAAACATCGAAGGCGATCCCATTAAATCGGCGAAGGTACAGCTTAAGAGGATAAAGAAGAAGACGATGACAGCTACCTCTGATGAAGATGGATATTTCTTATTTGATGATTTGGAATCGGGCGTATACATGGTTATTGTGAGAAAAAGGAGCTACAGGAAAGTCAGCGAGAGGATTACGCTCGATGAGGGAGAAGAGAAGGAGATGGAGATTGTGCTGAGAAAGGCAAGCAAGTGAAGTAGAAAATCGTCGATGCAATAATCGATGTCTTATAAGTTTTGTTATTTTTCGTCTAGGGCCATGGATACAAAGAAATAAAACCAATAACAGCCCCTCATTTGCTCATATTTCTCAGTGTTCTCTGCGAGCGCGGTGGTGAACTATTAGGATTACGGAAAGGGTGTTTTTTGTTTATGGGTGAAAATAAAGATATGAGTACCTGAGTTCCATTTCTCAAGGAAAAGAGACAGGAAGACCATGAGAAACAAGGCAGAACCACCAGCGTAGCTGGTGGCTTGATTAGCCCTAAAAGGGCATTGTTACTGGCAGCCCCTTAAGGGGTTGCTCTCTCGTATACCTGTTTTTCCTTATAATGGCTGTTTCGTGGCCAATCTCGTATATTAATTTCACGTTAAATGCCCGTACTACTTGCTTCCCTAAAAGGGATTACTTAGGTCTGTGTCGTACTTGTCCTCTATTGATTCATTCTCTTCTTGGTCTTTGATGTATTTCCTTGTCTTTGCCTCATCCAAACCCACTGTGCTGACATAGTACCCACCCGCACAAGTGTATATTGATCTATACACGCCTTCCCTTCTAGCAACTCTACCCCCTTGTACTCACACAACCTCCACAGTATTGCTCCTATCTCTTGCCGAAGTTTTCCAAAGATGATTTTACGTCTTTTCTTCGGTACCCATACAATGTGATACTTGCATTCCCATACCGTATGTGCTAAACTCCTTTTCACTTTCAACTCCTTTCTTACGGATCGGCCACCGAAACAACCTAATGGTCATCCTAAGAAAGGAGTCTCTCTTTTTCAAATACTTCAGCGTAGTTTTGCTATTCTCCCCAGCGTAGCTGGGGGTTTAGCTTAGTAATTAATTACGCAACAGGTTTATTGCATTTCCATTCTGAAGATATAAATTAACAGAAAAAGTTCAATTTTAGAAATTTCTAACTATGAACAAATATTTCAATGGCATAGTTCCTTATATTATTTTGGCTGTAATATCGCTTATCGTCTTCTGTAATACGCTGGGTAACAGCTTTGTTTATGACGACTCTGTAACTATCGTCAATAATAACCTTATTAAAAACTGGAAGAATTTTCATACCCTTTTTTCATTCAATTACTTCATACTCTCCGGTGAAATGAGTTATCGTCCTGTCGTCACACTAACATATTTCATCGATTATTCCCTTTGGGGTTTAAATCCTACAGGTTTTCACCTCACCAATCTTCTTCTTCAAGCGGCAAATACCTTATTATTCTATCTTTTTCTTAAACGAGTCGCAAAATCAAACACGCTAGCCTTCTTCTCAACATTACTATTTACCACCCATCCGATTCTCACCGAAACAGTAAATTCTATTAGCTATCGCGAGGACCTCCTCGCCGCACCCTTTTTCTTAATTGCCTTTATTTTATACCTAAAAATTAACAAACCATTTTTTAATAAAAGTAAATTCTTACTATATTACCCAGTCTCTTTATTCTCGTATTTGTTAGCTCTCTTCTCAAAAGAAATGGCGATTACATTTCCCATCCTGTTGATATTATTTGATATTTTCTATTTGCCGTCGGGTAAACCACTTCAAGCGCTTATAAAAAAATTAAAAGGTATTTATATTGGATACTTTTCAGTCACCGGTTTTTATCTATTTATTCAGTTCGTGGTATTTCGACACGTATACATCAGGTTAGATCAAACCAAGCAAAGTTTATTTGTCATGATTAAAGTCCTTGCATCGTACATAAAGCTCTTGTTTCTTCCCTTCAATCTTAATGCAGACTACGTAATTCCACCTATAACAACGGGCATCATCTCTTTTATAATTTCCGTACTTATAGTAACGATTGTAATCATCATTACCATTCGTCTGTGCAAAAATAACAAACAGCACTGGTTCTTTATTTCGTGGTTTTTCATTACACTTCTGCCAGTGTCGAATATCATTCCTATAGGAAATATTATGGCAGAGCGATACCTCTATATTCCTATCATGGGAATTTCTGGAATTATCGGCATTTTGATCCAAAAATCTAACTTAAAAAACCCCTTAGCTACGATATGTTCTGCGATTGTTATTTTTATCTTAGGTGTTATGTGTATTAATCGGAATGGGATATGGCGTGATGAATTCACTTTGTGGTATTCAACTTCAATTCGTGAACCTAACAGCGCCCGTGCGCATCATAATCTTGGAGTAGTACATAGTTCAAAAGACTTTTATGATTATGCTGAGTATGAGTATAAAAAGACACTGGAAATCAATCCAAAAGATATAGAAGCGCATTATAATCTAGGAAATGCTTATGAAAGGAAAGGCATATTGGATAATGCTATCAAAGAATATCAAGATGCAATACGGTACAATCCTTATTATGCAGATGCCTACAACAATCTTGGCAATATATACAAAAAAACACACCTCTTAGATAAGGCTATCGAACACTATAAGAAAGCGATTCGATGCAATCCTTTTAATCCACATTACTATAATAATCTTGGACTTGCCTATCATGAAAAAAAGTTATACAAAGAAGCTGTTACTGAGTTTGCAAGGTCATTAAAAATAAATTCGGGAATGTCCACTACACACAACCACCTGGGAAATACATACAAAGAAATGGGAAATAGTAAGGATGCCCTGACTGAATACACAACAGCAATCGAACTAGACACTGGTTCCGCCGATAGCCATAATAACATCGGAATTGTTTATACAAATACCGGACAACTTGAAGAGGCTATTAAAGAATATGAAACGGCAATTCGGCTTGACCCAAAACTTGCAAATGTACGTAACAACCTTGGTATTGCCCATGCAAAAAAAGGCGATTTAGAGAAGGCAATTGAAGAACTGAATAAAGCAGTAGCACTTGGATATGACAATGCGGATGTGCACAATAATTTGGCAGGGGTGTATCTCACAAAGGGGTTAACGGATAATGCTATAGTTGAACTTAAGTTGTCCTTAAAATTGAATCCCAAAGATAGCAATGCCCACTGTAACCTGGGAAATGCTTATACTTCAAAAAATCTTGGGGATGAAGCCATTTCTGAGTTTAAAGAGGCCATTACATATAATACTATGGATGGAGAGATATATTACTACCTTGGAAATGCATTTTATAGAAAAGGGCAGTATAACGAAGCGGTAAATGCCTTGAATCAATCGGTTCACTATCAAATCAATAACCCATTAGCACATAAGATGCTTGGTGTTATTTATGCAAATTACCTGAATGATCCTTCCAAGGCATTATTCCATCTGAACGAAACACTAAGATTAGACCCTCAGCAATCCGTAGCAAAAGAAATAACCGAAGCCATCGGTAAACTAAGAATTAAGACAACTAACGATTAACAATTTGTATTCTTAAATAGATTTGCCATAAGTTAACCCAATAATTTAGTTATTGACAATATAGAATTTATATTTATAATTTGGCTATTGTGCATATCTTTGCAATGCAAAGTAAAGATATTTTAATTAACATTATTTAACAAGTTACATTTTCAAACAAAAATCTGTTGATATATTTTTTCAACAAAAATACTACCTAACAAAATTCCTAAGAGTCCGCAAAAGTTTCACTGCTTGTTGATCATAGCCTTTTCATGGTTTTCCCCATTACGGGGCTTTGTAACAAGAAATACTCATAATTGATATACCAAACGAAGAAATAAGGAATAGCCGTAACAAAGTTAATCTATTTTGTATTATGTAGATTACAAAGGAGCACAGAAAATGTATTTTCTTAATAAAAACATGAATAAACACGAAGGAATTATTCGATGTCTTTCGCTAACTATGATTGTAATTGCATCAGGCTTATTTATTTCCATACCATTTTTTAAGAGTGCGAAGATTGAAAAGCTTGATAAGCATGAAAGCGCGTCTTGTATGCCAAACTTAGACCATCTTTGCCGTTCTGATGTAACAGAAAGACGTTGGAAATATATTGTCATTCATCATAGCGCTACTACAAAGGGTAATGCCGCTCGATTTGATTATTACCATAAGAAAAAGAAGGGATGGGAATATGGCTTAGCTTATCATTTTGTAATTGGAAATGGATCTTTTTCCGGAGATGGCGAGATCGAGGTTGCTGAACGATGGAAGAAGCAAATTCATGGCGCCCATACAGCAAATATGAACTGTAACCATGTAGCAATTGGAATTTGTCTGGTTGGAGACTTTGAAAATGGAGGAACTCCAACTGAAAATCAATTTGGATCATTGGTCGGTCTTGTTCAATATCTTTCCAGAAAATACAATATTCCTTCATCCAATATATTAGAACATAAACACATACACCAGAAGGCAACGGCCTGCCCGGGTAAAAATTTCCCGTTCGCAGAACTCAAGATGCGACTCCAGCAAATTGCCTCAAAATCGAGCAATCACAAAGAATTATAGCAGAATTTTACTCACGTTATTTTGTCGGTGCCTTTAAGAGCTCAGCCTTTACATCTTCGATGGATGAACCATAGGGTCTCCCGTGTTCTTGCAATTTTTTGTCGTATTTATAATTTCGAGCAGCCACAAATCCAAGCCCGCCTCCCTGAAAATATTCATAAACCATAATGGTCTGTTCTTCGGTATCTATCAGGTAAAGTGGCTGTCTATTACCTTGTCGTTCTCCTACCAATCCAAAAACATGTCGAGCATTTCCATCTCCCTGCGCAATAACATAATTTGCCGAATTCTTAAAGATAAGTATCGCAAGTAAAACAGAAATGACAATGAGCAAGATTGTATTTGTACGATATATTTTATGCATGGCAATACCTCCTGGATCGATAAATACGCAATTTATTATTCAGCGGCAAAGATATATTATTTCTTACTATTATTCGAGTCTGTTACATTAAAAGTTTTATTTGACAGACTGAGGAAATGTGCTTCTAGCTCTTCCTTAATGATAATTGTGGGTTTTAAAAGGATAACAAGATTTGATTTCTTGTTATTCTTCTGATCACGGGAAAATAATCTTTTTAATACAGGTATTTTAGATAGTATAGGAATACCGGTCGTTAGAGTTTCTTTGCTAATAGAACCTAGCCCCCCAATCATAAGCGTACCCTTGTCAGGCACACAAACCGTTACAGATACTTGGGAAACATTTACCGTGGGTAATTGTACTGTTTGCTCCGGCGGAACAACAGTGGTTCCCTGACTTGTACCTCCAACCGTGGCATCCGTAGTTAATCCACTAAAAGTAAAAGATGTGATCTCTTCGACTTCAAATACAGAAGGAGTTACTTCCAGATAGACGTACTTTCTATCCGCACTCACAATGGGTCTTACATCAAAGGTAGTGCCTTCTGGTACCGTTCCAATAACTGGAGTTACTACACCCTCAGAAACAGACGTACTTTGAATATAATTAATGGTTTTAACGACGGCAATATTTCCACGCTGGGTATTGGATAGTGTTATTCTCGGGGATGTAAGAATCTCAGAGTCTTTACTTTCCTGGACGGCACGTAAGAAGCCTTTTAACATAGAGTCGTTAAAGATGAAATAGCTGAGTTGAAGTCCCTCGCCAGATACGAGGTCACTAATACCCTTTTTGGCGCCTGTATCAATAGATACTTTTTCACTAAAAAATTCGGTTATGTTACTTCCTATATCCTCAAAGAATTTATCTGTAACAGAAATAATACGAGCTTCGATGCTCACCTGGAGGTTTTGTGAAGACCTTAAAGAAGCCAACAGATCTTCAATTTGCTTATGAACATATTTGTTATTAACTACCACCAAATCGCCAGGTTGTCCCATCCTTGCAACAATACTTCCTTCACCTTGTCCAGGAATATTAATACTTCGTTGACCTCCTGCTGCAGAAGCCCCGATAACACTGGTACTGCGTGACCATGATGACGGTTCTACGGTGGTGACAATTAATTCAATCAGGTCTAATACCCGCGCAGAGGGGTCTTTTGCTTTAGTTATTTCTGCTCCCTTACTCAAACTTAATTGAGAGGTGGCAGCCGCTGTAATGTCAAATTTAAGGGGCTCTTTATCATCAAGATTAATTAATATATCTCTTACGTCGTAAACCCGCATTTCCATTTTTTGTTTATAGAAATGAATAATATCCCCTTCAATCACATATTCATACCCTTTTGGTAAGATATATTTTAAGGCAGTTCTTAATGGTACGTCCTTAAGCTTTAATGTAACTGGAACATTTCCAGCTTCCGAATCGATGATCATATTAATATTCGATTTTTCCCTTACAAAGATGACAATATCTCTTAAGGGTGTATCTAAAAATTCAAATGAAATGATCGTATTCAGGGCATCTTCAATGACTTTTGGAAATGGTCCTTCCGGGGGATTTGGAATCAGCCGGAGTTGTTCTGTTTTTATTTTATTTTCTTCTATGACCTTATCTAACTCAGGAAGGGTACGTTTTGAAATGTCTTCCCACTGCTCTTTTTTAGGAAATCTTAAGGTTTCCTGATAGGGAACGGATGCTTCTTTTAGATTTTCGTGGCTTTTAAATTTCTCCTGGACGTGGATGGATTTTAGATTCTCAGTAGTATGTTTGTGTTTTATGTCGTTTACCTTTCCTCTAATGTACAATGCATCTTTGTTAGCAGAATCCATTGTAAGTATTAAATCCGCAATCTTTGCGGCATCATCATAACGTTCCTCCTGGATAGCGGTATATGCATTCTGAATTAACTGAGATATATCATCAGGATGTGCGGTTTTTGTTTCCTTTGTTCCACCTGTCTTGTCTGGCATCGCAATTGACTTATTTACTTCCTCCAGAAGTTGTCTGGATTGTTTTAGTAACGTCTGTGCCTCTTCGTTATTTGGTTCTAACAGGATAGCCAGTTCGAGCGCATCAACGGCCTTAGCATAGTCTTTTTGTTCAAAATATATCTTGGCGGTCTTAAAATAATAATTATTTGTAGTTGAAGGTTCCGTTTCTGAAGTATCCTTGTTTTGTGATAGAGACTGATACGGCGCAAAGAGTAATAGGAATATGCTCAAGATAAAAACTGAGATTAGGGTTGATCTATTTTTCATGTAACCCCCTTGTAAAAAGTAAAGTCAAAACTTAGCCATAAAGGATGCAGAAAATTACTGAGTATCAATAGATTTCACATAATTTCTGACATCAAATAAAAAGATGTTTATTAGTTAGTTGATGGGGCATTCGTTGATGGATAAACAGAAACAGTATCAGTCCCCACCTTTACCGATTCTCCTATCCACGAATTGTAAAATTCTCCTTTCTTATCCACAAATATAATCTTTGAAGATGAAATCATGTGCGTTTCTTCAGTAAAAGAACTCCCCAAAAATTCACCTTTTTCGTTCTGAACAACTGTAGTTTTCTTAATAATAAGTGGTTTTTGTGCTTGAGGGGTAATTTCTATCAATTTACAATAGGTATCAAAATCCACAGTTTCCCTGCCTATTGTTTTTTTCCCGCCGATAGTTTCCGCTTTTTTTACAGTAAAGCTTTCATTCCACCATTTATCCTTATATAATTTCCTGACCTGGACTAATGCCATATCTGCTGTTCCACCTTTAAAGATAAACTCTATTTCAGTTAGTGGAGCGCCCTCTAAACGAGCAGTGGGTTGTAACTCTGGCTTTTTTAACAAATCTTTTGCAGTAATGTCCGACCCTGTTTTTTCTTTTGTGAATTTACCAAAGATATACGGTCTGGGTAAGAGACTCGCAGAAGGTGGTGATGTTAGACGCAACGCCAATTGCTCATCATTTTTTAGTTCCATATCTACAATTGGAGGAACACTTGTTTTAATCTTTCTCTCAATTGCACTCGATAAGGATAATAATTTTGAATTTGTTTTGTGCGCCTCTATACTCGGTATAATGAAAGTATGAACTGCTGTATATGCAAGATAACAAATTGCAATGCCGAGAACCAGTTTTTCAATGTGTTTGAATATAAAATATTTAATATTCATTATCAAATTTTGGAACAAAGCAGTAGTCATTTATGCTATATAATCAATGATATAAATATCGAGAGTAACATTAATAATTGGATTGGACATAGAATCATCGTTCTTAATTAATGAACTTGAGCTAAAAGTTTTGTCAGTACTCATAATATTAATGCCTTCGATAACAAATGGGATATCTGATTTAAGAATTTCGTGTAATAGGAATTTGATGCGATCCGCCTGTAATTCGACCTGGATGGTAATAGGTATAACGGTGTAAAGTTTTACAAGAGAGGGATTGTATGTAAAGGACGATTCACGAAACGCAATTTTTTCAAGTTTTGTAATTCCGGCATTGTTTAAGGCAACCTTAACAAGCGCTTCTAATATCCAGAACTTTTTTTGTACAGGAGAAATAGCATCCCACGTTGGGATATCGGAACCCCAGTTATGAAATGGCAAAGCGCCTTCACCAAGAGTGATATTATTTGCCTTCAGTTTTGTTAATAATCCGGAGACCCTTTTCACATATTCATTCTTCCAGAGCGCCTCATCTTCAATTCTAACCGGCCCTTTTGTAGGATCATCTATGACGAAAACTGTTTCTAGGCTATTATCCTTTTCCTTGAGAAAGGACTTGCACTTTTCAAGTTCTTTCTCATACAGGTCGGTTTCCAGTTTTTTTGATGTAATCCATTTGTCACTATAAATATTTTTTACTTTTAAGGCGTAATTTTCAAGTGGGATTGTTAAATCATCGAGGTCTTTGTAAGTCTTGGCATATTTATTTGAAAGTGGGAAAATAAATACAAAAAGGAGAATCAACATGATGAGAAAAACAGCGCCAATGGATATCCAAAAACCCCGCATTCCGGTAAAAAAACCTGTAAGGTCCTTCCTGAGTTTTGAGAAATTCATTTCTTTACCGATATTCATACATTAACCTTTCAATGCCGCTGTTCAAGATTTTACGGCTGGAGTTGAAGTTCCAGGTATTAACGATTGGGTTTCTGATTGTATTTCGTCCTGTGACTTTACAATCCAGCGTATCTCAAAACTAATGCATCCCTCCCAACCATTTTTACGCTCTATTTGACGACATGAATCCGGTACAATTTCCACGTTTTTGAATGCAAGGACCTTCTGATCAAAGAGGGTTAATCTTTGAATAGGCTTTAGAATATTCTCTTCTATAAAACCCATAGTTGGCTCTCTGCTTTCTCCCTTTATTCCCATAAGGAGTAATTTTTTTGAACTACCAGGTTTTGTCGGTTCGCTTGTCTTTTTTGCCTGGGGAAAATTTGATTTAGATGTTTGTTTCTCCGTACTTTTGGTTTGTAAGGCATCTGCATTTATCCACGAAGAGCTGATATTTGTGATCGCTACATTGTTGGGCATAAAAGATAATAATTTATCTAACACTTCCATCCAAAAAAATCTGGAAGAATCAATTGCAGAAACAAGATCAAGCGCTGATTTGCTTGTTTGTGCAAGGGTTTCAGCGCTTTTATACTTCTTTTCCAATTCCTTTATGTTTTGCAATACATTTTGATAGTAATTGTTGGAATCACGAAGGTGATTAATCTGAATATGTAATCCACAGTATTGAATAACAAGAATCAGGGCTAGGCAACCAAGCGTAGCCATCGCATAGGGTTTTTTCCTTGATATTTCTGCTGCTTTGATTTGTTCCGGCGGTAACAAATTTATATTTATCCTGCCTGACCCCAAACCCTGAACTGCAAGCCCCAAAGCAACACTTAAATTCGCAAGATTCTCGTTTAAAAAGTCAGGATTTATCTTATCGGATAATTTTAGATTGTTTAAGGTTTTAAGAACTTTTACCTCATACGTAAAATTGTCAGATATAAATTTCACGTTACCTGGATCTTTAAACCTGTTACCCATCAGTAAAATGGCTTTAAAGTGAATTTCTTCTTTGGTTAAGGATCTATAATATTCCATCGATCTCTGAATTTCCTTCACAAGATCGGCATCCACAGCGGAAAGCGTAATGCTTCTAAGCCAAAGATGTAATCTATCAACAACAACTATATCAGTATTTTCAGTTTCTATATTTATAATAATGGCTGGGCCGTCAATCTGCCGGTCAAAAAACAGAAGATTGGCAATAGCAAGAGGCGAAACCTGTAATGCAGTTAACGTAGGCTTAAGGGATGCTATATTTGTCAATATATGGTCAAGCGTCGTTCTCTTGGAGGCAAAAAGCCCAATCTCCATAGTCTCCATTTCGGGAACTCGCTCAGATAACTGTTGATAATCCCACACAATATCTTTAAGATCAAAAGGGATTTGCTGTTTTGCTTCATAACTGACAATATCTTTCAATTGTTTCTTATCCACAGGAGGAACGGTGGTAAACCTGGACAGCACAAATTGACCTGGAATAGATACCAATACATTGTCAGTCTTGGCAATATGATGTTTTGAGAGAAAATTTTGAAGAGCTTCTTTGATATATGGAGATTGCAAGAAATTCACATCAGGTTTAAAGGCGGGATATTCAATGATATCAGCGTCTTCAATCAATAACCCACCTGAAGCCTGTGTAATCTTTACTGCCTTTAAAGCGTGACCCCCAATATCCAAGCCCCAGGCAGTTTTTGCCCTGTATTGTTTTAATGCTCGTGATAATTTCTGGGTGTCAAAACCACGTATTTTGGGAGTAATACGTAAGTGGCGAAGTTTTATCATACAATTTCTTTTAATAAGGGTTTATTTCGTGTAAACCATTCGAGAACCATTTCTGAAAGTCGTGTTGTATCATCATCTGCATATGCACGAATCCAATAAATATTTGAAAAACCTCTAAACCATGTCATCTGCCTTTTTGCAAATCTCCGTGTTCTCTGTTTAATTACGCCAGGAACCTCTGAGAGTGTATACTTTCCGTTGAAAAAGTCAATGATTTCTTTATATCCAAGCGCTTGAGAAGCCTGTTTACTTAATCCTAATGGATTATTTAACAAAGTCCGCACTTCGTCTATTAACCCACGCTGAAACATTCGGTCTATACGTGATTCTATCCGCTTATATAAAACAGCACGATCGTATTCAATGGCTACTATTATGCAATTATATTTAGGATTTTTACGGCCAAATTGAGTTTGAAAGGAAGAAATGCTCGCGCCCGTTTTTTTATACACTTCGAGCGCACGAATAATCCTTTTTCTGTCATTGTGATGTAATTTATCGGCTGTTTCAGGGTCTACCTCGGCAAGCATTTTATGCAGGTAGTTTGAACCTAAATCATTGGCAATAGACTTCAGGTAGTCACGATATTCCCAATCTGCCGTTGGACCTTCAAATAAACCATCCGCAATTGCCTTTAAATAGAGAGCCGTACCACCAACGACAATGAACGGTTTCCCTCGGCGATAAATATTATAAATAGCGATGTCGAAATCTTTCACATACTGTCCCACATTATATTCCTCCCAGGGTTCTACAATATCTATCAAATGATGTGGAATTTTATTTCTTATTTCAGCAGGTGGTTTCTCTGTTCCGATGTCCATACCTCGATATACCAGCATAGAGTCAGCCGATACTATCTCTGCATCAATACTTTTCGCAATTTTTATTGCTATATCCGTTTTCCCGCAGGCCGTTGGTCCTGTAAGTATCCAAATTGGAAGAGACATAAGATGTGTGAGGTTATAAGAAGTAATGTAAATACTTATGTGCTATATATGGGGAAAGTTAGTTAATTATACAATATAAATTAAAATAAGCAAAACAAATGTATTTGTAAAAATCCTCATTTTAATGTTTTATTGTAACAGTTCACTCCTTCCCCAACCTCTCCCGCCGGAGGTGGGGGGGATACTCATTTTTCTCTTGTATTCCTACATCTGATGGGGGAGGTTTAGGTGGGGGTGAACTGTTACGTTTTATTTAACAAAGGTAGTGTACGTTATTCCATCTTTATCTATGGTAAATGTTACGGCACCTTCTCTATGTGGCTGTAAGGTTATAATATTATAGCTCTGCAAAATATCAATGGTATTGTTGGATACAATACCATCACTTGAATTAATAAAGGCGTACGCAGGTTGCACAGCGTTAACAAATGCTTCCAAGTTATTTATAAGTGAGCCATGATGAGGTATCTGAATTATATTTGACCTGATTTCAGAAGGTTTTAACAAGATCGACACTATTCCCTTTTCCTGAATGTCGGCACAGAGAAGTGTGGAGCAACCACAGTAATCAATTTTTAAAACACATGAATTATCATTCGTTGTCGTTATATCAGAAGCAAATGAAGGCGGATGCAATAACTTTACCAGTGCGGGTTCAAATCCCTTTAAGATTTCACCATAAGCAAGGGCTGCGGCACCGATGCCTTTATTATCAAGGATTGAGAGTATATTTTTTCCTGCGTGAGACACAAAAAAGTGATGCTGCGAAAAAACAGATTTTATAGAAAATCGTTCAATAAGAGACACCAAACCATTCAAGTGATCTTCGTGCTCATGGGAGAGTATTACCAGGTCAATCTTTTTAATCTGCTGACCCCATAAAAACGGGGCAACAATATATCTTCCGATATCATAGTTCTTCCATGAACCCACGTCATATAAAATATTTTTCCCATTTGGAAATTGAATAAATATGGCACAACCATGTCCCACGTCTAAGCAAGTAACCTGCAAGGACTTGTTTTGAAATTTGAATATACCTGAAAACATCAGCACGTTTGCGCTAATCAGACCGAATATTACAACCCGGCTAAGATTAAGCGACACGTAGCCGTGATACAAAAGCAACAGGATAAACAGATAGTACACGGCGATCCCTGTATCTGACGGTCCAATGACATAAAAATACGAATAATGGATTGAGGCCAAATGTGAAACAAGAGATTCCAGCATAATATCAGCATTCGACGCCAACCACGCAGCAACCACAGCCAACTGTGGGCATATCGTTCCAAGTGTTAATAGCACGATACCGCTGACAATAATGATCCAGAATAGTGGAAATACGATGATATTCGTGATGAATATAAAGGGGGTAAAAAGATGGAAATAATAGGCAATAAGTGGAAATGTGGCTAACCATGCGGCAAGGGAAATACAGAAGGACTTGCGAAGATATTTTTTAAAGAAAAAAATCCGCCCCCGTTCGGCCTTTACTTGTAACGACTCTATAAACAATGCCGTTTTGAATAAAGCGCCTTCAATCTTTGATGCTCCATAAACAATTCCCATTGTCGCCAGTACCGATAGCTGAAACCCGATATTGAAAATATCGGATGGATTCCTGGCAAGGATAAAAAATATGGCCGCAAAAATACCGCTGGTAATATCCCATTGTCTGCGTATAAGAAAACTACAAAAGAAAATAAAGACCATTATGCTTGCGCGTAGCACTGGCGGGTTCAGTCCTGTTAAAAAGGCGTATAGAACAACGATAATCAAGATGATGCATGTTGACAATGTTTGATTTATCCCGAATAAGCGTAATGGTAAAAGTACAGTAAAGACTACAATCCCTACATTAAAACCACTAATGGCAATAAAATGGATAATTCCTGTTTTCATAAAATTATCAATCGTCTCGTCTGAGAGATCAACCCTGTTTCCCAACAACATGCTGCTGATTAATGGGGCGCTGTTACTAAACGTATGCGTGTAAATGGTGTTGTTTAATATATTGCTTAAAGCATATACGAAACGATACATCAAGTTGTTATGGTACGCCCCTCTGATTTTTATATTGTTTGTATCTACGACTGACATTAAACAGCGAACAGACGGCATTTGTCTTCGCAAGTAGCTTTTGTAATCGAATTCATATGGATTCGTGGGGGATTTTGGAAGAAATGTATATCCGAAAAGTTCTACCCTCTGCCCATACATTAATTTATGGAAAACTGCCAAAATATCGTTTGTGTTAAAAACGTCCTGTTTTGAAGGATATAAATTTACCTTTATACTGCCAGATATATTTTCCCATCCTGCGACAGTTTCTATCTCTTCTGCAAGGACGGTAAAGGATATTTTGTAATTGGATTTTCTTGAACCAAGTCCTGATTGTAATCGATGTAATCTTCTATCCAATGCATTCTCGTCTAATATAATAGGAGGATTTATAATTATTCCCGAAATGCGTTGCAAGGATTTATGAGTAGTTAGTATGTGTTCAATATGATTAATAGGGAGGGAGTCAGTCCGACAATCATAATATGCTATTGATACAGCAATAAGGAAGGCAGATAAACATGGAACTAAGTAATGCTTGCATTGGAATAAAAAATATAAACATACAAAACAAATCACCCACAGGGAAAGGCAAATCACTAAGGTAAGATACATAGGAATCTCTGTAAGAGAACCCAAGTATATGCCGCATATAAACAAGAGGGTAACGAAAATAATGGGACGTTGCATGGTTTACTATATGTGAATTATCTAAAATTACCGTAACACAAACCCCAACCGCTTATAATCTTCCTTCTTCAAGCAGGCCAAAGAGGTTGGAAATCCTTTTAAAATAAGTTTACTGATTTTTACTAAGCGAATCGTATACCAATTTATACATGACGTAACCTTAGCACCCTAGTAGGGTTTCTTTAAAACTGAAAAAACTGATAATAGCTGGGAGATATTTAGCATGAATAATTTACTTAAATACTTGTTTATTCCTGTATTTATTACTTCATTTATTTACATCCTTTTCCTATGCTGAAACAAGAATATCTGGAAAAGCGACCTGGGATTAAGACCGATTTACCACCAGAAGGAACGCAGGGTAGAAGCGCATATCTTTATTTCAGCACTTGCCTATCATGTATTACATGCGTTGAGTATGCCTTAAGGCAGAAGGGTGATACGAGAAGTTGGAATACCATCAAGCAGGTGTTGCAGACGCATCAGGTAATAACGGTTGTACTGCCTGATGCGGAAGGTAGTCTTGTGCATCATGTAAGAGTCGCAACAGAAGCCGAAGCAGATCAAGGTGAAATATACAAGAAACTGGGAGTCGATCCAAATGTTATAAAAAGAAAGCGGGTGACTTCCAAAAAAGCGGAATTGTAATGAGGAAAAATTTCGAAGACACTAGATTGTCAACCACGTATGTTTTGAAATGCGCAACTTAGGCTAAGGCAAAATGCAAATGTGCTACACACCAAATATGTAGCTCTTTTGCATTTTGCGAAGCGATAGCCAAAACGGCTTTGCCGAAAATTTTTCTTTTGTTTGATGTCATTATTAATGTTTATGTGTTGTACTGTGGATGTCAACCTCAAGCACTTCGTTATCTGCTGTTGCGGGCAGTTTCCTTCAAATGGTTGTCATTTCTCTTTTCGCCGCACGAGAATCATGTACGTAGCACCCTGGGTCCTCCTCGGAAGGATCGCCGCACACTTCCTCTGCTCTAACGCCGCATCCCATGCAAAGACGCTTACGCCTGCACCTCCCGCACATGCCCTTGAGATAGTGAGTTTTATCCCTCATCATGGCGAGGATCTCGTTTTCCTCGTCAGACCAGATGTCGCTTAATTTCTGCTCCCGAATATTGCCTATTGTCCGGCTCTGCCAGTAGGGGCAGAGGTGAGCATTGCCACGGTAGTCCACGTTAAGAATCCTGTCCCCTGCCGGGCAGCCGCCCTGCATGGCAAGGAGCCTTTCCATCTCAGCAGCACGCTCTGGCTCGCTCTTTGCAACGCGTTGCAGCAGGTAAATGCCGTCGGCATAGAAGTTCTCGGTAACAACCTCCATCTCAGGACTCTTCATCGCATAATCAATAAGAAAGTCCATGATTGCCCGTCTTTCTTCCTTCACGGCCTTCCAGTCTCTACCGTCAATGTGCTGACAAATCGCAAATCTTTTTAATCCTGCGTTTTCGACAGCCTTGATTATGGACGGCATCTGAGGCAGGTTGAAGCTTCCAATCGTAATCCTTACGCCATATCCCACCTTTGCGTCTCTGAGGCGCTCCATCGCAGGCAATGCTTTTTCTAACCCTGCAATAACGTCCATACCTCCGCCTAACTGAGAAAATCCATCCAAATCGATGCCAGCGTAGGAAATACCAGACTCAGCGATTTCTCTGGCGGTTTTATTTGTTATAAGGGCGGCGTTGGTGGATAATATTATCCTCAGTCCCCTATTATGGGCGTGGCCTGCAAGCGTGAAAAAATCATCCCTGGTTAAGGGTTCTCCCCCATAGACTGAAATCAGAGGCACGCTCATTGATGCCATCTGGTCTATAAACTCTATAGCCTCCTGTGTGGTTAACTCATCACTATCCGCCTCAAGAGCAGAGCCGAGGTGGCACATATTGCAGGAGAAGTTGCACTTCCTGGTGATATTCCAAATCACCATGGGGGCTTTGATATTTGCGTATCTCACGAGGTGCTTTGGCACCTCATCAGCCCCTTTGTTGCGGTATTTTTCAACATCCAGGGCTGTCTCCTTTACCTTGAGCAGCCGGCTGATGTTAATCATGCTTGCGCCTCCTCATGCACTGGTTTAGCGATTTCCACTTCAGTTAAATAGCAGCTCGGATCAGGGGCGCCGAAGTCATCATAAACAGCGAGGGCCCTGGCCCTTGAGCCGCCCCTGCAGATTTCCAGAAACCTGCATTCTGCGCACCTGCCGCGGAGCAGCCTTTCCCTGTGCCTGAGCTTCCACAGGAATTCGTTATCACTGCTCCAGATATCTTTAAGGCTCCTCTCCCTGATGCTCCCCAGTTCGGTTTTTAGGTGCTGACTGGCGTACACATTGCCCACTTCGTCTATGTAGGCGAGCTTTTCACCGCAGCCTTCACCGCCGTTGCGGAGAAAGTGTTCGTACGCTGCCCTGGCTTTTTCTGGGTCTTCCTTCAAAACTTTCATGTAAATGTAGGCGGCGTCAGCGTAGTTTCCGACTGTGAGAACCTCGAGATCGTGGTTGTGACGGTTTATCTCAACGGTTTTCCTGAATAGGCTATCCACGGCTCTCCGCCGGTCCTCAGGAGGCAAGTCATTATTCATGAGTTCTCGCCCACGACCGGCGTACTCGAGATGATAAACGCAGAGACGGTGAAAACCTTCCTTAACCAGGAGTTCCATAATCTGCGGGAGTTCATGGCAGTTGAGCTGGGTTATGGTGAACCGCAGCCCTGTCTTTATCCCGGCGTCGCGGAGGTTCCGCATTCCCTGAAGGGCATTGTTGTAAGCATCTCCACTGCCCCTGAAGGAGTTGTTCGTCTCTGCCAAACCATCCAGGCTAACGCCAACGTATCCGAAGCCGGCATCTGCCGCCTTTGTCGCCGTCTCCCGGGTAACTACAGTGCCGTTGGAGGACACTATGACCGGCAAACCTATCTCCTTGGCATAGCGCCCCAGATCGAAAACATCCGCCCGTAAAAAAGGCTCCCCACCAGAGAGTATCATGAATGGGGAGCCGTAGTCCGCTAGTTCATCAAGCATTCTTTTTGCTTCATCGGTCGAGAGTTCGCCAACAGAGGCTGTGTTGCCGCCAGAATAGCAGTGCCTGCAGTTTAGATTGCACCTCCTCGTTGTGCACCACACCACAACCGGGGCTGAGCCTTCACGGCGCCTGTGGCGAAGGTCCTTATTTTCAAGCTTCTCAGATACCAGTATCCTGCTAACTTCTATCATGCAACCAAACCTTTTCCCCGGCAATTTCCTCCTCGGTCAGGTAGCACGCAGGGTCTTCCTCGAAGGGATCGCCACTAGCTACCTCTGCCCTGACCCTGCATCCCATGCAAAGGTGATTAAGCCTGCACCTCCCGCACTTGCCCTTGAGATAGCGCGTTTTATCCCTCATCATGGCGAGGAACTCGTTTTCCTCGTCAAACCAGATGTCGCTGAACTTCTTCTCCCGAATATTGCCTATTGTCCGGCTCTGCCAGTAGGGGCAGAGGTGCACGTTCCCTTGATTGTCCACGTTCGCAAGCCCATCCCCTGCCGGACAGCCGCTCTGCATAGCAAGGAGTCTTTCCACCTCAGCAGCGCGCTCCGGCTCGTGCTCTGCAACGTCTTGCAGCAGGTAAATGCCGTCGGCATAATTATCGGCTGTGACAATGTTCATGCCGTTGCTCACCCTGGCCTCCTTTATTATGTAGTCCATCACCCTTCTCCGCTGCTCGTTGAAGATGTCCCAGTTAATAATTTCCCGCCCTCTGCCCGCATACACGAGCTGGAAGAGTGAGAATCTTGGTATTTTCTCGAGCCTGGTTATCTCAAGGACCTTGGACAACTCGTCGTAGTTCTGATTAGTAATGGCAAACCTCACGCCTGTTTTAACCCCTGCCTCCATGAGGTTCCTCAGCCCCTGAATCGACTTCTCAAAGGCACCCTTGGCCCCACGAAATCTATCGTGGACTTCTTTGCTGCCGTCCAGGCTAACGCCTACATAGGCGAAGCCGGCTTCCTTGATTTTCTTCGCCGCATCCCTGGTTATAAGGGTACTGTTGGTCGATAGTATGGTCCTGAGTCCGAGCTTCATGGCGTACACGTTAAGCTCATATATATCGTTTCGCAGCAACGGCTCGCCGCCGGAGAAAGCGAGCATGGGCGATTTTATAGACACTAAGTCCTCGATCAGGTCCATCGCCTCTCTGGTTGTGAGTTCCCCCATACCTGCATCAGACTCTTCCTCCCCCACTGCGTTAATATAGCAGTGGGCGCAGCGCAGATTGCACTTCCTGGTTGTATTCCAAACCACTATAGGGGAGGCTGTCTTAGAGAAGCGAAGCATCCATTTTGGCACCTCCTTCTCAACCGCTGAGTACCTTTTAATTTCTTTCAGCGTTTCGGCGCTTTGTAAAAGCTTCGTACAATTTATCATCCCACACCGCGTCTTTCAATCGAGGAGAAACAAGAAACAAATTAGGCACGGACAAACAAAGTTTGTCCGTGCCATCCTGTAACCCGCATAAATAAAATGAAAATTCCTATACAATTAAAATAGTAGCATGGAAAGCCACCTAATATATGTCGTGCACTGTGTTATACACATTGAACTTACCCGTGGGCGTGACGAGGTTCTTTATCCTTGCTTTCTCTGCAAGGGTCTTGTCGTCGTATACCACTATCTCACCCACCTTGCCAGGCACGTCCATCCTGCCCCAGACGCTTACCCAAACTTCGTCGCCTGCTTTATTGTACTCAAAGTGCACTGCCCTGCCATAGTCTGCGACTTCCCAGCTCTTGTATAGCTTATCACCTATGTTATTCCTGTCATAGACGCCGATACTGCGCTTTATCTTGTCGTCTGCATGAAGGGTATGGTCAACCCAAATCCAGTTGCTGTTCGGATGGGTTTTAATAAACAGGTTGCCGCCGCCGAGCATGGTTGCGCGCCTGACCACTTTCCAGGCATTCTGCGGGTACTTCTCTGGATCCGTGCCTATCACTGCCATCAAACCTTCGCCGAGGTGCCCCGTGGCCCAGACCGGACCATACACTGAGTCAGTCCAGTTTGCCCCTCTTCCGGGATGCGGTTTAATGCCCGTTTCAACGTTGGCAACAAGTTTCCTCTCCTTGGTATCCACTATGGATACCTTGTTCCTCATGTTCGCTCCCACGAGGAAGTAGCGCTTGCTTGCATCCCAGCCTCCGTCATGCAGGAAGCGTTCGGCCTCAATCATTTTAATTCCTGGGTTGCTTGGGTCAGAGTAATCCACGAGCCATATCTGCCCTGTTTCTTTAATGTTCACGACCCATTCGGGTCTGAAGTGTGACGCTACAATGCTAGCTACGCGCGGCTCCGGGTGGTACTCTTCTGTGTCGTAAGTGTAGCTCAGAGTGCTCACGATTTTAATTGGCTCAAGGGTCGAGCCGTCCAGTATCACAAACTGGGGCGGCCAGTAACAGCCGACTACGGCGTACTTGTCTTCGAAGCCGGTGTACTTGCTCACATCGATGGAGCGCGCGTCAAGGCCGGTGCGGATCTCTGCAACGGTGTCAGGCTTTTCCATCCAGAGGTCTATTATAGTCGCCTTACCGTCCCTGCCTATGGTATACACGTATCTCCCTGACATTGACATCCTAACGATATGCACCGCATAGCCTGAATCGACTGTGTTCACTACTTCTTTGGTATCGCCGTCAATAATCGCTATCTTGCCAGCGTCGCGCAGAGTCACGACGAAGAAGTTCTGCCAGTCGCGCTTGTGCTGAGGCGCAGTGGGGCGCTTCTCTGGCGGGATCAACACTTTCCAGCTCTTTTTCATGTCCGGTAAAGACCATTGAGGCGGAATAGGCGGGTCGTTCTGAATGTACTTCACCATGAGGTCTGTCTCTGCATCGCTGAGAACACCCTGCTTTCCCCAGCCAGGCATGCCTCCGCCGGTGCCGGTGTATATAAAGGCTCTGAGAATGGCTGATCCCTGCGGTCTCATCTTGTCTGGTGTTAGCGCTTTTCCAGTGGCTCCTTTTCGCAGAACTCCATGGCAGCCTGCGCAGCGGTCGAAGTAAATCTGCCTCATTTTTTCGAAATCTTCCTTGCTAAGGGCATACTCTGCTTTCACCTCCGTTACCGGTGCTGGAGCGATTTTTTTTGCTTCTGCCAGATCCCGCGCTGCCTTCCCGCTCCAGTAAAGCAATGCTTCACCGGCACCATGTAAACCGGTTTTTTTTGCTTCCTCTTCTGTCAGCGGTTTTACTTCCGGCTTGGCTGCCTCCTTGACTGCCGGCTTGACTTCCT
>Ga0209212_1003345_pt1 | contig 21322 bp, 20 predicted proteins | sample RifGroC2_FD_183996 | JGI IMG/M metagenome (GOLD analysis project Ga0209212, IMG submission 183996) | Groundwater microbial communities from Rifle, Colorado, USA - Groundwater C2 (SPAdes) (version 2) | ecosystem: Environmental > Aquatic > Deep subsurface > Groundwater | place: Rifle, Colorado... | reverse complement strand
AAGAAGCCATTATTTCCCATAGTTTGCGGCTTCACCCACCCCCCGACCCCCTCCCGTCAAGGGAGGGGGAGCCTTAAGTTAGCGCCCAGAGCCCCTTTTGGGAGAGGGCCGGGGAGAGGGGGGAATCCCTACTTGTTCCTCTTGTAGATGATGCGCAGCCCCTCCAGGGTGAGGAACTCGTCCACGCACTCGATGGTCGAGGACTCCGGCGCGATCAGCGAGGCCAGCCCTCCTGTGGCGATCACCTTGGGGTTCTCCTTCCCCTCGGCCTTCATGCGCATCACGATGCCGTCCACCAGCCCCACGTAGCCGAAAAAGATGCCGGACTGCATGGAGTTCACCGTGTTCTTGGCGATGACGCTGTTGGGGCGGGCGATCTCGACCCGCGGGAGCTTGCTCGCCTTCTGAAACAGCGCCTCCATGGAGATCATCAGCCCCGGGGCGATGGCGCCGCCGCAGTACTCCCCCTTCTTGTTGACGTAGTCGAAGGTGGTAGCCGTGCCGAAGTCGACGATGATGAGCGGGCAGTGGTGCTTCTCGTAACCGGCGATGGCGTTCACGATCCGGTCCGCACCGACCTCCTTGGGGTTGTCATAGTGGATCGACATGCCGGTCTTGATCCCGGGCCCCACCACGTAGGGGGTGATCTGGAAGTACTGCTTGGCCAGTTTCTCCAGCACGCCGGTCAGGGTGGGGACCACCGAGGAGACGATGATGTCCTTTACGTCAGAGAAGACGATGTCGGCCAGGCGGAACAGGTCGTGAAACAGGATGCCGTACTCGTCGGTGGTCTTGGACTTGTCGGTGGAAACCCGCCAGTCCCGGACCAGCCGGTCCTCGTCATATATACCCAAAACGATGTTGCTGTTTCCTACATCGATAACCAGCAGCAATGTAAACCTCCGAACCTGGAACCTTGATGCGCTTGATGCTTCACTACAAAGGTTACTATAAATTGGAAAGGCTAGCTTCCTTTTTTAATTAACTAAAAATCTGCCCCTAGATCAGCGCCACGTCGCCCGAGAGCACCGTCTCCAGCGTGCCGTCCTCCCTGAGCACCAAAAGCGCTCCGGAGGGATCCACCCCCTGGACCTGGCCGCTGAACTGGCGGTTGCCCAGGTCCACCTTGACCAGCCATTCGGCCCGGACCGCCCCTTCCCCCTCGACCAGAAAGCGGTCGTAGAGCTGGTCCAGCTCGGTTAGCAGCGTGCGGGCGAAGGCGGCCCGGTCCACCTCGACGCCCCCCTCCTCCAAAAGCGAGGTGGCGGGGTGACGCAGCACCCCCTCTCCCAGCTGGGCCAGACGCATGTTGAGATTGACCCCGATGCCGAGCACCACGAAGTTCACCTTCTCGGTCTCGGCGTTCATCTCGTTTAAAAGCCCGGCCACCTTCTTGCCGGAGATCAGGATGTCGTTGGGCCACTTGATCTGCGGCGCCAGCGCGCTGCATTTCTCGATGGCGCGCGCCACGGCCACCACGGAGAGAAAGGTGAGCTGGCAGGCGGCAACAGGGGAGATGGGAGGCCTCAGCACCACCGAGCAGTACAGGTTCACCCCGGCGGGCGAGAGCCAGACCCGCCCCAGCCGCCCCTTGCCGGCGCTCTGGGCATCGGCGATGACGACGGTCCCCTCGGCCGCCCCCTCCTCGGCCAGTTTGAAGGCCACGGCGTTGGTCGATTCAGTCTGCTTGAGACAGATGAGCGTGGTTCCGATCCTGCGGGCGGCAAGGCCGGCGCTGATGTCGAGCCGGTTCAGGAGTTGCGGGGAGGAGAGCAGCCGGTAACCCTTGGCGGGGACCGCCTCGATCCGGTAACCGCTGGCCCTAAGACCCTTGACGTGCTTCCATACCGCGGTGCGCGACACCCCCAGGAGCCTGCTCAGCGCCTCGCCCGAAACGAAGCCGTCGCCCGAGCGGAACAGCTCCAGAATGCGTGCGTCCACCTGCGCCTCTTTCAACTCTCCTCCATCAGCATGGAGATGTCGGCGGCCCGCACCGAGTGGGTCAGTGCGCCCACCGAGATGATGTCCACCCCGGTCTGGGCAATCCCCTTGATGGTAGTGAGGTTCACCCCGCCGGAGGCCTCCACCAGCGCCCTCTGGGCGATGAGCTGGACCGCCTCCCTCATCTGCTCCAGGGTCATGTTGTCCAGCATGATGATGTCGGCGCCGGCCTGAAGCGCCAGACCGACCTGCTCCAGGGTCTCGGTCTCCACCTCGATCTTCAGGGGGTGCGGGATGTAGGCGCGCGCCAGGCGCACCGCCTCCAGGATGCCACCTGCCGCGGCTATGTGGTTCTCCTTGATCAGGACGCCATCGTAGAGCCCGGTGCGATGGTTGGTGCCCCCACCCACCCGGACCGCGTACTTCTCCAGCACCCTGAGTCCCGGGGTGGTCTTGCGCGTGTCCACCACCCGGGCGCCGGTCCCCTCGATCTCCTTGACGTAGGCGTGGGTCTGGGTTGCGATGCCGCACATGCGCTGCAACAGGTTGAGCGCCACCCGCTCACCCTGCAAAAGCGAGGCGGCGTCCCCCTCGATCCGGGCGATGACGTCGCCCACTTCCAGGCGATCGCCGTCGGAAAAGGCGGCGCTGAAGCCGGTGTTCGGGTCGAGCCGGGCGAAGACGCGCTGGGCCACCGCGATACCGGCTAAGATCATGGGCTCCTTGGCTATCAGGCGGGCGCGCATGGTGCGCGCTTTGGGCAGTACCGAGAGGGTGGTGATGTCGCCGGTGTGGATGTCCTCGGCGAGCGCTGTGTCTATTATCCTGTCAATTCCATTCATGTTATCGGGTATCTCCTGTCAATGCGGCAATTTTTTATAGCACAGCTTAACTAACCCCGCAACCGCTAATAAGGGCGCGCCACGGCTAGCGGCGCCACTCGGCGGGTACCCCAGCCTTTGCCGCGTCCAGTTCCAGCTCTTCCAACTGCCGGCGCAGCTGCGCTATGCGCACCTCGTCGCCTGTGATCTCGGCGTCCATGGCATTGACCGCCTCGCGATCCCGGGTCCGGGAGTAGATCCTTCTTTCCCGCCTGAGCTCGATGAGTTTCTCCTGCTTCTGCAGCAGGCCGTCCTCGAGCCCCTTCAGCTCGCGCCTTAAGGCGGCAAAGCGTCCGCGCCACCAGGACTCGTCGTGGCCACCCGGTCGGGCGAGCTGCTCCAAGACCTGCGGCGACAGTTCTGGCGCAGGCTGGGGAGCCGGTGCGGGTGCCGGGGCGCGCGCAGGAGCCGGGGCCGTTCCCTTCGGAATCCGGGGCTCTTTGGCGCGGTTTCTGTACTGTTTGGGGATCTTGTCTCGGTCGTCGGTGAAGTGGACCACACCCTGGTCGTCGGTCCACTGGTAAAAGGCGGCGTATACGGGAAGAGCTGTCAGTTGCAGCAGTACTAGCAGAACGAGCGAAGAAGCTTTCATCGATCCTCCCTCCGGGAATCGTAAACACACGCAAGAGATAAAAAACAATCAACATTTTAAATTGACGATGCCCCGTCGGATGTGTATATTGTGGCGGCTAATGCCTCGGTCGGCAAAGCAAAATAAACAAGAGCCACAAGGAGTGTACCATGCAGTTTCGTCTCGCCATACTTACGCTTCTCATCATCTGTTCATCTCCTGTTGCACTTTGGGCAGTGGAGACAAAAAACATCAAGTACACTTTCGACAATGCCGATCCGGTTGTCTTCAGTCATGAAATCCACCTGAAGAAATATAGCAACAATTGCAAGATCTGTCACAACGCGATTTTCAATCTGAAGGAGAAGCGCCGCTTCACCATGGCAGACATGGAAAAGACCAAATCGTGCGGCGCCTGCCACAGCGGCGTCAAGGCCTTCAGTGTGGCCGACGAGAAGAGCTGCAAGAACTGCCACCAGGGGCAGCCGCGCAACATACAGTTCAAGGTGCCGGGCGCGGGCGAGACCATGTTCAGCCACTACGTGCACCTGGCCAAACTGGACGGCAAGTGCAAATCGTGCCACAACGGCAAGGTCATCACCGGCAGGGACGGCCGGGTCACCATGGAGCAGATGGAGCAGGGCAAGACCTGCGGCGCCTGCCACAACGGCAAGAAGGCCTTCACCGTGGCCGGCAACTGCGGCAACTGCCACAAGGGGCTTAAGACCCGCGATATCACCTTCAAGAGCAAGGGAGTAAGCGACGCCGTCTTCAGCCACAAGTTCCACACCGAAGCCTTCGCCTGCAAGGATTGCCACACCAAGGTCTACCCCTACAAGGCCGGCGCCAAGCACTTCAGCATGGCCGAGATGTCCAAGGGGAAATCGTGCGGCGCCTGCCACGACGGCAAGGAAGCCTTCACGGTAGCGGGTTCCTGCAACAAGTGCCACAAGGGTTACAAGCCCGGTGTGATCAGCTTCAAGACCCCCGCGGGCCAGGCCAAGTTCAGCCATGAGGCCCACCTCGATGCCTACAAGTGCGCCGACTGCCACACCAAGGTCTACCCGTACCAGGCCGGCGCCAAGCGCTACAGCAAGGACGACATGATAAACGGCAAGTCGTGCGGCGCCTGCCACAACGAAGGAAAGGACGCCTTCTCGGTCATGGGTAGCTGCATCAAGTGCCACGACATGTAAATCCAGCCTGAAAGAGACGAATCGAGGCGGGGCCCGCAAAGGCCCCGCCTTTTTTTTGCCCGACGGCCCCGGGTCACGGCAAAAGAAAGCTGGTAGTCTCGCATGAGGATTTAGGTATACTTGCCCACATGAATTGGGCACCTTTGCCACTTTAGCTTTAAGGAGGCACCAGATGTCGAAGCTGCGCCGCTTGATTGCTATCGCCGCGGCAGCCTGCACCCTGCTCGCCGTCACCTCCACGGCCCGGGGGGCCGACGCCATGTCGGGGCATATCGTGATGACCATCATACCGGTGACCGGACTTGCCATGGCCTATTTCAAGGACGACGACGAGGGGAAAAGGCAGTGGCTGCGCAACGTGGCGGTCACCGAGGCAGTAATCTCGCTGGCACGGCTCGGTTTCAACGAGACCGAATGGGGACGGCGCCCCGACGGAAGCGAGTACGGCTTTCCCTCCGGGCACATCGCCTTCGCCGGTGCGGGGGCCGCCTTCCTTCATGAGCGCTACGGCTGGGAGTACGGCTTGCCGGCCTGGTTGGGCACCGGTTACGTGGCATGGGCGCGGGTGGACCAGAGAAACCACCGCTGGCGTGACGTGGCAGTCTCGGCGGTGGTGGCCTACGGCCTGGGCAAGCTGTTCGTCACGCCGGAACACGCCACCCACCTGGCGCCGGTGATCGGCCCGGATTTCCTGGGGATGCGCTGGGAGCGCTCCTGGTAGTCGGGGGGAGGTGCGCCCATGGCCAAACTCTACATCGGCTGCAGCGGTTTCAGTTACCGCCACTGGCGCGGCCCCTTCTACCCCGAGGAAATCCCGCAGAAGCAATGGTTCAACCACTACATGAGAAGCTTCTCCACCGTTGAGCTCAACGTCACCTTCTATCGCACCCCGACCGCCGACACCTTCCGGCACTGGTACGAGGAGAGCGCCCCCTCCTTCTCCTTCGCCGTCAAGGGGAGCCGGTACATCACCCACATCAAGAGACTGCAGGACATCGAAGGCGCTATGGAGCGTTTTTTCCTGCCGGCGCAGCAGCTCAAGGAGAAGCTGCAGGTCGTGCTGTGGCAGTTCCCCCCGCAGTTCAAGTGCGACCTGACCAGGCTGGAGAGCTTTCTGGGCCAGTTGGAGAGCTACGGCGTGCGCAGCACCCTGGAATTCAGAAACGAGAGCTGGATCTGCCCGGAGGTGATCGAGATGTGCCAGGCCCGCAAGGTCTCACTCTGCATGGCGGACTGGCCCCCCTTCATCGAAGAAACCCCCATCACCGGAGAGTTCGTCTATATCAGAAGGCACGGCCTGCAGGGAAGCTACAACGGCAACTACAGTAGCGCCGAACTGGAAAAGGACGCCGAGCGGATCAGGGGCTACCTGAAGAAGAAGCGGGATGTCTTCATCTACTTCAATAACGATGCGGGGGGCGCCGCTCCCAACAACGCGCTGGAACTTGCAGCGCTGCTGGAGAAGCGGTGAACAAGGTGAAAGGTGAAAGGTGAATGGTGAATGGTGAATGGTGAATGGTGAATGGTGAAAGGTGAAAGGTGAATGGTGAATGGTGAATGGTGGTAAGGGTACGCCCCCGAAGGCGATCCTGACAGCTACTTACGGCAAGGTAAAGCTGGTGAAACAGATAAGGGCGAACCCAACGGTTCGCCCTTATCAATTACTCCATCGGGAAAACGGTAACGTCCGTCCCCCCGCCTGCTTCATCCCCTAGCGACACTTCCTAGCGGCCGATCACTTCTTCTTCGCACCGAATTTGCGCCACCACGGCTTCTTCTCGTCGTCGGCCTGGTAGCCATATCCGTAGCCGTAACCGTAGCCATAGCCGTAGCCGTAGCCCGAGGAATTGGCGGTCCGGTCGGAAACCACGATGCCGGCAACCGGAGCCGCCGCGCCCAAAAGCATCTCGCGGGTCCTAAGGGCCGCCTTGGCAGGCACCCGTCCGGCCTCCAGAACCAGGATCACCAGGTCGCTGATCTGGGTGAGCAGCGGCGCGTCGGTCACTGCCAGGACCGGCGGCGCGTCGATGATGATGTGGCCGTAGATCTCTCTCATCTCCTCGAGGAAGCGGGCCATCCCCTCGGAGCCCAGGAGCTCTGCCGGATTTGGGGGATAGGGGCCGGCCTGCAGCAGGTGGAGGTTCTCGACCTTGCACCCCTGTATCGCCTGGACCGCGGAGATATCCCCAGCCAGCACCTCGGTGAGACCCACTCCCTTCTGGTGGCCGAACTTCTCGTGCAGGGTGGAACGGCGCAGGTCGCAGTCCACGATCAGCACCTTGTTGCCGGTCTGTGCCAGGGTTATGGCGAGGTTGGAGGCGATAGTCGATTTCCCTTCGCCCGGGAAGGTACTGGTGACCAAGGTAACCTTCTTCTCCTTCTTCAGGGCGCAGAAGTGCAGCCCGGTGCGCAGCGACCTGAACGCCTCGGACGCGGGGGCCCGCGGCGAGTCGTGGCAGATGGTGCCGGCGTTGTTGCTATCCTTGATCGAGATGAACGGGATCACAGCGAGAAGCGGCATGCCCAGGGTCCGCTTCACCTGCTCCGGGTCCTTCAGGGTATCGTCCAGGTAGTCGCGGAAGAAGCAGAGCCCCACCCCGGCCATGAGCCCCACGATCAGCCCCAGCATCAGGTTCTTGCGCTTTTGCGGGGAGACCGGGTAATCCGCTACGATGGCCGGGTCGACCACCTTGATGTTGCTGATGGTGGACGCCTTGGCTATGCGCGCCTCCTCGTGCTTTTGCAACAGGAAGGTGTAGATGTCGGCGTTGACCTTGGTCAGGCGCATCAGGCGCGCCAAGTCCCGCTCCGCGACCGGCAGCCTCTTCAGCTCCGCCTCGTAGCGCTGGATATCTTTGGAGAGGCTCCCTTCTTGCTGGGCCAGGGACCTAAGCGAGCTCTCATAGGTGGCCTGAATTTTCTTCTGCAGTTCGTCGATCTGGGCCTGGACCAGCTTCACGCCGGGGTGATCCTCGGTGCTGTCCGCCAGAAGCGCCCTTTTCTGGACCTCCAGTTCGCCCAGTTTGCCGGCCATCGTGGCTACCAGCGGATCGTCGCGCAGCACGGCGGGCGAGTAGACCCCCCCCCTTGAGCGAAGCCAGGGAGAATTCCACCTGTTTGCGCTGCAGGGTGAGCCCCGCCTTGTCCTTCTCCACCTCGGCCAGGGTCTTGATGACCTTCTCGGCCTCGGAATCGAGGTGAATGATGCCGGCCGAGGTCTTGTAGCTTTCCAGGTTCTTCTCCGCCCCCTCGAGCTCGGTCTTGATCCCGCCCAGCTGCTCCTCGACGAAGCCCACGGTCCGGGTCGCCTCCTCTGACTTGATGGCGACACCCTGATCCAGGTAGGCCTGCACCAGGGTGTTCACCACGTCCCTGGCCAGCTCGGGGTTGTTGTTGCGGAAGGTGACCGAGATGACGTTGGTCTTCTTCCCCACCTCTGCCACCCTGATCGACTTCCTCACACTGGCGACCGTGGCGTTGAAGGGATTAAGGGCGAGCCGGAAGGAATCGCCCTTCTCCCCGGTAAGATCCTGGAGCAGCAGCGTGATCCCCTTGCCGCGCATCAGGACGCCACTGGTGCCGCTGCCGACGGTATTTTTGTCGCTGTCTTTGACGGTGTAGGCGCCGCCCCCCTGAAGCTGCACGCTGTACACCGGCGGTTTGGCCGTGGAGGCGAACTCCAGCACCTTGACCTTGACCCCCGGCGAGCGCTTGTCCACTTTCCAGTCCAGATGCAGGGTGGCCACCACCTTCTCCGCGTTGCTGCGGGACTTGAGGATCTCAAGCTCCGAATCGACGGGGGCGGCCGAGTTGAGCAGCAGGTCGCCCATCTGCCCCACCTTCCCCTTGTCGTCCTTTACGAAAAGGGTCGCGGTCGACTCGTACAGCGGGGGCTGGCGCAGGGTGTAGATGACGACGGCCGAAACGACGACCAGAAAAGAGATCACGAAGGTCCATCGTCTTCTGATGATGACGTTGATGTAGTCCTGAAGATGTATCTCGTCGCTTTGCGCTACGGGTAACTGCTGATTCATTCTGGATTCCCTGGTTGTGGTGTTTGGAGGGGCCTTTCGCCTCTACTCACTCAAGAACTTGATCGACACGAACGGCTGCAGGATGGCGCTTACCGCCTGCAGAGAGGGAAGCATCTCGGCGATGGCGTCGTTCCAGTTGCCGAAGCGGCTTTTGGGGACGTAGATGATGTCCCCCTCGGCGAGCTGGATCGGGAGCGCCTCCCCCCTGAGCACGCGGTCGTAGTCCACCACCAAGAGTTCGCCGCGCGTGGTGGAGTGGGAGCGGATGATCCTTACGTGCCTGAAGTCGAAGCCAATGTCGCGCAGTTCGGCGCTGGCGATAGCCTGGGCCAGGTTCAGGCCGCTCGGAGGCATGGGGACCGCCCCCGGCTTCTTGACCGCCCCGAAAATGAAGACCTGGCGGTTCCTGTTATCGGGGATGTAGATGCTGTCCCCCCCCTTGAGCCAGACGTTCTGGCGAACGTCGCCGTGCTGCAACAGGTCGTAGAGGTCCACCGGCAGGATCTTGCCGTCCCGGCTCAGCCGCGCGCCCTTCAGGTTGGCCGAGGCATCGAAGCCGTTGCCCAGGGCCAGCCCCTGCACCAGGGTGAGCGGGCGGTCCATATAGAAGGTGCCGGAGCCCTTGAACTGCCCCAGTAGGTAGAGCGGCAGGCTTTTGTACTCGGCGACTTCGACCACCACAGAGGGGGTTTGCAGGTATCTCTTCAGCTGTTCGGTGAGCTTTTGCTCGATCTGGCTCAGGGTGAGCCCGGCGACCGGCACGTTTCCCAGGAGCGGCAGATGGATCGCGCCGGAGCCGTCCACCCTGCTACCCTGCACCTTGCTGCTACCGCCTTGCGGGACCGCGGAGAACTCGGGCCTACCGTTCACGTTGACCAGGAGCACGTCTCCCGGGCCGACCTGGTAGTCGCGGGAGGGGGGAGTATCAATCGGCAGACCGGGGACCGAGACCTGCTCGCTGGAGACGACGGGAGAGCCGATCTCACGCACCGTCCCGGCAGGGAGGTCACGGTAGGCGGCGCAACCGGAAACTATGGACAGAGCAAGAAGCAGGGGAAGGATAAAACGTGGTGGGAACGATGTCTCTCTCTTCATTTTCACCTATCCGGTCAGATATTGACCCTTATAAATTACCCGTCTCGCGGCTGAAGTCAATCGCCCACCCAAATAAGGGGGACGTTCCGCTCAAATTCAGCAGTTTACGTGCCTGGCGAATATAACATTTATGATTCTTTCGTAGCAACCAGACAGTTATTAGTGAAACCTAATGCATAGCGATAAGAAAGGATACTTTCAGGCGGCCTCTGGGTCAGCTTTCTTGAGGCGACAGATGATGAGCTTCTGCATCAGCAGGAGGCTGTCAGCATCATCGGAATCATACCCTTTGAGAAAGTTCAGTTCCCGGGGCGTTCAAGCTGTCAGATCGGAGCCTGCCAGAAGCCGGCTGGCGGCCTCCTCGCCGACCGCGGCCAGCACGGCCTCGTAGCCGGCCGCCAGCATGGAGGCCAGGCGCTCCGAGCGGTGCGCATCGCTCCCCACGCAGGAATAGACGCCGTGCTTCAAAAAAAGGAGTGCGCGCTCCTTGATATCGCTGCCGTAGTGCCCGGCAAAGCTCCCCAGGTTCCCCTGGAACCTGCAGCCGGAGTCGCGCAGCTTCAGAACCAGCGCATCGGCCATGTCGGGCACCTTCTTTTTCTTGGCCAGAAAGGAGAAGGGACCGCGCCCACCCTCCTCCACCAGCGGGGGATCGAAGGCGCTGCACCGCTCCGGGTGGGCGATCAGTGGGGCCAGGCGGCGCTTGTGCAGCCCTGCAGCCATGGCGGTGACCAGCTCCGGGCCTGACTTGAAGGGGGCCTCGACCAGGAGGTAGCGTGACGCCGCCGCAGTCAGTGCGCCATCCAGTTGATCGATCAGGAACTCGTCCAGGTAGTGCTCGGTGCCCGGGATGAGCCTGAGCGGGATGCCGGCCTCATCCAGGACCGTTTGCAACGCTGCGGTGGCCCGTACCACCCGCTCGGGATCGTTCTCATAACACCCCTTGATCCTGTGGGGGGTGCAGTGCACAGCGGCAAAACCGAAGTCGGCCAGGATGCGCGCCATGCGCAGCGATTCCCGCGTGTCGACGGAGCCGTCATCGAGGGCGGGGAGGATATGGCAGTGGTAGTCTACAAAGTTTGCGGTCATTGATATCCCGAAGCAAAGAACACAGCACAATGTTTCTGGCCATTTGGCACAATTTTCAATTTGTAGCATGTTTGTCTCAGCCAAGTCAATGAAGGAGCCTAAAGCCACCTCCCCATTAGATCCCCTTGCCTTATCCAGGGTCGACGGTAAACTTGAGTGCTGTCGGGAGGGGGTACTTTGGACAAATCGTTCCTGGACCAGACACGGCTTGCGGAATTTCTCCAGACCTTGCGGCTCTTTGGTGAACTGCACGGCCCCACCGTCTCCGAAGAGGGGGTTGCCTCCTTCGCCCCGCTGAACCGTGACTCCCTCCTGCGCCTGGATTACCGGCGCACCCAGATACCGCCCAAGAAATACCTGATCCCGTTTAGAGAAGAGATCCTCGCCTACCGTGAGGGGAGCTACCGGGAAAGCAGCCAGCAAGCTCCGGAGATCGTCCTTTTCGGCCTGCATCCCTGCGACCTGGCAGGGATCGCCTACCTGGACCGGGTCTTCCTGGGAGACCGGCCCGATCCCTCCTACGCCTCGAGGCGCGCCAAGCTCACCCTGGTCGGCGTATCCTGCGAACCGGACGACTTCTGCTTCTGCAACGAGTCCCTGGGGAGCACCGCCTGCGACCTGTTCCTAAGTGCGGTACCGGAAGGGTTCGAGATCACCGCCTGGAGCGCCAAAGGAGAGGAGATTGCCCAGGCGGCGCAGGAGTTCCTGGTCAAGGCCAGCTTCGGAACCGGCAACCGCTCCGCCCCGTCCCCCCTCTCAAGCCGCCCCGGCACCGGCAGCGACTCCAGCGACTCCAGCGACTCCAGCGACTCCAGCGACTCCAGCGGCGCCACCCCAACATGCCGCGGCGTCCGGCCCCAGGACCCCCAGTTGCGCTTTTCCGAGCATCCGCTTTGGCAGATTTTCGCGGAGCGCTGCGTCTCCTGCGGTGCCTGCTCGGTCTGCTGCCCTACCTGCTACTGCTTCGACGTGCGCGAATACCCGGGGCTTTCCGGGGGAGCGACGCGCATCAGGGAGTGGGACAACTGCCTGTTCCTGAGCCACGGCGAGGTAGCCGGCGCCAACTTCCGGGCCATCCGGCTGGAGCGGCTGCGCTACCGCTTCCTGCACAAGTACTGCGGCTTCACTCCGCTGCAGGGGATGACCTCCTGCGTCGGCTGCGGGCGCTGCCGCAAGGTCTGCCCCGTGGATATCGACCTGCGTGAGCTCTTCACCGAGCCCGCCGCCCCGGATACGCCATGAGCCAGGTTTCCTTCGACACGCATACCCCCTTTGGGGCCACCTTGCTGAAAAGGACGGCGCTTTCCGCCGACACCGCACTTTTCACGGTGGCGCCGGAGCGAAGCGCGCTCGAGCTGCTGTCGGCCTTCGTACCGGGCCAGTTCCTACAGCTCTCGGTGCCGGGCGCGGGCGAGGTGCCGATCTCGCCTGCGGACCTGCCGGCGGCGGACGGCAGCATCGATCTCTGCGTGCGCCGCGTGGGGCACGTCACCGAGCTCTTGCACAACCTTCCCGAGGGGGCACGGCTCGGGCTGCGCGGCCCTTTCGGCACCGGCTTCCCCATCGAAGCCATGACCGGACATCCGGTCCTGCTCCTCGCCGGCGGGCTGGGGATCGCGCCGCTACGCTCGCTGCTTTGCCACCTGCTGCGCAACCACAGCCGCTTCGGCGAGATCACGCTGATGTACGGCGCGCGCGAGCAAAGGCTCATGCTGTTCCGGGAGGAACTCGCCGCTCTCGCCCGTCAGGGGAGGCTCAGGCTTTACCTGACCGTAGACTTTGCGCCCGAGGAGCCTGGGGGGAATTTCTCCTGCGCCGTCGGTCTGCTCCCCGACCTGCTCAAGGGTTTCCGCTTTGACGCGCCGGGAAGCTACGTCGCCGTGTGCGGTCCCCCTCCTTTGTACCGCTGCCTGGCTGCCGACCTGGAGCGGGCCGGGGTCGCCCCGGAGCGCATATTTTTCAGCCTGGAGCGCAGGATGCGCTGCGGCATCGGGCGCTGCTGCCACTGCGCGATCGGTCAGCAGCTTTGCTGCATCGACGGACCGGTCTTTGCCCTGAGCGAGTTGAAACGGATCCCGGAGGCGCTATGACCAGACCCAGGCTCGCCATCGCGGGACTCACCGCCTGCTCGGGGTGCCAGCTCACCCTGCTGAACTGCGAGCAGGAGTTCCCGGAGATTGCCGCGAACTTCGAGCTGGCCTACTTCCCCATGGCGGAGAGCGGCAGCGCGGCGGACCAGGAGTTCGACGTCGCCCTGGTGGAGGGGGCCGTCTCCACCCCCGGGGACCTCGCCACCCTGTTCCGGCTCAGGAGCGCCAGCCGGCTCCTGGTGGCCTTCGGCACCTGCGCCCTGCACGGCGGCGTGGCCGCGATGAACAACGCGCAGGGAGCGCGCGAGCAGCTGATGGCGACGGTCTACGGGGAAGCAGGGGGCGATTTTGCCAGTTTCCTCCCCTCCCCTTTCCGCAATTTCGTCAGCGTCGACTTTTCCATCACCGGCTGCCCGCCGGAGAAGCCCGACCTGATCGCGCTATTGGGCGCGCTCCTGGCAGGCACCCTCCCCCCGGTCCCCTGCTACCCGGTCTGCACCGAGTGCCGCAGCCGGGAGAACCTCTGCCTGCTCCTGGAAAGAGACCAGCTCTGCCTGGGACCGATCATTCAGGGGGGATGCAACGCCCGCTGCCCGGCCACCGGGATCGTGTGCGAGGGGTGCCGGGGACCGGTGCGGGAGGCGAACGTGGCGCAGGAGTTGGAGCTTCTGCTGGAGCGCGGCTTCGGCCGCAAGGAAATCGAGCGCAGGATGAAGCGCTTCACCCCGGAGTGGAACTATGGGCAGCGTAGTTGAGATCAATCCCTTCACCCGCGTTGAGGGGCATGGCAGCGTCAAGGTGTACCTGGAGGGGAGCCGGGTGGAGCGTGTCGAACTCTGCCTGACCGAGTCCCCCAGGCTCTTCGAGGCGCTTCTGCTGGGCAAAAGCCACCTCGAGGTCCCTGAGATCGTCTGCCGCATCTGCTCGCTCTGCTCAACCATCCACAAGGTGACCGCGCTTCTGGCCGTGGAGCATGCGCTGGGAATCGAGGTCTCGGGGGTCACCCGGCTGACCCGGGAGCTGATCGCGCTGGGAGGGGTGATCCAGAGCCACTCCCTGCACCTTTACTGCCTGGTGCTTCCGGACCACATGGATCTGCGCGGGGTAGCCGAGCTGGCGCTGGCGGCACCGGAGCAGTTGCGCCTCGGCCTCGAAGTGAAGAGGGTGGGGAACCTGATCCAGGAGACGGTGGGAGGCAGGCTGATCCACCCGATCAACATCACGCTGGGGGGGCTCGGGCGCAGGGTGGCAAGGGAGCAGTTGCTGCGGCTCAAGGAAGAGCTGGAGGCGATCCTGCCGGCCTGCCGCGAGGCCTGGCGGCTCTTCAGCGCCCCCTCCCCCGTGCAGCAGCTTGCGCCCCCCTACTGCCTGGCGCTGGACCCCGCCGCCCCCCCTCTGACCGGGGAGCTATTCCGGACCAGCGACGGCGCGAGTTTCCCGGTCTCCCGCTACCGGGAGGAGATCCGGGAAAGCGTGCAGCCACACTCGCACGCCAAGTTCGCCCAGGTGCTGGGTCGGGAAGCGACCGTAGGCGCCTTGTCCCGGCTCAACCTCGCCGGCTCGCCGCAGAGCCCTGCCGGCCCGGTCTTGTATCACGAGGCGGCGGCGATTTTCGAGACGGTCAAGGATGAGATCCTCGGCAAGGACATCCGCGGCAACAACGTGGCACAGGCGGTGGAGCTCTGCCAGGCCGTGGAGCGCTCGCTGGCGTTGATAGACCAGTTGATCGGGATGGGTGGGGAGGAGGTCAGCGTCAAGGTGGTGCCCGGAAGCGGGCGCGGCAGCGCTGCCTGCGAGGCGCCGCGCGGCACCCTGATCCACAGCTACGCCTTCGATAATGACGGCATCTGCACCGAGGCCGACGTCATCACCCCGACCTCCCTGAATCAGGGAGCAATGGCGCGCGACCTGCTGGCACTGGCGCGCGGCATGGAGGGGGCGGACGCGCAGCAGTTGGGGAACGCCCTGGAGCGCCTGATCCGGTGCTACGATCCCTGCATCTCCTGCTCCGTTCACCTCATCAAGCTCTAGCTCGACTCCCGCTCCCCTGCCGCATCCATCACAGAAAAACCGGGCGGAAATGGAGCAAAGCCGGTCGAATTTTTCCGGCAAACTACTTATTTTCACAAGGTCCAGAAGCAGGAAAAAAAGGACAGATCCTGTAAGTTCCGGCAATGACAAAAGAACGGCAGAACAGCTAATTGCAGCATATAAAAAAATTTTACGGCTGCCTTGACAGCAAAATCGAGATTGGTAGACTTGGGTGCAGTTAACGCATTCAACTGCGTTGCCGCTCTGAAACATCGCAGCCCATCGTTTGAGTCTCTGACTACCCTCCCGATCAAGTTTCCTGGTTTCAGTCGTGGTGAGCAAGCCCTCAGCTTCGAGAGGGAAGCCTGAAGCGTCCTACCGGGATATGTTGCGACAGAGGTCAGTAATTCAAGCCAACTAGCGGGCGGTCTTTCGGGGCAACCTTAAAATTGGCGTTATTCGGGTCAACGCTGAAAGCGACTTATCTCATCCGCCAGGCGGTCGCACCGCCGCTTGAAAAAGGGGAACCGAGCCGGGACCAGTCGGCTGCATGGTCGACAACGAGCAGGCAGCTCTCCCCCGGGGAGGTTTTACCGACGGATTAGTAGAAAGTGACCCGTTCTAACGCCAATGCAACAGGAAGGGTCCATGGCCAGCGGTCATGGACCCTTTTTCTTTACTCTAATCTCCTGCTGATCTTCTCCCCCTCCCGCCTGATGCAGACTATTCGGCACCGGCGCCAGACCTGGCACAATCCAGCCAGCCTCCCCAGCCGTAACTGCTTTTCCCGCAACGGTTTGCCCTGCTGCCTGCTGCGGCAGCGCTAACAATTTCAGCCGCTTACCGACCAAGAGACAGCGGCGGGGAATTCCACAAAAGCTGTGGATAACTCTGTGGGAAAATGGCGTCGCCGGCCTGGGCAGCTGCGAACTTTCCTCTCATGATAGCGTTTTGCCTAAAAAAAAGGCAGCCGGAAAGCGGCAACAAAAATGGCCCCGGCAAGTACCGCGGTCATTATCTATTCGCCGTGGCCAAGCTTGAGGCGTGCCAATCAAACTACTCTTTCAATCCCGACTCCAGGTCGGGGTGCAGGAGGGTTATGCCAAGTTCCCTCAGCATCTTGCTGTTGTCCACCACGCGCGACTCCGAGAAGTACGAGATCATAAGGGGGGTCATGATCTGGCGTGCCTCCTCCATGGTGACCTGGCGCGGCCTGGGGAGACCCAGGGCGTCCGCGGCGGCGTTGAAGTACTCGGTCATGGTGCAGGGGGCGCCGTCGCTGACGTTGAAGATGTCGCCGTCCTTGCCGCGCTCCAGGGCGGCCAGGCAGATGCGGGACAGGTCGTCGGAGTGGATCCGGTTGCCGGGAAGCGACTCCTCCTGGCGCAGCACCGGCTGTCCGCCGGAGAGCTGGCTCACCGGCAGGCGGTCCCGGGAGTAGATCGCCGTTACCCTCAGGATCACCACCGCTACGCCGCGCTCCCTGCCCCAGGCCTGAAATAGCCGCTCGCCGTGCAGACGCCGCTTTCCCCTGCTGGTCTGCGGGTCGGGCTCGGCCTCCTCCGTCACCGTGTCGCCCGAGCAGTCGCCGTACACCCCGCTGGTGCTGATGTAGACCAGCTTTTCCGGCTCCTGCCCCGGGGCTATGGCGGCGCAGAACTTAGCCACCCTGGTCTCGTGAATGCCGCCTCCCGGCGGAGGGGCGAGATAGATGATCCCCGCTCCCCTGGTCGGCAGCGCTCCCAGGGTAGCAGGGTCATCGAGGGTCCCGGTAAAATGGCGCGTGCCGCTGACACCCGCCTCCCCCCTGTTGAAGGTGCAGACGGTCAACCCTTGCTCCAGGGCCAGGGAAGCTATGCGTCGCCCGACGGCGCCGCACCCTACGATAAGCAGATGTTCCATGTATCACTCCTCCCAAACCGCGCTAGGCCGGTCTCGTAACGTTCCTATCTACCAGAATCCACAGGTGCCTGCCAGCAAAAACGTCGCCACGCCCCTTCCTGATTAGCCTCCAACCCCGCCTGCGCCGGCATTTTATCCCGAAGCAAGTACTGGCCTCTTTCAGCTCCCGACAACTCTCCTCCCCCGGAGGGGGAGTTGGGAGGGGGGAACTCTGCCAACCCGGCCTAGCCCGAACCAAACAGGCAGACGCGGGGACTAACTCCCCCTCCCTTGACGGGAGGGGGCGGGGGGTGGGTGAAGCTGCCAGGTGCAATGGATGTGGCCCCTACCCCCCCCCCCCGGGGAGGGGGACAAAGACAGCAATGTGTTCAAACTGACTGCAAGCCGCTGCCGGCTGCTGCCGGCTGCCGGCGGCTGATTGCGAGACCGTAGCGCTCCCAGTGCCGGCCTGCTAAAATGCAAATAGCAGGCGATGTGCTAAAGTTAGTTTTTCTTGAAGTCGGCGCCGCACCACGAAACGGGCTAAAAGAGGCGACCTCGCGTGAGACACGCTAAAGGGAAATACTTCCTGATGCTGCTGGTGGCAGGGCTCAGCTCGGGCGCACTTACGCCCGCGCCGCTCCCGGCACCGCTGGAGTTGGAGGAATACCTGGAAGCCGACGACTGGTTCCAGGCGGGGCTCGCCATGAACAGCGAAGGGAGGTTCCAGGCAGCTGCTGAGGCCTTCGAAAAGAGCATCGCCATCGCACCCAACAACGCCCTGGCCTGGCTCAACCTGGGTACGGCGCAGGCGCTTTTGGGTGACTATGCCCGTGCCATCGTCAACCTCAGGAACTCGGTGCGCATGGACCCGAAGCTTGCCCTGGGCTACGCCAACCTGGCGGAGGTCTGCTTCAGGGAACAGCGCTTCGCCGAGGCCATAGAGGCGTACACCTCGCTGCTCACGCTCTGGCCTGACAACGCCAACGCGCTTTACAAGCGCGGGCTGGCCCACCTCTTCCTGAACGAAGCGGGGAAGGCGCAGGCTGAATACCTGACGCTCAAGATGCTCGACCCGGATCTGGCCGACAAGCTGCTCCAGGCGATACAACAAAGTGCCGGCCGCTAGCCGGGAGGGATGATGCGTTACTCGCCTTTGCTCACCGACCTCTATGAATTGACCATGTTGGCAGGCTACCTGGAAACGGGGATGCACGAGCGTCCCGCGGTCTTCGACCTCTTCTTCCGCCAGAACCCCTTCCTGGGTGGGTACGCCGTTTTCGCCGGACTGGAGCCCGCCCTCCGCTACCTGGAGGAGCTCGCCTTCCGGGAGGACGAGCTCGATTACCTGGACGGGCTCAAGATGTTCCGCCCCGAGTTTCTCTCCTACCTGGAGCACTTCCGCTTCAAAGGGAGCGTCACAGCGCCCGCCGAGGGGAGCGCGGTCTTCGCCAGGGAGCCGCTTATCACCATCGAGGGGGGGCTGGCCGAGGCCCAGTTCGTGGAGACGGCGCTGCTCAACATCATCAATTTCCAGACGCTGGTGGCCACCAAGGCGGCCAGGATCAACCGGGCCTCGGGCCAAGCCACGGTGCTGGAGTTCGGACTGCGCCGCGCCCAGGGGCCCGACGGCGGGCTCTCGGTGGCGCGGGCGGCCTGCGTCGGCGGGGTGCGCAGCACGAGCAACGTGCTGGCGGGGAAGACCTACGGCCTCCCCGTCATGGGCACCCACGCCCACAGCTGGATCATGGCCTTCCCCGACGAGCTGACCGCCTTCCGCCGCTACGCCGAGGTCTTCCCGGACCGCTGCGTGCTACTCATCGACACCTACGACACCCTGAAAAGCGGGCTCCCCAACGCGCTCACCGTGGCGGGCGAGCTGCGGACCCGGGGGCACGAACTGGTCGGGGTGCGCATCGATTCCGGCGACCTCGCCTACCTGTCGCGCCAGGTGCGCGGCGCTCTGGACGCGGCCGGTTTTGCCGGGGTGAAGATAGTGGCCTCCAACGAACTGGACGAGTACGTCATCGAGTCCATCGCGACCGAGGGGGGGCGGGTCGACATATTCGGGGTCGGCACCAGGCTCGCCACCTGCGCCGGCGAGGGGGGAGGCGCGCTGGGCGGGGTGTACAAGCTGGTCCGGATCGGAGACGAGCCCAAGCTCAAGGTGACCAGCGACGTCTCCAAGGCGACCATCCCGGACCGCAAGAGGGTGCTGCGCGCGGTGGCGCCGGACGGCTCCTTCATCCAGGACGTCATCGCCCTGGAAGGAGAGCAGATCGCCCCGGGGGACCTGGTCTACGACCCGGCCAACCCGCTGCAGAAGGTGCGCATCCCGGATGAGGCGCGCTTTTTGGAGTTGCGCAGCAGGGTCATGGAGCACGGGACCAGATGCGCCCCCTCCCCTTCCCTGACCAGCTCAGCCGACCTGTGCGCCGAGCAGTTGGAGCGGTTGCCGGCCGGCTGCCACAGGTTCGTGAATCCGCACGTCTACAAGGTCTCACTCAGTTACGGCCTGAACAAGCTGCGGCTCAAGCTGATGACCGAGGTGAAGCACAGGTTTGCCGGCTAGCGTTGTCCAAGCGGCTGGTTGATGGAGCAAGGGGGCAGGGAAAAAAGGTAACCGGGAGGGTGACATGAAACGTAGAGCTGCGCTGCTTGTTGTGGATGTACAGATGGACTTCTGCCCCGGAGGCGCTCTTCCGGTTCCCGAGGGAGACCACGTGGTCCCGGTCCTGAACCACTACATCGAGATGTTCTGGAAGCGCGGCTCTCCCATCTTCGCCTCCCGGGACTGGCACCCCCTGAACAGCCAGCATTTCAAGGCCAGCGGCGGTAAGTGGCCGGCGCACTGCGTCCAGGGGAGCCTCGGTGCCCATTTCCACTCGGAGTTGATCCTCCCCATGGGAACGGTGGTGGTTTCCAAGGGGATGGCCATCTACGACAACGGTTACTCCGCCCTGCAGGGGGTCACCGAAAACGGCACTCCGCTAGCCATGCTGCTGCGACGCATGGAGCTGGACCGGATCTACGTCGGCGGGCTGGCCACCGACTACTGCGTCCAGGAGAGCGTGCTCGACGCGCTCAAGGAGGGATTCAGCGTGACGCTTCTGACCGACGCGATACGTGGGGTGGATCTGGAACGGGGAGACTCCGAACGTGCCATTGCCAGGATGGTAGCCGCAGGCGCCGAGTTGGCAGACCTGAAAGCAGTGCGGGCCCAACTGGAGATGCCAAACAACGGCGCCGGCATTTGACGTTTACGAAAACCCTTGTGCTGACGAAGAGATATGCCTTTATCATACAAAGATATGCTGTGCTCAAAAATCAAATGCCGAAAGGCATTTTTTTTTGACACGACCGTTGAAACGCGCTAGATTACGGCACATTAAAATACCCTAGCGCGGGAGTCTTCGATGATTAAGACCAACAACTTAAAGATCAAAAGCATCACACCGATCATTGCACCTACCGACCTGAGGCAGGTGTTCCCTGTTTCCGAAAAGTCCAGCGCCTGCGTGAGCCACAGCCGCGAGGCGATCAACCGTATCCTGAGGGGCGAGGACAGAAGGCTCATGGTGGTAGTCGGCCCCTGCTCGATCCACGACCCCAAGGGGGCGCTGGAGTACGCCGAGCGCCTGGCGGCCCTCTCCAAGGAGGTAAGCGAGGAACTGCTTCTGATCATGCGGGTTTACTTCGAGAAACCGCGCACCACCGTGGGCTGGAAGGGGCTCATCAACGACCCGGACATGAACGGCACCCACCTGATCTCCAAGGGGCTGGGGATCGCGCGCGGCCTGCTCTGCAAGGTGACCGAGATGGGACTGCCGGTGGCGACCGAGATGCTCGACCCGATCTCCCCCGAATACCTGGCGGACCTCCTCTCCTGGGGCGCCATCGGCGCCAGGACCACCGAATCGCAGACCCACCGGGAACTGGCCAGCGGCCTCTCCTTCCCGATCGGCTTCAAAAACGGCACCGACGGCAACCTGCAGATCGCCATCGACGCCATGAAGGCGGCGCTGCATTCGCACAGCTTCCTGGGTATCAACCGCGACGGGCTCACCTCCATCGTGCAGACCAACGGCAACCCCGACGTGCACATGGTGCTCAGGGGGGGCAGCAAGCCGAACTACTCACCGGCCGACATCGCCAAAGCCGAGGAGATGCTCACCAAGGCCGGGCTCACCCCGACCGTCATGGTCGACTGCAGCCACGGCAACTCCGAGAAGAAGTTCGATCGCCAGCCTTTGGTCATGCAGAGCGTGGTGGACCAGATCGAGGCGGGGAACCGCTCCATCTCCGGCGTGATGATCGAGAGCTATCTGAAGGAAGGGAACCAGCCCATGTCCGCCGATCCCTCCAAGCTTGCCTACGACGTCTCGGTCACCGACAGCTGCATCAGCTGGGAGACCACCGAAAAGACGCTGCGCGAGGCGCACGCCAGACTCAAGGCCTGCGGCGGCAGGAAGATCTCCTAAACCGGGCTTCGCCCCCAACCGATTGAACGAAA
>Ga0209212_1003340_pt1 | contig 21337 bp, 22 predicted proteins | sample RifGroC2_FD_183996 | JGI IMG/M metagenome (GOLD analysis project Ga0209212, IMG submission 183996) | Groundwater microbial communities from Rifle, Colorado, USA - Groundwater C2 (SPAdes) (version 2) | ecosystem: Environmental > Aquatic > Deep subsurface > Groundwater | place: Rifle, Colorado... | reverse complement strand
TATTTCAATTGAAAGAATCCAGAAACTCCTGGACGAAACGGGTGACTAGGGTAAGTTATCAGATGGATAAAGAGGAGATTAAACTGCTTATCAACGACCTTGGATACGAGGCGAAACAACGGGATTTGTATTATCAGATACTTTAAAACTACAAGTATTTAGCCGCGAATTAGCACAAATAAACACGAATCTTCACAGCGGGTTCAAGTTATGAGTAGGGTGGATTAAGGCGTTGATTTTTACGCCGAATCCACCTTCACTGTATTTGTAAATGGTGGGTTCGCTCCGCTTAACCCACCCTACCGCTCAGGGTTTGCAGACGACCACGTCCAATCTTTGGAAGCGATTATGCCTGTCAAATAGATAATACCAGTTTCTCACGGTAAAAGTAAGATAATAAATTCCTGAAGCAAATTCTTTTGAAATTCTTATTGAGGGCATAATTGACAACCAAACTAAAGGTTCAGGTTGCAAACCTAAACCCGCCATGAAAATACATGTTGACTTTTATATAAAGTGTAATAAAATTAACTCGTTATTTTTAATAAATTAAGATAGCAAAAGTTAGGTATCCGTAATTTTTTTAAAGGAGGTGTTAGATGAAGAAGTTAATTTTTGGTGCCTTAATTGCCGCTGGTTTGATGTTTGCTGGAGTTGTTAATGTTTATGCGCATGATGTTCCAGGCACTCCATCTGAATCTGACGCTCAAATGGATGAAGTAATGGGAACGCAGATATGCGCGGTAGATAATTATGGCAACGTATATAATTTAACAGTAAGTAATGGAACGATTGACGGCACCATGGACTCTCCATATTGTGGTCATTATGGTGATGTAACGGGGACATATACTGGGTTAAGTTTTCAGATGCATATGGGGAACCCATCAAGCAGTTCTTGTGTAGGTTTTACATATACGGGTGTTGTGAATCCACAGACAAAGACAGCAAGCGGAACATATGTAAATGATGGCGGGTCAGGTTCTGGTTCTTTTACAATGAGTCTTTGTCAGTAATAGCTTAATTAATGGTTGATGACCTAAAGATTAGATGTATATGTTACGGCTTTATGCCGTAACATATACATAAATTTTATTTACATAAGATTGTTTATTAGTATTTAGGGAAAATATATGTTTTAAGTCTTTTTATTCAGAAATTAAGTAATTCTGTTTTTTAGATTGGTAAAAGCTCCCTTCCTGCAACTTTCGCCCCCAGCTTCCACGATATCCTGGTTTGTCTTCTTTCCGTTTTTGTCAATTCAGTATACGTCTTCACAGCGGGTTCAAGTTTATAACTTGAACCTACCATTTATAGCTCTAACTCAATTTTGTACGTGCCGTCAGGAGTTTCCTCCTGACGGCGGCTCACGATAATAACGCTTGACAGGACTACCGTCAGACGTTATTATTCCATTGTGATTAGGAGTTTTGCCGACAAAGAAACTGAAAGGGTTTTTCAGCGCTATTTTTCGCGCAAGTTGCCGCCGGAAATTCAACATACTGCCCGAATGAAACTGGAAATCCTGGATGCGGCTGAAGTGTTACAAGATTTACGTATCCCACCCTCCAACCACTTGGAAAAACTGTCGGGGGATCGGGCTAATCAGTACAGTATTCGTATTAACAAGCAGTGGCGGATTTGTTTTGAGTGGCGCGAAGGTAACGCTTATCAAGTCGAGATTGTTGATTATCATGGGTAGATTTATGAGCAAAGAAAGATTACCGCCAATTCATCCGGGTGAAATTCTATTAGAGGAATTTCTTAAACCGTTGGGGCTTAGCCAGTACCGCTTGGCGAAGGAGATAAACGTTCCGGCACGACGGATCAATGAAATCGTTTTGGGCAAGCGAGCGATTAGCCCGGATACGGCATTACGGCTATCACGCTATTTTGGTCTATCAGAGCGGTTTTGGATGAATTTGCAGTCCCGCTATGTTTTAGAGGTAGAAAAGGATCGGTTACAAGACCGATTAGAAAAAGAAGTGCTGGTTTATACAGCTACCTCGTAAGAAGAAATAAGGATAAAATAAGGGACATATCCCATATTCCTTGACATTAAAGGGAGGAGAAAGGGTCGCCTTAAATATTAAATAATTTTTTAGGAATCCCTATGATAACGCAATAGGCAACACGCATAGAGCAGAAAAGGTATTGGGAATTGATTTAGCCTATCCAAAAAAACGAGTTATTCAACAGAGTCATCTATGCTATAAATCACCAAATTTAAGCAACTGATTTCAGCACTGCAGATAAACCACTTTTACCAATAATAACCTCAATATACCATCCATCCCTAAACATGCCTGCATTTAATACAACGGTATCGCCTATTTTGTCTTTACCTCTGGATTCGTGAATATGGCCCGATATACAGACATGAGGTTTGTGTTTTTCAATGAAGTTCCTGACGACACTGCTCCCTACATGTAATCCACTCCGAACGACATCTATTGCCGTATCCTTTGGAGGGGTGTGACATACCATAATCTTCCATTTTGCATTTTTCACTTTGTTGTATCCATTTGTTAAATACTTTTCAATATCTGCTTCGGGAATTTCTGACGGTGTGTTAAATGGCGTTTGACTTGAACCGCCACAGCCAAATATGCCAACATCATCAAATATATATCCATTCCCATGCAGGTTTATACCTTCACTGGTCAAATATTCATCCACCGCTGACTTATCCATATTCCCGTACTGTACAAGCATATTTTTATTATGTTTTCTGATGGTATCAAGAACATTTTTAGCCTCGACCTTTCCATGACAATTTGTCAAATCGCCTGAGACAACAATTAAATCAGCCGTTTCCAGAATGGATTTTATCTTTACAAGATTACTTGTGTCTTCATGAATATCACCAAAAGAAATAATCTTCATCATTCCTCCAAAAATTAGGACACAGATTTTCACAGATATACACAGATTAACTATTTTCTATAATTATCAAATACCTTGCGCTTAACCTCCGGTTTAGGACCAAAATTAAGTAAAAGACCAACCTCAATATTGGTGGCTTTTAAATAATTTAATAACTGGGCTTCGTTCTCTACTACTAAGTTTTTTGCAGCTTTTATTTCTACAATTACTTTATCATCAACAAGTATATCAGCAAAATATTCACCTATAATCTCATCTTCATAAAACACCTTTATTGCAGATTGAGAAACCGCAGGAATACTCTCTCTTTTGAATTCTATCATCATTGCATTCTCATAAATCCTTTCCAGAAAACCGTAACCAAGTTTATTATAAACCCTATAGAAGATTTTAATAATCTTATCCGTTAGCTCTTTATATTTAATATCCTCACAATCTGTGTTCATCCGTGTTTATCTGTGTCCAAAAAATAATTTAATTAAGTGTACCAATCTTACTTTCTACAGCATTCAGAATTTTACCTTCATGTACCAGATGTTGCATCATGTTTATATCTTGTGAAAGGACACGATCCTCTTCCAGGTGTGAAATATGTTCTCTGATTTTACGATACGCCTCCATTGTCCCCATACCTGCCTTGAGATTGGTAAACAAATCCATCGCCTGGGCTGCGCAGAGCAACTCTATAGAAACCACATATTCCGAATTTTTAAGCACTTCGCGGCATTTCCTTGCGGCAATTGTCCCCATGCTTACATGGTCTTCCTTGTTAGCTGACGTAGGAATTGAATCTACACTGGCTGGATGGGCAAGCACTTTATTCTCAGAAACTAACGCCGCCGCTGTATACTGTGCTATCATAAATCCTGAGTTGAGACCGGCATCTTTTATCAGAAAGGCTGGTAAACCGCTCAATTGAGGGTTAACAAGCCGCTCAATACGTCTCTCTGAAATATTGGCTATCTCTGACAAGGCAATAGCAAGGAAATCCAATGCGAGTGCCACCGGCTGACCATGAAAATTCCCACCCGATATAATCTGGCCTGTCTCATGGAAAATCAAAGGGTTGTCAGTCGCCGCATTCATTTCAATCTCTATAACCCGTTTTGCATAATGAAGCGCATCAATGGAAGCGCCGTGTACCTGGGGAGAACATCGAATAGAGTATGCATCCTGCACACGGGAGCAATCTTTATGGGACGACACAATCTCGCTATTCCGTGTAATGCGTCTGAGATTATCGGCGCTTATGATCTGTCCCGGATGCGGCCTCACGTCATGAATCTTTTTGTCCAGTTCTATATTTGATGCCAGCAAGACTTCTAAGCACATCCCGGCAGCAATATCTGCGGTCTTGAGTAAATTAAGGGCATCATAGACTGTAAGGGCGCCTATGGCCGTCATAACCTGCGTTCCATTGATAAGCGCCAGTCCCTCCCCTGCATCAAGATCAACCAAAGGAATACCCGCCTTCTTCATGGCATCCTTTCCGCTTAAAATCTTGCCATGAAAAGAGGCCTGTCCCTGCCCCACCAAAACCAGTGCCATATGGGCAAGAGGCGCCAAATCACCGCTGGCTCCGACAGAACCTTTTTCAGGCATCAGTGGATATATACCCTTGTTATATATCTCCACGACCGTCTTTAATGTCTCCAGCTTGATGCCTGCATGACCCTTTGCCAGATTATTAATTTTTAGGAGCAACGTAGCCCTCGATATCTCTTCGTCCAGATTATTCCCAACGCCTGCCGCATGGCTCATTAATATGTTTCTTTGTAATTGTTTCGCTTGATTTTTTGAAATAACCATGTCACTCAAGGCGCCAAAACCAGTAGTTAGTCCATAGATAACCCGTTTACCCTTTAAAGCATTCTCAACGGTCTCGCGTGCCTTAATTACCTTTAGCTCAGCCTCCTCGCTCAGCATCACCTGTTTTTTCCTCCTCACCCCTTGAATAAATTGGTTGAGAGAAAGATTTTCACCATTTAGAATAATGTATTCCATCTAGAACTCCTTTTACGAAACAATATGGATCTATTTCGTATTAATTAGTAACTGTTCATTTCATCACTTAAGTTGGCAGTAGACAATTGGCATCAGGCAAAAATACTAATACAATCAAATTACTTTTTTGATTGATATTTTTCAGGATTTTCTATCATATGGTTCAAAAGTCTCCCTATTTCAATCGCCTTGTTTTCTAAATCTTGTTTTATGTTCTTATCAATGTAATTACAACTAAACGCAAAATCAATCCATACTTGTGTTTCGCTGTTTTCCATATCAGCATCTGATATTTTACTCACAAAATGGGAAGGATATTGCCGTTTTCTGTATCCCTCAGCAATATTTGAACAAACAGAACGTGAAGATCTTCTAATTTGATTTGAAAGGGAGTAAAGCTCGTCTTTAGGAAATCTTTTAGTAATGCTATAAATTTCCATTGCCAAACTAAAAGCTTTTTTGTAAACAGTCAAATCTTTAAAACTTTTCATACTTTATAATTTTTTGTTTGCTTACTGCCTACTGCTAACTGCCACTATCCACAACCATTAATAACTGCATTAATTTAGTTATTTATTTAAACTAATATCTATGTAGTTACTGCTTTTTTGACCGCTCTCACCACCTCATCAATAGACGAGTATTTTGAGGGAAACTCTATCCTGGGTCTCTCAATGACTACCGTATCTATTCCTTCATTGAACGCTGCATTAATCTTTTCCGGCACACCCCCTGCCTCCCCGCTGTCTTTAGTCACCATCGTATTAATTTGATACTGTATGAACATCGCCCGGTTCAAATCCTCTGAAAACGGACCGTGCATTGCTATAATGTTTGTAGGAGGAATCCCCACATCAAGACATAATGCAATGTGTTCAGGCACAGGCAGGATACGCACATATAATTCCTTTTCGCCTTTTAAGACAATAAATCTTGCCACACTCGATATGCCTGTCGTCAGAAATATTTTTTTTCCAAGTGCCCTGGACTTGTCTACGGCCTCTGCCATAGTCTTAACTTTGTGGATCAAGGGATGTGTTGGAATTGCTGTCCCCTCCCTTTCGAAACGCAGATATCTAACATTTGCTTTTTCGCAGGCATCCATCGCATTCTGAGACACCTCTACTGCATAAGGATGCGTGGCATCCACCACTGTATCTATACCTTTCTCCTTTATTAATTTACAAAAGCCATTAGAGTCCAGACGACCTTGCAGACAAACTGCTTCAAGTCCCATTTGCTCAAACATCTTTTTGCCATATTCGGTAGCAACTGTCGTCAGGAGGTTCGATCCCTCTTCATGGAGTCTCCTGACAATCTCTTTACCTTCTTCTGTGCCTGATAATATGAGGATCATAGGAACTTTCTCGCTATCTATGCTTAAACATTGAACTATTTAAAATGCTTTGTTATAGTACATAAAATATAATACATGGTCAATCTCAAAAATATCGGCAATTGAACACATATGCGGATCATAAAATACCCACTTTTCTACGTGATTGGTATAACCATTTATCTCATCCTAAAATTTCAGTGGCGTTTTGTACTCACATATCTCTTCTCAAAGCCCAAGGCTAAGAAAATCGATCCCGAACCCATTTCGAATGTGTATAAAAATGATGAAAAAGCCCTTGTATCAATTGTACAAGGTGACGATATTTATGCAATGCTCAAAGAAAGTATAGAACTTCTGGGTGGTCTGGAAAGGCTGGACATTAAAGGCAAGTCCGTCCTTATAAAACCCAATATTGTTAATCGCTATCCAAGCCCGTCCAATACAAATCCACTCGTAATTAAGCATCTGATAAAAATCCTGCATGAATATGGAGTATCTAAAATATTTGTGGGTGATATGTCTGCCATCTTTGCACTGCCCACAAAGAAAAATGCCATGAAATCAGGTATCTGGGAGGCTATTAGCGAAGAAGATATGACATTTGTATCCTTTGAAGAATACGGCTGGGTAGAAGTGGACATACCACACGGAAGATTTATAAAGAAGGCTATCGTGTCAGAGTTTATTTACACCGTAGACAGAGTAATCAATGTCCCCGTCATTAAGACTCATAGTTATGCCAATTATACTATTTCACTAAAGAACTTCATCGGGGCTATCCATCCACAACAACGTCCTTACTTCATTGCTCCGGACTTCTGGGACGAAGTTATCGCCGAATTAAATGTAGCATACACTCCCCATCTCAATATTTTGGATGGAACAAAAATATTTGTCAAAGGCGGCCCAACCAGAGGCACCATAGCCACACCTAACCTTATCATTATTACCGGTGACAGAATTGCTGCCGATGTTGTAGGATTAAGTGTAATCCGGGCGTTTGGTGGATGGGAAAAACTCAATACCATGAACGTATGGGAACAACGGCAGATCAAAAGGGCGATAGAATTACATCTCGGAGTCAGTAGTTCTTCAGAATTAAAAATCGTATCCAAATGTCTTGGTGCAGACAAATCCGGTTTTGATAAACTCATGGAAAAGATTCATTACAATTTGAACAAAGAAACATGATAAAAACAGACATATTAATCGTTGGCGGCGGAATAATCGGGCTTTCTATTGCCAGAGAACTTAATAACAGGCACCCGGATTCAAAGATCACCTTAATTGAAAAAGAGGCCACAGCAGCATGTCATGCGAGCGGCAGAAATAGCGGCGTACTTCACGCCGGTTTTTATTATACCCCTGATAGTTTAAAATCGAGATTTACTGTAGAAGGAAATAAACTGCTCACCGATTACTGTTTGAAAAACAATCTATCTATAAATCGATGTGGAAAAGTTGTGGTAGCAAAGGACGAAAAGGAACGGGATGGCATATTTGAACTAAAAAGGAGGGGTGATGAAAATGGCGTAGTTTTAGAGTTAATTGATGAAAAAAGACTGGAAGAACTTGAGCCAAATGCAAGGACTTTCGATAAGGCATTATATTCACCAACAACTTCTGTAGTAAATCCAGAAGAAGTAATCGGACATATAGCCGATGCCCTGAAAGGGAAGGTGAATATTTTATTCAATGAGAAGTTTATTAAAACAGACGATACCAACACCGTAAGCACCAATACACAAAAAATAAAATTCAGACATCTGATCAATTCAGCAGGTCTCTATGCAGACAAAATAGCTCATCAATTTGGAATTGGACAAAAATACACCTTAATTCCATTTAAGGGTTTATACATGGAATATAAAGACAGTAATTTAATTCACAAACATATATATCCAGTGCCCAATTTAAATAATCCCTTCCTCGGTGTCCATTTTACCATTACGATAAGTGGAAAGGTAAAGATTGGGCCAACTGCAATTCCAGCCTTCTGGAGGGAAAATTACGAAGGTATTTCTCGTTTTAATCTGAACGAATTTCTTGAGGTTTTATGGAATGAGGCAAAGCTCTTTTTTACCAATGCCTTTAATTTCAGAAGTTTAACCTTTGAGGAGTTCAAAAAATATTACCGGAACTATTTTATACAACAAGCCACTCATTTAGTAAAAAATATTGATATGAACAAGTTTGGTAATTACCTAACCCCGGGAATCAGGTCACAATTACTCGACAGAAAAGAAATGAAACTGGTAATGGATTATGTTGTTGAACAGGGGGAAAATTCTACGCATGTATTAAATGCAGTATCGCCCGCATTCACCTCCGCTTTTTCATTTAGCAAGTTTATTGTTGATGAAGTAGAAAAGGCAATGGGACTCAAAACCAAACTCTAGATTTTTTAATATTTCAACAATATTCTATTTCGGTTGATATCGTAAATTTTATATAATAATATGTTGACAATTCTAGAATAAAGATAAAAATAAATTTTTGTGGACCAAATAAAAAATGGCTGGGTAGATTCAAGTTGTTAATGCAACAGTTCACCAAAGACCTCATGTGGTGTTAAAAATTTTAAAGTCTTCCGTGGTCGGTCGTTTAACATATCCTGTGCTTGTTTGATCTTTTTAAGTGAAACTTTCGAAAAATCCGTACCTTTGGGGAAAAACTGGCGGATTAAATCATTAGTGTTCTCATTTGTGCCGCGTTCCCAAGGCGAGTGCGGATGCGCAAAATAAACCTGGATCCGCGTGTTCTTTGTAAAAAGTCTGTGTTCTGCCATTTCCTGACCGTGGTCATACGTCAAAGAACGCTTTAATGCCTTTGGAAGATGCTTAAACTCTTGCGCGAATGCTTTCCGTACTGCTGCAGCATCTTTATCCTTAAGCTGTACCATGAAGGTCATACGCGTGGTTCGCTCAACCAAAGTACCTAAAGCCGAGCCATTGTTATGCCCCATAAGGAGGTCTCCTTCCCAATGGCCGGGAACGGTGCGATCAGCAACTTCGGCAGGACGTTCTTCAATGCTTATATAGTCTTGAATAGGATGGCAATTTCGACGGGACTTGCCGCCGCGTGCACGGCGGTTTATATGCCTGCGCCGTAAACATTTGACTAGTTCCTTGCGTAATGCCCCGCGTGGCTGAACATATAAATACGAATAAATACTTTCATGTGAGATTTGCATAGCCATATCACTAGGATACAATATTTTTAGGCGTTTGGCAATCTGTTCCGGTGACCACAATTGATCAAGTTGTTTAAGGACATACTGTTTCAATGGTTCATGAATGTTCATTTTGCGCTTTTTGCGGGCAGTATGCGCTAATCGATCAGTGCGGCGCTGGGCCTGAATAGCTCTATATTGTTGTCCGTATCCAGTATTACGGTTAATTTCGTGGCAGATTGTGCTAGGGGATCGGCCAAGCGAAACCGCGATGTCGTGTTGGCTGCGCCCTTGGGCTAGCCCAAGGGCGATCTCTTCACGCTCATTAACATTTAACCTGTGGTATCGGGACATGTGCAACTCCTTTCTTCTGATATATTATATCAGAGTTAAGTGTTGCACTAGCAACTTGAGCCCACTCAGTCTCCTATTCCCACCTCCCCTTCCAACTTCATTCCACACTATTTCCTGAAGAACCTTTTCAATACAAAGATGCTTACATCAGATACTTTTCAAAATACTAAATTGATATGAAAAGTCTATCGGTAATAATAAAACTTTTACGGATATGATAGAAATATGTATGCAATAACACGCTCCAAAAGGTATCGGCTAACATGCGAAAGAGTTATACTTCATACCTAAAACATCAAAAATTTTAGGACATTATTCTATTGAGATGACACAGCGTTATGCTCATCATTGTCCATAAAATTTGAAGACGGGATTCAAGTATTGGAATCTGACTACAATTTGACTACAGTTGGAGAAAATAGAAATGTGTCAAATGCTTGAAACCCTTGATTTAATTGGCTGGGGAACTAGGATTCGAACCTAGACTAAATGATCCAGAGTCATTTGTGCTACCGTTACACTATTCCCCAGTAGCTGATAAGTCGTATCTGCAATGACACATAATTTTGCCTTATGCATCATTTATACGATGTTGATCACAGAGATATGAAAAGAGGAATTATTTTAAAACTATTCGGAACACAAATGTCACAGATCATCCGTGTCCAAAATCTATGGTGACATAATACAAAATCTTTTTCGGCTAGTCAAGCGTATAGATTTTATTTGGTAACTAAATCTCCATGGATTTTTTATCGCCGAAATATTTCATAATAAATGCGAGGGGAGATTGAGCATGGGTGCAGGGAAGATCATATCACCATTGCTCTCACGCTCCTCTGCACCGTTGTTATTCTCGCAATGTATCAAACTACGCTGGCTTTTTGCCAACATGAACTGTAACAATCCCTAATGTCCTTGTATAAATTTTCACATCCTCAAGCCCACAGGATTCCATCTGGGCCCTCAATCCATATCTATCAGGAAAGTTTAATACCGATGATGGAAGATAAGAATAAGCATTATACTTACTGCGTGAAATAAGCCTTCCAACGAGGGGTAGTATTTTTTTAAAGTAAAAATAATAGATTGCCTTAAATAATGGATTCGTTGGTTGTGAAAATTCTAATATAACAACACGACCACCCGGAACAGTTATCCGTACCATTTCCGCAATACCCGCACTTAAATCAGATACATTCCTGATACCGAATGCCACGGCAGAGACTTGAAAATAATTGTCCTGAAAAGGCAGATGCAAAGTATCTGCCCCAAGAACTTCTATTTTATCGGAAAGGTTCTTTTTCCTGAGTTTTTGATCTGCGAGTTTGATCATTTCAAGACAAAAATCGCTCCCAATAACCTTCCCACGTCCATTTAACATCTTGGAATACGCTATAGCCAGATCGCCAGTGCCAGCGCAGACATCCAGCACTTTTGCATCCGGAGTGACATTACTCACCTTCACGGCAAACTTACGCCAGCTCTTGTCGAAGTTAAAACTCAAAAGGGTGTTTAAAAGGTCGTATACCCTGGCAATCGAACCAAACATCTGCTGGATGTGTACACCTTTTTTTGTTAATAATTCGGTTTGCGTCATCATAAACTTATAACCACCCCTCTTTCCCCTCCTTCGCAAGGAGGGGATGAAGGGGAGGTCTTCCATATACTATTTACCATATCATATTGGTTGTGGACACGAAACCCGTATAAATAAAATGAATCATTCAATACAATTTTTTGCTAGATTCCGTATGTATTCCATTTCTTATTTACAATATCTACCATCTCTGGTGACATCTTAATATCATCAGGCCACTCCCTTGTGAAACCCTCATCAGGCCACTTCCTGGTAGCGTCAATCCCCATCTTGGAGCCAATTTTTGGCAAGTCTGAGGCATGTTCAAGGGCATCCATCGGACCGTCAACAAAGATAATGTCCCTGCGTGGGTCAACATTATTTCCAACCCTCCACATCACCTCATCCACATTCTGAACATTGACGTCTTTATCCACTACCACAATAATCTTCGTGAACATCATTTGCCCCATGCCCCATATCCCATGCATAACCTTCTTCGCTTGGAATGGGTATCGTTTATCAATTGACAGAAAGGCAAAATTATGAAATACCCCAAAGAGCGGCAGGTTCATATCCACAATCTCAGGGATCATGAGTTTCAAAAGCGGCAGAAACAGCCGTTCCGTAGCCTTTCCCATATAGCAATCTTCCATCGGCGGCTTGCCGACAATGGTGGTGGGATAGATCGGTTCCCTGCGCTGCGTAATGCATGTTATATGAAACACGGGATAATAATCTGCCAGTGAATAATAGCCTGTGTGGTCGCCAAACGGTCCTTCAATACGGGTTTCCTTTGGATCGACGTATCCTTCCAGCACGATCTCCGCATCCGCAGGCACCTCCATATCAATGGTCTTGCAGGCAACCATCTCCACATTCTTTTTCCGCAAGAAACCGGCAAAGACCATTTCGTCTACTTCGGGTGGAACGGGCGCCGTAGCCGCATAGGTAATCGCCGGATCGCAGCCAAGCGCCACTGCCACCGGCATGCGTTTGTTTTCACGCTGATAATCCCGGTAGTGCCGGGCGCCATCATGGTGGATATGCCAGTGCATTCCTGTTGTCCTGTCATCATAGACGTGTAACCGATACATACCGGCATTTCGATTTCCCGTCTTCAAATTTCTCGTAAAAACCAAAGGCAAAGTAATAAACTTCCCGCCATCGCATGGCCAGCACTTTATGATGGGTATTCTTGAAAGGGATGGTTCTGTTTCAAAAACCACCTCATGGCATGGCGCATACCTAACGGTCTTTGGGGGAAATTTTGACAATGTCATCAAGAGATGCGGGAGGAATTTAATCTTATCAATAAAGGTTGATGGTATTTCAGGCTTTACCAGGCTCTCAATCTCCTGAGCAATTTCATCCACATGCTTAACGTTGAGCGCCATGGCCATGCGTTCGTAAGAGCCAAATGCATTTATAAGCACCGGCATCGAATAGCCTTTTACATTTTCAAAGAGAAGGGCCGGCCCGTACGCCTTGGAGACACGATCGGTAATTTCTGTTATCTCTAAATCAGCAGAAACCTCTGTCTTGATACGCTTGAGTTGCCCCGCCTCTTCCAGTTTCTTTATAAAGTCAGATAGGTCTTGATAAGCCATATTTATCCAGATAAAAAATATCAAGTTATTCCGTTTAAGTCCCCCTTAAAAAAGGGGGATTCAGGGGGTTGTGTTTTTTCTGGGCTATCCCCGTTTTCACGAGGACAAGTTTACAACCCCCTAGCCCCCTTTTCTAAGGGGGATTCTCTATGCCATACACCGTATAACCCGCATAAATAAAATGAAAATTCCTATACACTCAAGTTATTCATATCGACATAACTATCCTAATTTCATCTTCATTCTTTTATTTCTCATCCATAAAATACCGTATTCTCACAAAAAAAACAAATGATATTTAGTATCTCTGTGTTATAATTATGCCTGTTAAATTCGAAACACGAAATCCAAAACTCTAAACTATTTTAAATATGAATCCTAGTTTTTTTATACAAAACATTCCTATATATGGAGATTTGATCCTGTCTCCGATGGCTGGATTCTCTGACATCCCGTTTCGGCTGATCTGTCGTGAATTCGGGATGGCTATGAGTTACACAGAGGTGGTTTCCATGGATGGAGTGCTGTGGAAAAATCCAAAAACCTTCAAAATACTTGATTTCAGACCGGTTGAACGTCCCGTTACGTTTCAGATTCTTGGAAATGACGAAGATAAAATTACCGAAGCCTGTCGCATAATAGAACCATTAGGCCCCGATATTATCGACGTAAATATGGGGTGTTCGGTATCGGATATTGCCGGCAAAGGCGCTGGTGCTGGACTTCTCAATGACCCCTTAAAGATTGGCCGTATTTTCAGTAAACTCTCTAAGGTTCTGCGCGTCCCCGTGACTGGTAAGATTCGTCTTGGATGGGATAATAAGTCACGCAATTATCTGGAAGTAGCTCGAATTCTTGAAGACAACGGAGCTTCTCTCATTGCCGTACATGGTCGAACGAGATCGCAGTTTTTTTTCGGCAAGGCAGATTGGGATGCAATTGCAGAAGTCAAACAAGCAGTAAAAATACCCGTGATTGGCAATGGCGATGTAAGGTGTGTGGCAGACATTGAGCGAATCAAACAACATACGGGATGTGACGGAGTAATGATTGGGCGAGCCGCTATTGGCCATCCGTGGATTTTTCAATATAAGGACCGGAATCACGTCTCTTTTCACGAGAAGATCGAACTCATAAAACGACATTTATCGCATATGCTTGAATATTACGGGCAGGACATTGGTGTTATCCTTTTTCGTAAACATGTGATCAAGTACATCATGGGTATGCATAATGCAACTGAACTGCGTCCTTACCTCGTAAAATGCACGAATTTTAAGGAAATGATCGAGCTTATAGCAGCTCATATAAATCGGATTCAAAAACACGAAGCAGCGTAATAATAATTTTGGACACAGATTGGCTGAATTTTAATTCAGACAGGATTAACTGGATAGACAAGATAATACTAAAGTGAACGTCATAAATAAGTAAACATAATGTTACCACCATGTCATTCCCACGAAAGTGGGAATCCAGAAAAATAAAGTAGAAAACTGGATTCCTGCTTTCGCAGGAATGACAACTTTCTTTTGTTGTCTACTATAAGAATAGCCTTATATTTGTGAAAAATGGGACGAGCTTTACAGAATAGGTTAGATAAAATGAAATCAAAAAATCCTGTAAATCCCGTCTAAAAATAACTAAAAGAGAAAGAAAATGAAAACTGGTATCATATTAATTTCGCATGGCAGTAAATTAAACAGCGGTAACGATGGGTTATTTAAAGTGGCCGACATGCTGCGTGCAATGAATCGGTGGGACGTGGTAGAGGCCGCCTTTCTGCAATTGGCGGAACCGGGATTCCCTGAAGTTGTAAAACAGACTGTGGGAAGTGGTGTGGATCGAATTGTCGTTGTACCGTTACTGCTCTTTAAGGGAAATCATGTCTTTAAAGACATCCCCGAAATGCTGGAAAGCGAAAAGACAAAATATCCGCAGGTAGAGTTCATTTATGCCAATAACATCGGCGCAGACGAGCGGATTGCCCTGATTGCAGCAGATCGTATTCATGAGGTACTCATAGAAAAACACTATGGAGGTAAACAACGCATCGAGCAACCACAGGCCATAGTGGATGAAAGTTTCGAGATTATTGATAAGCTAGTCGATTTGGAGTCCGTGCCGGAACTCCACAGACCGATTATCCAGCGCGCCATACATGCCACAGGTGATACGGAATATGCATACAACTTAATCTTCCATCCGAAGGCCGTTGAGGCGGGTATTCATTCATTGAAAAGCGGGAAAAACATCGTGACCGATGTAAACATGGTGAAATCCGGAATCAGTAAAAGCCCGGTCGAAAAATTCGGGGGAAAGATAATATGTAAAATCGCAGACAAGTCTGTTATTGACGAGGCAAAGAATTTAGGGAAAACCAGGGCAGCAACGGCTATGCGACTGGCAACAGATGAAATGAAGGACGGCATTGTGGTCATTGGCAATGCCCCTACTGCCCTGTTCGAGCTCATTGACCTGATTAAAAAAGGCACAGCTCAACCGGCACTTGTAATAGGTATTCCGGTTGGTTTTGTTGGAGCGGTTGAGGCAAAGCACGCATTAAAAGACATTTCCCTTTTCAGAGAAAGGGACAAGTCTATCCCTTACATAACCAATACGAATCGAAAGGGCGGCAGCGCCGTGGCTGTATCTATCGTTAATGCGATTATAAAGCTGTCCAAAGAACATTCTGTAAAATAAGGAGAAAGGGTGATGATGGCGAAACGGAGAAACAGGAATTACTACTTGAAATCTGAATGCTTGTTCCCAAACTGATGCAGGCGGGTTCAGGATTACAACCTGAACCATGAAGTTTGATTAAACATCAATCGCACTTTGATATCCGCTTCAGTTCTCTATGTAAGAATTCCCTTGGATATTTCCTTTTTTCCAAGTCTTAATTATCGTATGCATAACGACTGAAATCAGCGGCACAGTCTTACCGTTTCCGCTGTATTGATTTGTTATACGGTTTCTTTAATTTCAATATCTTAGCCTGTGATGATTCTAATATAGAATCGCGCAGAAAAGAACTCGCCTCTAATATCTCTATGCCGATTAATTCACCACTTTCATTCAATTCGGCTGTAATATTTGGGCTTAACTCAACGCTATCTGATTCTCTTTCGTCAGAGATGACTATATGCAAAATATCTTCCTCTTTAAAATATGCCATTTTTGTTTTATCCATACATAAACCTCCCCGTTTTAAGTCGGAACTTAATTTGTTGTCGTGTAGTTGCATGAATTGTGATTGGTGTTATTTCGTTTCCATGTTGCTCATATGGAATTATAACCAGTATATCATCATGTTTGCCTACTATAATTAAGCGTTGGGTTGCTGTATCAAGGTATTTTTCTGCTGAATGCCTCAATATATTTTCAATCTTTGAAAATTCAAATCCCCTTAATCCTGCTCTATGCTTCATATAGCCAGTCCATATGATTACAGACCCTTCAGGGATCCCCACATCTCCTCCAATCTTCCATTTTTATTATTGCCGTATAACGTAGAGCTAACCGGGCGCGGCACGGAAAGCTGAAAAATAAAACCGCATTGTAACCGCGCTCCGGTTGAGCGCCATGTTAGGCTGGATGCTTGATTGCAAGACCCGCCCCCGATTTCCCTTATGTGGCTTCTTGATCAACTTCAACACCCAGTTGTGAGCTCTATACCGTGTATGCGGTTAATCGTTTACCACGATGCTATTTCTGCGGCGGACTGTTCCAGAGCTCTCATGCATTGTTCAATGGAAACCCTTCCTGGACACTCCATGTTGAGCCGATAGAAACAGTATGCACCAACCGAATGACCAGCTTCTTGGCCACTAGCCAATTTCATGATTTCGGCAAATTCCTGTGGATCGGAGCCTAGAGATTTTCGATGGTTTTCTATTGAAGAAAGTATCGAAGCTAACAAAGCTCCCTGCTTCTGGCTTTTGATTACTGTCTCAACAATAGTGACAATTGCTCCTTCTGGAGTTCCTATTAGTTGAAGCCTTCCCAATTCTTTGACTTTTAGCCTTGAATCCATGTCGTCGAAGCCCTCTTCCCTCATCCTTTGTTCGAGAAGCTCTCGAATTAGTTCTAGTTTTCTTTTTCCACCAAAAGCGAAATCAAACATCATTTATCTCCAAAGAAATTTATTTGCATGGCCCTAACGTGCAGATCAGCGGCGGCTGTAAGCCGTCCGCTGGATTTACTGGTTAGGCATTTCTCGCGCATTATTGAGTGCATTCAGGTCTGAATTTGAGAATCGTAGGCCGCTCTTTGCACACAACAGCCAGACAGCATTGTCTACAAATGCGGTCAGCAACCCTTGGGCATCAGCCAAGGATTCGAATGCAGTCATGGTGGCGAGTAACTCAGCTGGGTTTGCAATAGGCGGATTCTTGCTACTCGTGTCTTTCCAATTTGAGAACTGAACAAGCCCAAATGAACCTGCTGCTCTCAAAATGTGTCTATCTGGCTTGGCCAGATCAAAACCGATATTTCTTAAAGTCTCTGCCGCTATTGGAACGCCAAGGGCCGGAAGTTTGTATTCGCTTTCGGGCAAGCCGATTTTGAGAGCAACGCGTTTCGCATCGTTGCTACATTTTCTATATAGGTCTGTAAAGTAATGCTCCGCCGATCCATTTGACTCGCTCCATCTTTTTAGTTTCTGAGATGTCTTTATCAGGTTTTTCAGATCCTTCCCGAGGGTCATAGACGCAGCCTTGCGCGACTTAAACCAAGGAACAAAAATGCGATCTATTTCTTCAGTGGTTAATTGTGCGTAGAACGACAGGCTGAAATTGCCAAACAACCCGTTTAACTCTGGAAGTACTCCTTCGATTTTGGCCCAATCAGTGTTACTCGAAAGTACCGCCCTAACCAGACCCTCCTGAATCTCGTCATCAGCCCACCGTTTCCCAGAGTTTCGATTCTTAATTGCGTCGACCTGACCAAAATGTTGAATGCGAGATCGCCAGTCAGGTAGCCGCCTGTCAAGGTGGCTTTCAATACGCTTCCAAAGTTGAGTGGTTGAATGTGTGCTCATTGTGATGCCTAACAATGATTATACAGTCTGTATAAAACGGCAAACACAGGCTGTTTCGATATATATAAGAAGTTGCCGTGTCTTCTTATCACGTATTGTAACTACTTTCGCATCAAGCTTTTTCTGCATTTTCGTCAATCGCCCATTCCTGATTATACAGACTGTATAATCCGGCCTACAACCCATCGACCGGGCTTCGGACACCCTGGCCTCCTTTGTTCAAGACATGGGTGTAGATCATCGTCGTGCTGAGAGGACGGGCAATGGGTCAAATCTCTTAAAATGACAAATCTATTTCTATCTTTTTAACGATTTCAAAAAATCATTATCCCTTTTTGTTGGGTTTTGTTCCTTAACCCAACCGAAACTGGCAAGGCAGCAACCCGAAGGGATCGTCCACCCGAATGATTATTATCATTATTCTACAATTGTCAGCATAGTAATGTGTGAAATTACGGGTGTCAAGAGAAATAGGTTAAATTGGGCTGCCTTTGGCAGCGACTTTTAAGCTCCCCTCTAGAAAGAGGGGCTGGGTGTGTGTTGCGGCAAACCTACACACCCCTTTGTCCCCTCTTTCTAGAGGGGAATCACAAAAGATTGAAATTCCTGAACATTGAATTATATTGTTATCACACAAACAGTTCTTTATAATAATTAAATGTACAGGAATTTCAAAGTATATTGTTCTTAGCATGTCATTCCCACGAAAGTGGGAATCCAGTCGCCTTTTTGATGCATCTGGATTCCCGTTTACACGGGAATGACAAAATAAGGTAAGGTCTCTGCCGAAGGCAGCTCAATTTAAACAAGTCTGAAGAGTTTTTCATTTTAAGATTTTAAACAGTCTATTGTCCTTATCAAAGCAATTATATTTTCCAAACTCTTTCTGTTAACTCTTGAAAGAATTTTTATATGAGATTTGGTTATACAACAGGAAGCTGTGCAACGGCGGCGGCCAAGGCGGCGGCTATTGGGTTATTTACAGGAAATATACCCGATGAGGTAGAGATTGATACGCCAGCTGGCGTAAAACTCAGGCTTAAAATCCACCACAGGCAACTCTCTGCCGATGAGGCAGCGTGCGCTGTACAGAAGGATGCAGGAGACGACCCTGACGTAACCAATGGTTGCTATGTACACGCAAAGGTTGAACGAATTTTTACACAAACAATAGAAATTGACGGCGGTGAAGGCGTTGGTCGAGTAACAAAGCCGGGATTACAAGTACCTGTGGGTCATGCGGCAATCAACCCTGTACCACGGCGTATGATTGAAGGTGCAGTAAAAGAGGTCGTTGGCAATGGCTGTGGACTAAAAATCGTTATCTCCGTACCCGATGGAAAGGCATTAGGAGAAAAGACATTCAATCCCAAGCTCGGTATTATTGGAGGTATCTCCATCATTGGTACTACAGGCATTGTCCGTCCCATGTCTGAAGACGCATTCAAGACCTCTTTATTATGCGGACTAGATATTGCGCAGGGAATTGGTTATGAAACAGTAGTGCTTGTTCCGGGTAGTTTAGGCGAACGTTCTACGCTTAACCTGTTTGATATCCCGAAAGACCAGGTTATTCAAATAAGCAATTTTGTTGGCTTTATGCTGACGGCTGCAGGACAAAGGAACTTTAAAAGGGTCATCCTTGCGGGACATCCAGGGAAATTGGCAAAGTTGTTACGGGGTGATTTTCAGACACACAGCGCAGTCTCAAAGCCTGCAAATGATATACTCATAGGCATCATAGAGCAGCATTATTGCAAGCAATTAACCACCCCTCTTTCCCCTCCTTCGCAAGGAGGGGACTTCGTCGTGAGCGCTCAGTCGAACGATGAAGGAGAGGGCAAAACTTGTAAAAAAAAGAAGTTTTTAGGATGTAATACTATAGTGCAGCAAGTACAGAATGGGGGTCAGGGGTCAGGGGTCGGGGGTCAGAAGACCGAAACAAGTCTACCAAATGCAATACTCAATCATTTAAAAGAGGTTTCAACCGTAGAAGGAATCGTTGAATTATTAAGAGAGTATAAATATTTATCTATAATGGATGAAGTTGCCGAAAAGGTTGAAACTAAGGTACTTGAATTTTACAGGGACAAACAGCCGTTTCCCACCTTAGAGGTCGGCGTTATTTTATTTGATATGAAAGGCTCAATAGTTGGTATTTCTGGTAATGCTCTGACATGGGTGAATATTACAAAAACAAGGTAATCATTGTAGGTTGTGGCCCCGGGCTAAAGGCATATATTTCCCCAAAGGCATTATATTACGTCAAAAAGGCTGATATCCTGGTTGGTAGTGGCCGCCTGTTAAAATTATTTCCGGGTGTTGATGCGGAAAAAATTATCCTGGAAAAGAATTACGATACATTAGTGGATAGAATATCAACCTGGAGTGCAAAAAGAAAAGTGGTTGTACTGGTTAGTGGTGATCCATGTTTTTTCAGTTATGCGAAAATGATAGTAAAAAAAATGGGCAGTGAATCCTGTTTAATCATCCCTGGAATTAGCAGTGTACAACTTGCATTTGCGGCAATCGGAGAAAGTTGGGATGATGCCTCTTTTATCAGTTTGCATGGAAGAAACACTGGGTATGAACAACTTATAAATAAAGTCAGAGCTTATGATAAAGTAGGGATATTAACCGACAAAATAAACACCCCGGCTGTTATTGCTAGTAGTTTATTGAAGCGCGGAATCAGAGATAGAGTGATGTATGTATGCGAGAATCTCTCACTGCCAGGAGAGCGCGTTCGTGAGATAAATTTAGCATCTGCCGTAAATATAATAGCTAGTGGAACAACTGTAGTAATTATAAAGAAGGTGTAACGACTTGTTTAGCCACGAATTAACACGAATGGGCACGAATAAAGAAATACAGGAGCAAGAGAGTAAAGGTTCCCTCGCCCCTTGTGGGAGAGGGTTAGGGGGATTTTGGGATAAATAACTACATATGAAAATAGGCAATTTCTATGGCATTGGCCTGGGTCCAGGCGACCCTGAACTCCTCACATTAAAGGCGCTTCATACTATTCAAAGGGCAGATTGTATCTTCGTCCCAAAGTCTGATTCAAAAGAAGACAGCCTTGCGCTGGAGATTGTTAAAGATTATGTGAAAGGGAAAAAGATAATCGAACAAGTTTACCCCATGACAAAGGACAAAGAAACTCTGAACATTGCATGGCTGAAAGCTGCGGAAGAAATTCATACTGAAGTCAAGAACGGACATGATGTGGTTTATCTGACGCTGGGGGATCCCATGACCTTCAGTACTTATATCTATCTGCTACGCCATCTGAACACCATGTTGCCAGAAAAAGCCATCCACACGATTCCGGGCATTACTTCATACAATGCCG
>Ga0209212_1003339_pt1 | contig 21338 bp, 18 predicted proteins | sample RifGroC2_FD_183996 | JGI IMG/M metagenome (GOLD analysis project Ga0209212, IMG submission 183996) | Groundwater microbial communities from Rifle, Colorado, USA - Groundwater C2 (SPAdes) (version 2) | ecosystem: Environmental > Aquatic > Deep subsurface > Groundwater | place: Rifle, Colorado... | reverse complement strand
ATTTTATTAGTTTTTGAGTGGAAACATCTACTCTTGAACTACCATAATACTTTTCCGATTTTTATACTTCGAAAGAACATTTTTCTAAAGAACAAACTTGTTCCGCAGAGATAGGTAGTACGTTCTTAGTACGATTTCTTCGTGCGAAAAACGTACTACCTATTTCTTTGGAATCACCATCACGCTGGTCTACGTTCTAGTATATCCGTGCTCAAGGACATGTAAAGGACATGCTAGTGTGCAGCTGTGGATAAGTGTCCTATAGATTAGGTTTACATTTCTACGCTGATAGGGCAATGATCCGAGCCTTGAATAGTGTTATGAATAGTAACCTTTTTAAGCATATGAATAAGGTCTGGTGATGCAAATAGGTAGTCAAGCCTCCATCCCACATTCCTCTCTCTTGCAGCTGTTTTCATATCCCAGTAGGTGTACGCACCTGTTTTGTGTGGGTAGAAGTGTCGGTACGTATCTATCCAACCAAGACCAACCACCTCGTCCAGCCATGCACGTTCTTCTGGAAGAAATCCTGTGTTCTTTTCATTTTCCTTTGGGCGAGCTAAGTCTATTTCTTCGTGCGCAGTATTTATATCTCCACCCCATATAACGGGATTTTTCTTACGTAGTTTTTCAACATATTCAAGAAATTTTTCATAAAACTCAAGTTTGTAAGCTAAGCGTTCTGGCCCTTGCCCACCGTTAGGGAAGTAGATATTTGAAATAGAAAGATTATTGTAATACGCTGTAATTACACGCCCTTCTTGATCGAATACATCTTTCTCCATACCATAGGTCACCAAATTTGGTTTTCTTTTTGTATAGATACTGACCCCACTATAGCCTGCGCGCTCACGCGAAGATGAAAAATATGAAGTATATCCTTCAATACTTCGAGCGTCTTCAGGAATCTGTTCTTCTGTAGCCTTCGTTTCTTGTAAAAGCAAGACATCTGGAGAAAGTGCCTTAATCACGGGTAAAAAGCTGTCTTTGCGTATAACAGCACGTAAACCATTCACATTCCAACTCGTAACTTTCATGAATACCATAGTACGCCAGGATGTTTGAGGAGTCACCATATTGACAAGTAATAAGTTTGTTGGTATAATATTACAAGAATATACAATCTTACCAACCACAGAGGAGGTCATCCATGAAAAGAATATTTGTTTTTGTGACATTGGCTGTGTTTATGTTCGTAAGTTTCGGTTGCAACCAGACGTATGCAAGTAGTCGTAACTACTACAACTCACAACAGTACCAAGTGAAGCGGTACCAACACCAACAGTACCGGCACCAATCTCAACCTAGGCACCACAGGCACCATCACTCAAATCGGAACGTGGCGATTGCTCTTGGCGCGATAGCACTTACTACAGTAGCTTTGAGCCAAAACAGACAACCTGTGAATCGAGGGTACACAGAGAGGGATCTTCAGCACCAACAAGCTAATATAGCTTACCAAGAGTGCCTGCGGGATAGGAATACGGACTTGCGGTATGGTGTCCCTCCACAGAAAGCGAAGGACTGCCGACGTCTTGACCCCAAGAATATGAACTGGTCAAGAAAATAGGTCAGTTTACTATGGGCAGTCATGCTTGACGGCCCTATCAAAAATCTACCAGTAGAAATGTCATGATACGAACAACAATTGTAAGTCTAACGTTGGCAATTTTCTTTGTTGCTAGCTTAGGCTTCAATCAGGTTTCCTTTGCTGATACTCACTTGTACGGTCACCATCATGAAACCCACAGTACAACTGGAAAAATGATGGTCGGTCTTGGAGTACTTGCTATTGGTGCTCTGACATTTGGATCCACAGTATCTAAGCAACAAAAGCCTGTAGACCACGGTTCGGATATCAAGGGGGAGTTTTCTAATCCCAAAGCTGAAGCAGTGTACAAAGAGTGCTTAGCAGAGCGTGAAGCGGAACTGCGGTGGAGCGCCCCCACACACAAAGTTAGAGATTGTACTCATCTTGCTCGTAAGTAGGCAACTGTATAGGTCCGTCATGTCATATTGCATGGCGGACCTATTTATTATTTTTGTAGTACACTTTTGTAGATGCAACATGCTGGTGACCAAGTAATTCTTGTACAGACCCAACATCTGCGCCGTTTTTGAGCAAATCCTGTGCATATAAAGAACGCAATCTCTGTGGTGTCACTACTGACACAATTCCCACTTGTAGAGCGCATTGTTTGATAATCCTCTCTACCTGACGAACACTCAACCGAGTGTCGCCCTCCGATGAAAACCGCTTCCCATTGTTTACAAACAATGCTTTATGGGGGTCACTCCTCACATCAAGGTACGCACATAAAGCATCTCTTGCTTCTGTCGGTAGCAAAACACTGCGCGCACGTACTCCTGTTCCATACTTCACAAGTCTATTATCAGAAAAACTATCAACATCTAACGCGCACAGTTCGGATACTCGCATACCTGTTCTGAAAAACAAAAGTAGGATTGCACGATCTCGTAGGCTCTTTACATCCTTACCTTGAGATGCTTGCAACAAACTCCTCACGTCGTGTGGAGACATGCTCTGTACTGAGAAAGTGGTACTCGGGGTAAGCTTTATCATTTCAGGTTCAAGGGACGAAACCTGATGTTTCTTCAAATAATCAAGTAATCTCCTAAGCGCTGTGAGATGATAGTTTTGAGTATTGGTTTTCAACACCGTAAGTCCAGTACGATATTTCTCCACAATTGGAATCGTGATGTCTTTAGGGTGTATTACTTGAGTATTCGAGAAGAATCTATCTAAATAACGAGTATAGTTTTCTACTGTTTTTTTGCTTTTTCCTTGCTCAGTCGCAATAGATGATAGATACGCATCTTTCAGGGACTCAAGTTCTGTTTTTGGCATACCAATAGTGTCGCACAATTTGTACGAACGGAAAATAGCCACAGATTAAGAAAAAAATGGGCTTTTATATAACTTTCCTGAAACAAACTATACGAAACAGTGAGTCAATAGCTTTTTTGTTGACTCATTTTTCCTTTCAGGTATACTACTAGTGTAGTCGATTTATTCGACACAGTACCTTCAAGCGACTTCCCTGGAAGTCGCTTTTTTTATCAACTCATTCACCAAGTTAAGTTGTGGAAGTATCAATTAATACATTGAGAAATCACTACGAAAAAACTTGCAATATCTCTTAACATGTGCTAGAGTATATATATATGTTAACACACCGAAAGAAGCAGAACGCTATAAAGAATACAGCCCGACATGATACGGACACTGGTTCACCTGAAGTACAGGTAAGTCTACTGACTCGAAAAATTGAGGAGCTTGCTACACATTTAAAGAAGCAACCTAAGGACCTTCATTCACGTCGTGGACTACTTGGAATGGTTGCTGATCGTCGCGCTCACCTTAAATATTTGGAGAAAAAAAACAAGCGTTCTTATAACGCACTTCTTAAGAAACTTGATCTTAAGAAATAGTGGCCATATTTATAGTAGGGCACCTATAAGACTCGAATGTCTTTTCTTTGATTTGTGTATACACCTAAGTATACTGAAGAGGTAAGACATTTTTATACATTTGAGAAAAATTTTCTCAAGGAAAAAGTTTATAATTTTAATATCTATTATATGTCAGTTGTAAAACACAAAGCGCAACGCGTCGCTGTATTTATTGATACGCAAAACCTATACCATAGTGCAAAAAACTTGTACCATTCAAAAGTAAACTTCGTTAATGTTTTAAAAGATGCAGTTGCTGATCGAATCTTAGTCCGGGCTATCGCATACGTCGTAACCACAGAAAGTGGTGAGGAACAAGGATTTTTTGAGGCTCTTTCAAAGATAGGTATTGAAGCAAAGACGAAAGATCTTCAAGTGTTTGCTGGTGGTGCGAAAAAGGCAGACTGGGACGTCGGAATGGCTATTGACGCCATAAAAATGGGTCCAAAGCTTGATGCAGTCGTACTGGCAACAGGGGATGGTGACTTTGTCCCTGCTGTTGAGTACTTGAAAACGACTAGTGGGTGTCAAGTTGAGGTTATTTCATTTGGACGATCGAGCTCAAGTCGACTCAAAGAGGCGGTGGATGATTTTGTCGATATGGATGAAAACATTAAGCGCTACACTATAAAAAGTTCTGGTGGTTCACATGGAAAAACAAATGGTGATTCGAAAGGAAATTGGGGAAGTGCCAAACGGTTAGCATAGAGGAGTTGAAAGTCTAAAGTTAAAAGTTAAAAGCACTCGCCTTTGACGAACCCACAAGTCGCGTACGCGACTTGTGAACTTTTAACTTTTAACTTGCCGGTTTTTTGCTAAAAACCTTTCTTCTTGGTATAGTCCAAGCATATTCATTAACTGTTCGGGAGCGAATAAAGAGCTGGAGATGGCGAATGTGCGCCGTTTCAGGTCTTCAATTCGATTCCGAACCACACACACGCTATGGAAAAAAAGACGTTTTCGACAATAGTCGGCGGGAAAGCAATGACCGCCGAGTTTAGTGATCTTGCAGATCAAGCAAATGGTTCGGTCATACTGCACTACGGCAAAAGTGTCGTATTTGCAACAGCTGTTATGGGTCCTGAGCGAAACGACATTGACTACTTTCCACTCTCAGTAGATTACGAAGAGAAAAATTACGCTGCAGGAAAAATACTCGGCTCTCGTTTTATGCGTCGTGAAGGCAAGCCAACCGACGAAGCTGTGCTCTCAGGGAGAGTTATTGACCGCACCATTCGACCACTCTTTGACCAGTCATCAAGAAACGCTGTGCAAATAGTTGCCACGGTGCTTGCAATCGACGAGGAAGACCCTGACGTAATGGGTGTCATAGCCACATCACTTGCACTCTCTGTTTCTGACATACCTTGGAATGGTCCGGTAAGTGCGACCCGTATTGGTAAGTGTAATGGTGAGTTGATTATCAACCCTACGTATACGGAACGCGCTCATGCAGACTATCACTTTGATCTTCTCGCATGCGGAAAAGAAGGAACAATAAATATGATAGAAACAGGCGCCTCTGAGGCAAAGGAAGAAGCTCTTGCTCAAGCTTTTGAGCGCGCTGTTGCTATTAACAACGAAATTGAAATCTGGCAAAAAGAAATTATCGCCGCGATCGGTGTCGAAAAGCATGTGGTGAACAAAAAGGAGGTTAACCCAGACATTGAAACACTTTTCAAAAAAGAAATCGCATCTAAACTGCCTGCTTATGTTTTCTCAAATGAGGCTGGGTACAAGCGCATCGACGTGCTCAAAAATGAGTGGTTCGCACTCTTTGATGAAAATTTTCCTGAAGAAAACAAAAAACTTGCAGGCGATATTTTTGAAGAACATCTCGATGAGGTAATGCAAAAAGGCGCAGTACTCGAAGACAAGCGAGGGGATGGAAGAAAAATGGATGAGCTTCGCAATCTCTATGCGCAAGCCGGAGGTATAAGTGAGCTCATACACGGTACAGGTATTTTTTACCGAGGGGGAACCCACGTACTCACCGCACTCACTCTTGGTGGACCTGGGGACAGCTTAATAGTTGATTCAATAGAAAAGCCTGACTCTCAAAAACGTTTTATGCACCACTACAACTTCCCACCATACTCAGTCGGCGAGGCAGGGCGAATGGGAGGATTCAATAGGAGAGCTATCGGCCATGGCGCACTTGCGGAAAAGGCACTCGAGGCTGTGCTCCCAAGTAAGGATGTCTTTCCGTACACTATTCGTCTCGTAAGCGAGTGTATGGCAAGTAATGGTTCTACCTCACAGGGAGCAATTTGCGCTTCAACCTTGGCCCTCATGGATGGAGGAGTGCCTATCAAACGTCCAGTTGCAGGAATTGCCATGGGACTTATGCTCTACGAAGGCGCTCACAAAGTACTTACTGACATTCAAGGTCCTGAGGACCACCATGGTCATATGGACTTTAAGGTTGCTGGTACCAGAGAAGGGGTTACTGCAATACAAATGGATATCAAGGCGGGAGGTATACCTGTACCTATCCTCGTAGAGGCTCTTGAAGGGGCGCGGAAGGCTCGCCTGCAAATACTTGACGTACTTGAAGCAGAAATCAAAGAACCTCGTGGTGACATCTCACCACGAGCACCAAAGATTTTGACCTTCAAGGTAAAGGTAGACCAGATTGGCCTCGTTATTGGTGGAGGAGGAAAGACAATAAACAGCATCAAAGATGCCTCAGGTGTCGAGGATATCACTATAGAAGACGATGGTTCTATATTTATCACAGGTAAAAACGGCAGTGCAGAGAAGGCGCTTGCACTTATTGAGGCACTGGTACATGTGTACCTTCCAGGAGAAGTGTATGAAGGCGAAGTGACGCGTATACTTGATTTCGGCGCATTTGTAAAAATAGGCGCAAGTGCTGAAGGTATGGTACATGTGTCTGAAATTGCTCCGTTCCGCATTGAGAGAATTCGCGATGTTCTCAAAGAAGGTGAACTTGTGAAAGTGGCAGTGAAGGAGGTAGATGAAAAGGGAAGAATCAATCTTTCTATCAAAGCGACTGACCCACAATTTGCAGAGCGGAAAGGAATACAACCAACAACACAAAATAGAAACAACAACATGCGTCCGTAAGTTAAAGATAACCTGCTCCACAAAGCAGGTTATCTTAGAATTGGTTTTACAGGGCCCGAACATAGTACAATACCTATTATATGGATAACGATCCAAAATCGTACAGAGTACCCATCTTGCATCTCAAAGATGTTTTAGGAGATTCTGAAGAACAAAAGGAAAGTGAGGATGTTTCTGCTACAAATTCTCCAACAACACAAAAGCCAGTTCCCACTGATTCCGTAGTTCCTGCAAAAAAAGTACCAACCTCCGTTACAGAAGAAGACATACTCTCAGCCATCATTATCCCCAAAGGCCAACAGCCCATGGTGCTAGATACCTCTGAAAATAAAGCCCCTCCAGCTCCAAACAACGAAAAAGAGGTAGGGCCCAATACCGTACCTGTAGCCCCTCAAGAAACAACGCCGAGTGTAAAGACCCCACCTCCTGTGCCAAAACATCTTGGCACAACTCAGAAAAAAATTGTTGTTGCCCCAGAAATACCAAAAACTGATACGGTTTTAGAGAAAAAAGCTGTTGTTTCAGAAGAGATACCAAAGACTCAAGAAAAACCAACAATAGAAACAAAAATAAAAGTGCAGGCACCACTTGAAATACCTCAGAAACAGGAATCACCAAGCAATATAGAAAGTTCTGTTCCAGTGGAGACACCTCCTGTGGATTTCCAAGAGAAAACATCAGTCGAAGAGGCTGATGATTTGGAAAATCTCTACTCCTTAGTAGAGGAAAAACTTGCTTCAGAAGAGGCTCAAGTCGAGCGACAAGAAAATGTACAACCGGCTGAGGTTTTTGAACAAGCAGAAATCGTAGAGGAAACACCCGTACAGCAAGAAATAATACCAAGAATTCCAGTTCCTGATCCACTCGACATTTGGGAACTAGATGCCGCCAAACCTAGGGTGCCGTATAAACCTAAACCTATCATTTCCAAACCACCTGTAGTTGAAATAAAGGAAATTGAAACAAAAACAGAAATTGATGAACAAAATAACTTTTCTCAATCATTTCCTAAAAAGCCACCAGTTTCGGGTGTACTTGAAACCGTAGAAAATACAAAAATTAATGATGCAAAGAACGTTGCTACTGCCACCTTACAAGTAGCACCTTCTGAAGAATCAAGTACGCAGAAAAAAAATGAATCTGGTGCTCAAAATACAAAAATACCAAAATTGGAAACAAATCCTCTATCGAAACTGCCACCAAAAGAAACATCTCCTTTGGAGGAACCAAAGAAACCGGAAGGTCTTTCTAATCTGTCTGCACTGCGGGAACGTGCACAAAAAGAAGAGGTATCTCAAGCAACAAACAACACACATCCTCAGGAATCAAGTAATAAAAGTGTGTCTGATTCTTCTAGTGCTCCGTCTATACCAGAAGCAAGAAATGATTTGCAATACGACACCCAAAGTCGCCCTCGTCCAACATCAAAACACGCTCAGGTGCTTGCTGAAGTTGCTGAACGTCTCCACGACATTGGCAATCCAAAAGTTGAAGCACCAATAGTGGAGGAAAAAATAGCAACATCTACTGAAATATCTCTTGCACCTGAAACAACTCAGAAAGTAATTCCTGGAGCGTTGGAGGAGGATGTTCCAAAACCTTCCTTTAAACCGGTTGAGTCGTCCATCCCTATGATACGTACATTTCGTCAAGATGTTGAGCAGGCTGTAACCAGAAATCGCACCTCTGTCGTAGACATGATTTCCGCCGAAGAGAAGCGCCGTAGCAGTAGCAATAGCAGTGAAACAATTCACAAAGCCCCACATCCTGCAGAATCCTCGTGGTCGTATGTCTTTATTGGTGCCAGTATGATACTTGTGATAGCAGCAATCGCTATTGGTGCGTTTCTGTTTTTCCGTCTCATGATCAACCCTGATACTGACACTGAACTTGAAAGAATTCCTATTAATGAAACAATTTCATATGACTTAACCTCCCAATCAAGAGACCAGATACTGACTGGATTAGTGAAGTTGCGTGATTCATTGCATACAAGCCTGGGCTCAATTACACAAGTACAATTAACGGAACGCAAAAATGTGGACGATGCTACAGAAAAAAAATCATTTGTATCCACCTCACTCTTTTTGCTAAAAATAGAGTCACATGCTCCAGGAAGCCTTGTACGCAACCTAGCTGACACAATGATTTTTGGTGTACACGAACTTACAAAGAATGAACCTTTCTTTATTTTTACAGCGACACACTACGACATTACGTTTAAAAGTATGTTTGAATGGGAAAGTACAATACAAGATGACCTTGCTCCTTTGTTTGGAACCCCTATAAAAACTAGACAAAGTGTTGCGACCACCACAAACGCTACAGGCACAACTCCTGTAGTAACGACCAGACCACCTGAACTCTTTGAGGATATAGTTATCGCAAACACGCAAACACGTGGTGTAAGAAACACTTCAGGGGATGTGGTGCTCATATGGGCTATACCTGACGAAACGACCCTTATTGTTACCACTAATGAAACTACTATGCGCACGCTCTTGGAACGCATGGATGCGCGTCCTCTCTAATTTCGGGCTTGCCCGCACACATACAAAGACCTTGCGCGAAGCGCGTACGTAAAACACCACCTCATTAAGGTAGTGTTTTACGTACAAGGTCTTTGTGTGTGTGCGGGCTTGCGTGCCCAAGAGGAGCCTTGTACACTTTACACATGAATGACTACACAAAATATAAAAAGGTTCTTGAAACGGAGTTTGAAAATTTAGAAAAAGAGTTGTCAAAACTAGGCGTTCAAAACATAGATGACCCGTCAAGTTGGGATGTTAAAAATCCAGAAATGGACATAATGGGTGCAGATGAAAATGAGGTCGCTGATCGTAGTGAAGAGATCCAAATTGACTCAATCATTCTCAATGAACTTACTATACGATACAACAACGTAGTGCGTGCTTTACGGAAAATAGAAGATGGCACGTATGGCATGTGCGAGATTGATAATAAACCTATAGAAGAAGATCGCCTTCTTGCTAACCCTGCCGCACGAACATGCATGGAGCATGTTGAACAAGAACAAGTGTAACCAAATCTATACATGAGTTTTGCTCGAGTATACAGTGCCCAACCAGTTTATCTCGATGCATCACTTGTGACAGTAGAAGCAGACCTCTCCAAAGGTCTGCATTCTTTTTCAATCGTGGGATTGCCTGACAAAGCTGTTGATGAATCAAGGGAACGCGTTGCTATTTCGATAAAAAACTCCGGTTTTGATTCTCCCAAACACAGCAATAAACGAGTTCTGGTTTCCTTGGCCCCTGCTGATTTGAAAAAAGAGGGGACACGTTTTGACCTTGCAATAGCACTTGCATACCTTTTGGCATCTGGCGATATTACGTTTGATACAAAACATATTTTATTTCTTGGTGAATTATCTCTTCAGGGTGACCTTCGCCCAATACACGGTACTCTCTCCCTTGTGCGTTTTGCCAAAAACAACGGTTTTCATACCGTCGTGGTCCCGCGAGAAAACGCAGCGGAAGCTGCACTTGTTAAAGGTATTACTGTGCTACCCGCATCCTCGCTTTTACACGTGACGCATCATTTCAATGAAGTAACGCAAGGGGAAAGAAAGTTCCTTACTCCGCAACAGCACACCATTCCAGAGGAGGTAATCGATGAAAACTTTACCGATATTGGCGATATTCGTGGGCAAGAGACAGCAAAGCGTGGTCTCTTAATTGCTGCGGCAGGGAGACATAACATCGTCCTCTATGGGCCTCCGGGGACAGGAAAGACCATGCTCGCACGCGCACTTCGTGGCATCCTTCCACCCCTCTCTTTTGAGGAGTCGCTTGAAACGACCGCTATTCATTCCGTAAGTGGCGCACTGAAAGATGGTACAGTCATCACCACGCCACCATTTCGCTCTCCGCACCACACATCCTCTCATGTCGCTATTGTTGGTGGTGGCTCTATTCCTCGCCCCGGAGAAGTCACTCTTGCACACCGTGGTGTACTATTCCTCGACGAGTTCCCCGAGTTTGAGCGTCGTGTGGTTGATGCGCTCCGCGAACCCCTTGAAGATAAAATGGTTTCTGTTTCACGGGCGAAAGGCTCAGTGGCCTTTCCTGCAAACTTTATTTTAATAGCAGCCCTGAATCCCACACGAGAACGTGGAGAGGTGCGCATCAATGAGCTCGATAAAGAACGACTCAAGAAAAAGATTTCCGGTCCTGTCATTGACCGCATCGACATGTGGATAGAAGTAGCACACCTTGATCATGAGAAGCTTAGATCACGGAAGGGGGAACAGATACGCGAGTCTGTGTCGGTACGAGAAAAGGTTGCTGTAGCGCGCGCAATCCAACAAAAAAGGTTTAACACCAGCACCACCACGAACGCCGACATGTCTGTGCGTGACATAGACACCCAAGCACTCCTTGAAGATAGTGCCGAAGCTATTCTTGAGCAGGCTGCCAAAACCTTGAAGCTTTCTCCGAGAAGTTATCACAGGACCATCAAGCTTGCGCGGACCATAGCAGACCTTGAGGGATCTGAGCATGTTCACGATGCACACATTCTTGAGGCTCTTACTTATCGACCCAAAGGACTGTTTGACTAAAGAAGTTGAAAGTTAAAAGTACGCCCGCTCACTTGTTTACATATCCCATGATACTTGGTAGGTTTATAAACAATATATGAGAAAAACACTTCGTGCGGAGCTTCATACACACCTAGGCGCGGCGGTTGACCCACCAATTCTCTGGTCACTCGCGCACCTTCAAGGTATACGGCTTCCCAGTAAGGACTACTGGGAATTTGAGGATATGATTACCATGACTGGATCCGAATATAACACCAGCCTTGATGAGATGCACCAGAAGTTCTACTACTGGACCGAACTTATACAGTCTTCACCTTTGGCGGTAGAGGAGTCAGTAAAGAGCGTTATTGGCGGAGGATACCGGAAGTGTAACCTCGTATTACAGGAGCTTCGCCTCAATCCCATGTTTCGAAATAGAGGAGGGGAGCAAGACCTCGACCACATTATCATGGCGGTCCTTCGAGGTATGGATAAGGCAACCCTTGAATACCCTATGGTTAAGGCTGGAATTATTCTCATGATGGACCGCACGCTCACCGCAGAGCAGAACAGCATCATTGCAAAAAAGGCTATCGCCTACAAAAATAGAGGTATTGTGGGTATTGATTTGGCAGGTCCACAGCGAGAGACGTTTTCTATAGAAGAGCACAAGCCTATTTTAGAAGAAGTGCGTAAAGCGGGGCTTGGTATCACCTTACACACCGGGGAAGAGGGAAGCCTTGAAGAGTTGCGTTATGTGGTAGAGCATATTAAGCCGAATCGTATTGGACACGGACTACTTTGTGTAAAGGATGAGAAGATTTTGGAAGCTATCCGGGAGCAGAACATCGTGTTAGAAACCTGCATCACCTCCAACCTTCGAAACCAAAAGGTATCGGGTGTCGAGGAAATGAAACAGATAATACACACCTATCTAAGAGAGGGTATACCTTTTACCCTCAATACCGATGGTCCAGAGATGTACAAGACAAACATTTACAAGGAACAGTTGTTTGCAATAGAACACGGTATGCTCACTGAAGAACAGGTGGCTACGTGCACAGAAACAGCGTTTTATGCTACGTTTATCAAGTAAGTTGAATGTTTATAAAGTTGAAAGTTTAAAGTAGCCCCATACCGCGCTTCTAGACGATTGAGTGAAAAAGTCTAAAACAAATTTGTTGAAGGTTATCACAACCAAAAAAACCGCGTGTGCGGTTTTTTTGAACTTTTAACTTTATGAACTTTATAACTTTCAACTTAGAACGGGTTCTTTGCACCCCGTATCTCAAAGTGAAGGTGGTTTCCTGTAGAACGACCAGTTGATCCCACATAGCCGATGACCTGACCAGCTACGACAGATTGCCCCTGCCAAACTTTGTTGCTTGTATTGTGTGAGTAGAGTGTTTGTGTGCCGTTTGCATGGTCAATAACGATGTAGTTTCCGTAGCCACCATTCCAACCACCGGCTTTAGAAACAATAACCTTACCAGCAGCAGCAGCAAGTATCGGGGTTCCTGCAGGAGCACCGAGGTCGACTGCATTGTAGCCATGAATTCCTTGCGTCTTTATACTTCCAGGAAGTGGATGTGAAAAGTAACCCGAAACACTTACACTACTTGTCGTGACTTGCGTATACTTAGCACCACTTGATTTTGTTGCTATTTTTTCTTCTGGTATTTCACCTCCTGGAATCGTAACCGTCTCACCCACAGTAAGCGTGCCATCTTCAGGAAGACTGTTGTACGCAATAATTTCACCTGCATCGCCTGTGTATTTCTGAGCAAGACTCTTCACAGTATCTCCCTTCTTGACGACATGTTGCACCCCAGAAACAGGGAGGATGAGAAGTGTTTGCCCTGGCTGTATGTCCCTGTCTGATGAGAGGTCATTCGCCCACACTATTGTGTTTACCGACACTCCATACATTTCCGCTATTTTTGAAATACTATCACCCTCACCTACGGAATGAAGTGAAATTTGATCGGAGCTTGCAGGAGCTACAAGGTCTTCTGAGGTACCGATAAATGGTGCGGTTTCAGCAACAAGGGCTGAATTATCAGCAACAAATATTTCTCCCCCACCTCGAGAAGGATTTGGATCTATGTTCCGAGCACCTTGAAGGAGGGTGACTGTTTGAGAATTTGAAACATCAGCTTGATTCACCTCATGGATCAAAACATTTGAATTATCAAAAAGATCAAAAAAAGAAGCGCGCACCGTTGGCGTCAAGAAACTTCCGACAAACAATGCAGTGGTCATGAAAAAAACGACTTTTGTAAAAGTTTGCTCCTTGTTTTTTCCATGTATTGTCTGAGTGGAATGTGGACGTGTCCCACGCTCAGAACTTTTGTAGGTTGTGTGTTTTATAAGAGTGAGTTGGTCAAGCGGTCTGTATCTCCGATCGAACACTATAGTATGAAAGTATCATGAAAATAGCCTTCGAATTATGTAATTACTGTGTGTCTGCCGATACAGGACACTATAGACGCGGAGAAATATGCGTCAAGCACTTTCTCATACAACCTGTTGATTAAACAACATAATTCAAAAAAGTAAAAAATTGGCTCTACAAAGCGTTATAATAGCACTTCACACTATGGTATGATACAACACTATGAAATACCTCGAAATGCTCAATGAGGCCCAAAAAACAGCGGTTTTGGAGACCGAAGGGCCTGTTTTGGTACTCGCAGGAGCCGGTGCTGGTAAGACAAAAACCATTGCGCATCGGATAGTACATTTAGTCAAGAGCGGCGTGCCCTCTCAGAACATTCTTGCACTTACCTTCACCAACAAGGCTGCCCGCGAGATGCGGGAGCGAGTGCAGACTCTTTTGACTGAGTACGGTGAAGCTTCTTCGGCTCGTGGGGCAACGGTTTCAACCTTCCACGCGCTTTGTGTCATACTCTTGCGCCAATATGCAGAATCACTTGGGATAAAAAAACATTTTACTATCTACGATCGATCTGACTCTCTTCGTGCCATTAAAAAGGCACTGAAGGCTGCCGATGAGGACGAAAAGCAGTTCGAACCACGAGTCGTACTGAGTGCCATCTCACGCGCAAAAGGTGCTGCTAAAACACTCAATGTCTACCGAGAAGAAACGGGTAACTCTTACTTTCCTCTTGTGGTAAGCAAGGTGTGGGAACAGTATGAACGAACGCTACGTAAAGATAATGCATTAGATTTTGACGATTTACTCCTTGAGGTGTGGAAGATGCTTACCAATAATGAGAAGATACGCGCCACATTGGTGCAGACATACCGGTACATACACGTCGACGAGTACCAAGACACCAACAAGGTCCAGTACGAAATAGTGCGTATGCTTGCCGACGAACACAAAAACTTATTCTGTGTGGGGGACTTGGATCAAAACATTTATTCATGGCGTGGCTCAACTATCGAGAATATTCTTGAATTTGAGAAAACGTTTCCGGAGGCGACACTTATACGTCTTGAAGAAAATTACCGATCAACGGGCACTATTATTGCAGTTTCAAATGAAATAATTAAGAAAAACAAACACAGGAAAGAAAAAACACTCTTCACCAACAAAGCAGATGGTGAAAAAATTACTCTTATTATGGGGTTTAACGAGCACGATGAAGCAGAGCGTGTTGTATCAACCATTAAGGAGCGAATGGCGTTACAGATTCCCGCCAAGGATATTGCGGTACTGTACCGAGCAAATTTTCAATCACGAGTACTTGAAGAAGCATGTCTGGGCGCAGGCATACCCTATAAAGTGCTTGGCACCCGCTTTTTTGATAGAAAAGAGGTTAAGGATACACTTGCATACATAAAAGTTGCCCTGAACCCTGAGAGCGAAGGTGACATAGCTCGAACCATCAACACTCCTGCTCGCGGGATAGGTAAGATTACCGTAACAAAACTTTTACAGCACGGTCGTGAGGCACTTGAAGGACGCGTTCGGGAAAAAGTAGACGCGTACTTCAAACTGCTCTCCAATATTAAAAACGAAGCAATGACAAAAAAAGCTTCCGAGGTGTTGCTGTATATCGTGGAACACTCAGGACTTAATGCGAGTCTTGGGGGAAAGGGGGAAGACGAGGAAGAGCGCCTGCAAAACATCAAGGAACTTGTTTCCCTTGCAGTAACTCGTTACGATACTCTACCCGCACCCGATGGGGTACTTCGTCTACTAGAGGATACTGCTCTCGCAACGGATCAAGATGAACTTGATCAAAAGACCACCCGTGACACAGAAGGAGTTACGCTTATGACTATTCATGCAGCGAAGGGCTTGGAGTATGGTCACGTGTTTATTACAGGACTTGAGGACGGGCTGTTCCCCCATGAACGCAAAGAGTCGATGTTTGGAGGAGCGGTGGATGATGAAGAGGAGCGAAGACTTTTTTATGTGGCACTCACTCGGGCAAAAGAAAAGGTATACCTCTCCTATTCGCAGTCACGAACCATTTTTGGTCAAAGACTCCAATCCATGCCGAGTGAGTTTTTACTTGATATTGACGAATCATACCTTGAGCCTCAAGATACGTACTATAGTAGTAAGGCGGGGGTGAATGTGGGGAAGGTGATATACCTAGATTAGAGAGCCTAGAGTAAAGAGTAATGAGCCCTGAGTTAAGAGCCTGCCTACGCAGACAGGCTCAGAGCCCAGAGTAACGAGCCTTTAATTTGTCCCGTTAGGCGGGCAAACTCACTACTCACGACTCATTACTTTTTACTCACAGATCTTTACTCAAGGCTCATTATTTACTACTCACGCTTTTAGAACATGAAAAAACCAAGACTTGGACAACACTTTCTAACACGACCTGAAATAGCCTCATGGGTGACACAAGCTATTGCCATTTCGAACAATAGTATCGTTCTTGAGATTGGTCCAGGTCACGGTATCCTTACCAAAGAACTCTTGAAAGTTGCAAAAAAAGTCGTCGCGATAGAAAAGGATGTCAGTCTCGTGTCAGAGCTTAAGGAGACTTTTTCTGTAGAAATAGCATCGGGGCAGTTACTACTACTTGAAGAAGATATACGAGATTTTGACCCTTCTCTTTGTTCGCATCTAAACCCCACATACTCTCTGGTGGCGAACATCCCGTACTACATCACCGGCTTAATAATTCGACAGTTTCTCACTTCAAAAAAACAACCAAATGCTATTTCAGTTTTGATACAAAAAGAGGTTGCTGAACGCATTGTTGCTAAGAACAAAAAACACAGTCTTCTTTCTCTTTCTGTGTATGCCTACGGTATTCCAAGGCTCTGTAAGGTCGTAAAAGCAGGAGCTTTTTCTCCACCACCAAAAGTCGACTCAGCTATACTTTCCATTGAAGGTATTTCACGGAACAGATTTAAAAGTACCGCACAAGAAGAACGTTTTTTCGAAACTGCACGAACTGCATTTTCACAAAAAAGAAAAACGCTTGGAGCAACACTTAAAAAAAGCATACTACCAGAAGATTTTAGACGATGTGCTGTGAACCAAAAAACACGCCCGGAGGACGTGTCTCTTGAGCAATGGCTCTGTTTAAATAATTAAAATCCTCCATGCGAAGTCCCTGTGATAGTTAGAAGATACCCTCCTCCGTCAGTTCTGCAGTATGGGTATGAAATCTGAAGACATGGTAAATATGTGTATGCTTTTCCAAGTTGCCATGCATTGGGAAAAATATTGTAATGTGCATATAGCCTTGTGAACCAAGGGCAGTACATAAAGGTGCCATCTTTAGGTCCCCCCACCTCAAGTTTAAAGCAAATACTGCATGAGCAAAAACTGGCTTCCTGACTCCTACCTCCCTCAAGAAAAATCGCCCAAGTTGTCGTGGGTGCAATAAAATTATTTCCAATCAGCAAAACGCTTACGAAGAGCGTTACAACTAGGAAGTATCTGAATGCGGTTATTTTTTTTATACTCATATGTTTAAGTTAAATATCTTCATATTACTTTGACCAGACGTATTCATTATCGTAACGTTTACTGGCAATGCATACTCAGACCTTTCGGCATTTTCGTTATAACTTACCAACTTTTCATCAAAGGGGTCGTAGGTGAAAGTAATACTCTTCCCATCTTCTGAAGGTAGTCCGGACAGTACACCAAACGTCGTGATTGCATCGTTGTTTTTCTTGGTAAAACCGGTTCCGTGCACCGTAAAGGTACCACCTTGAAGCCCCGATTCAGGAGTAATAGACGTAATAGTAGGCACCGGACTGTTGTCTCCTGTGCCTATCCATATACCGACTCCGTACTTTGATACGACATTTCCTTCCTTTACCTTCACCTCATATTTCCCAGGGGGTAGATTGGGAATAGTAATAATGAGTGCGGCTCCCGTTTCCGAAGATACACCAGATTCTTGTATCTCACCGTTCCACAAAATACTACTTACTGAACCTGTTTCAAAACCTGAGCCAATAAGGGTAACAGTTTCACCAGGGAGACCTAGATACTTCGAAGGGTAGTGGACATCTAGTTCCCCGTCCCCATTGGGAGTTGCGCCCGTACCCACTGTACCAGCAGGGAGACGGTATTCTTGTAGTTGCCATTTTGGTGTAGGGCAGGCATTATCTGAGCAACCACATTTCCACGTATTTTGAATATTTTGACAGATATACGCAAGAATTTGACCAGTTTCACCATCCTGTACCCCCTCGACCGTTACTCCACCTTTCCCAACTATCCAAGTTCCTGTTACCGTACTTCCTGTAAAGGTAGTTCTTGTCCACTTTCCATTCACTTTTCGGTATCCATACATATATATATATTGCGTAGGAGCACCACTTCCCACCTCTATATGTGTTGCATTACTACCATCGCAAGTTACAGAAATAAGTAGTTCATTTGCTCCACTGAAGAAATTGAGTGGGGAACCAAAGGTAGAAGGAGTTGCATCAGGTGTTGTAATGGTATGACACGTGGTTCCCACAGAAGCAACCACATTCACCAAAAAAGAAACCGCAAAAAAGAGAAACGCAAAAATAACCAGAGAGTAAAAATATTTTGATTCTAGTACTTTTTTAATAGCAGGTGTCATATGTAAAAAGTATAGCATGTGTCGCCACTCACAATGTGCAGACCCATGATGCAAAAGTTAAGTATTAAATCTATACAACTATGTATACAACATAAGCCATGCGATACACAACACAAACTATGCACACGTATGCATAGAAGACACAGACAGTTTGGCTTTTATAGAAATACTGTCAGTTAGTTTTTAGACTTAATCCACAGTTTAGAGAGTTTTTGTCTAATTCATAAGTAAAGAGCATCGTATACTATAAATTATGAGGATTCGATATGAGCGAGTGGCATATATACGTGTACCGTTTCAGATACAGCACACATAGATAAACTTCTCACGATGGAGGTGCCTGAGGATGCTGTAGGCCTTCATGCAAATTTCGTTCAAGCGCTTATGCAGTACATATTCACCATAGAAGGATTTTCATTAATAAATTCAGACCCTCTTCGCACAGCAGCTTCAGTTAACGTATTTCAAACTGTGCGTGGACGCCTCATACACACTACTTCCATTTTGCGTAGATATTTTGAACTGCATCAAAACCCCAATCCTGTTTTAGACGACGCTAATTAGCACATGATTACTTATCTTAAAAACTTTCTTGCTTCAGTTCTCATGGTGACGGTCATGGCACCATTCCTGTATCTCGGCATCGCGCCGGCTCAAAAAGTGGAGGCACAACAGTCGACAGGAAGTATCATCATAGGAGGGGTTGTGGGAGCTATGGCTTGCTACTTTGGGAATTATTTAGAAGGTTTTCTTGATTTCGTTCAAGATGAAGTAGTTGGCGCTCTTACTGACTCTGTACCTGTAAATGAAACAAATTCAGCGTTACTCAATGATGTCGAGCAAACGGCCGAAAAAACTGCAGAAATGATTTTTAAGGAATGTGTTCTTGACCCTATTATTTGGGTGATTAAGCGACTCCTTATAAACTTCATCACACAATCTATTTTGGACTGGATAAACGATGGTTTTGACAACGGACCAGTCTTTTTGACTGATATGAGTGGATTTTTTCGAGATATTGCATTTGGTGCATTTAACACATTCCTTGCAAGTAGTGGTTTAGATCAGTGGTTGTGCTCACCTTTTCAAAATGATGTACGCCAAACAATTACTCAGTTAGGTGGGCGGACCAACTATGGGTCGACTGGGCAAAATATCTGCAGTCTTCAAAACTATGTTGGTGGCATGGGTGTTGACGCAGGATATGAAAGAATGGTTATGCAAGGGGATTTAGATTTTATTGGAGGAGGTATACCTGCTGCAATGGGTCTTGCTATAGATTCCAATAATCCCTTTGGCTCATTTTTTGAAGTACAGGCTGAGGCTGCCAAAAGAGTAGCTCGTACGGTAAGCGAAGAAGCATCACTGCTTTCATATGGCGAAGGGTACTTCTCAGACAAATGTGACATAAATGGTGATGGGCGACGAGAGGTGTGCACCCCTGGACAGATCATTTCAAAACAGGTTGACGACTGGCTGGGTGGTGCACTGGGACAACTCGAGGTTGCAGACGAAATAGCAGAGATACTCGGCGAACTCCTCGCTGCTCTCGTAAGTAATATATTCAACGACGTAGAACAGGGTCTGCTTGGAGGTAGTAGGGATACTGGCGACAATAGTACGGTAACATCTGGTGAGGTTTCAGGTGGAGGTGGAGGTACAGAGGGTGGAGGTGGTGGTGGTACAAGCGGGACAGGGTACTCAGGGGGAGGTTCGGCACCTGCAGGAGAACCATCATCAGTTTCTGGCTACAGTTCAGAATACACAGTCGTTTGGAGTGGTGCATACGTATCGGTAGACGGTATACTTCAGAGAAAGTTTCAATTCCCAGGGTATGGACCTGATTATGGGTCCAGTTTGTTGTTCGTATTTAGCGATGGACAACGGTTGAGTGTACCAGACTCTTCTGCGATGCATATCGGAAGCTCAGCAGCAAGGAAATACCAACCAGGTGATGGTGGTGAAATACCAAGTATGGAGGTGTATGCCGATCGAAACTCCTCTCCTTCAAGTGTTACTGTCTACTACAATCCATAGGATACGGAACACAAGAGCCTTCAAATACACAACCACAAAGTTTAATACGCACAAGAGAATTCGCGCATTACTTTTTGAGTTAGTGTTAAGTGCTCTCATTTTACCGACACCTCTTTCAACACAAAACTTTGATTTAAGCACAAATCACCTTTGCAGGTAATTGTATGAAAACAGATAGTTGTCTTTTACAGAACATTACTACACCTCATTTTTAGACTTAATCCACAGTTTAGAGAGTTTTTGTCTTATTCATAAGTAAAGGACATCGTATACTGTAGATTATGAGGACTCAATATGTGGCTGGCTCAGCAAATCGTATTGTGGCAACAACCATAACTGTCGTTGCTGTTGTTTTCATTATTGCAGTTTCGTATGTTTTCTATGGAGACAGTGGTCAGAAAAATACTCCTACTCAAGAACTTGCCACAAATTCTGACCTAGACTCTGAGATAATAACAAAAGCATACGAACAAGATTCGGATGAAGACGGTTTGTCAGACTGGGAGGAAGTGCTGTGGTCCACAGATCCTACCAAACCTGATACGGACGGTAATGGTGTCTCCGATAAAGATCAAGTGTACGTAGCGAGCGAATCATTAAGTACTGCATCCGTTTTAGAATACGAGAAGGATATAGATACTATTGAAACAGAGTTCGGTGAACAAAAAAATAGCGACGTTCCTCCTACCTCTACAGATGCACTTGCAAAAGAATTGTTTGCTTCCTATCTATATTCACTTAAAGGTGGTCCAGATCTCAGTAAAGAACAACAAGAGGAGATGGTACAAGAAGCACTGGGAAAAGTTACCCCATTAATAACTGCACCTACATACAAACAAAGCGAGGTACGAAGTGTTCCTGCTACACCAGAAAGTCAGCAGCGATATATTGCATCGGTACGAGAAATTGTTTTTGCGATGACGACAGGAAGTGATAATGAGGACGCGGCATTCCTTGCACTCGCTCAAGGAGACAAGGAGTGGGCTGCGGGAGTATTATCAGAAATGGTACACGTGTATACCATATATATAGAGAAACTTCGCACGATGGAGGTGCCTGAGGATGCTGTAGGCCTTCATGCAAATTTCGTTCAAGCGCTTATGCAGTACATATTCACCATAGAAGGATTTTCATTAATAAATTCAGACCCTCTTCGCACAGCAGCTTCA